>Ga0070708_100002907_pt1 | contig 13308 bp, 12 predicted proteins | sample KBSK5503metaG_FD_65469 | JGI IMG/M metagenome (GOLD analysis project Ga0070708, IMG submission 65469) | Corn, switchgrass and miscanthus rhizosphere microbial communities from Kellogg Biological Station, Michigan, USA - KBS K5-50-3 metaG | ecosystem: Host-associated > Plants > Roots >...
AGGTAGTCGGCGATGTTCAGCCCGCGGATGGTCGCCCCCGCGAGATAGGCCAGCAGCATGAAGGTGATGGCGCTCACGATCGCCGGGCCGATGGCGAGGCCGTCCAGGCCGTCGGTGAGGTTGACCGCGTTCGAGGTGCCCACGATGACGATGAAAGCGAACGGCAGGTAGATCCACCAGGGCAGGACCGGGTTGAACGCCTTCACCTTGACGAACGGGATGGCGAGGCGGGTGTCGAGCTGGAGGGTTTGCGTCTTCCAGTCGATGCAGAACACCGCGATGACGGCGAGGAAGATGAGCGTCTGCCAGATGAGCTTCTTGCGCCCGGCGAGGCCCTTGGAGTTGCGCTTGCTGAACTTGAGCCAGTCGTCGGCGAAGCCGATGGCGCCGAAGCCGAGCGTGATCATCAGCGCCGCCCAGACCATGCGGTTGGTCAGGTCGGCGAAGAGGAGCGTGCCCACCAGCATGGCCCAGAGGATCAGCCCGCCGCCCATCGAGGGCGTGCCGGTCTTCTTCTGGTGACCTTCCGGCGTATCCTCGCGGACGTTGCTCGCGCCCTGCTGCAGCTTGCGCAGCGCCTCGATGTAGGTGGGCCCGAGGAAGAGCCCGATCATCAGCGAGGTCAGTCCCGCCATCAGCATGCGGAACGACGGATACCGGAGCACGTTGAAGAGCGGGAAGCGATCCGCGTACTGGAAGAGGAGGTTGTAGAGCATCAGGGCACCCCTGCCAGGGGGTCGCTGATCCGCTCCATCTTCATTCCGCGGGAGCCCTTCACCAGCACCACGTCCTCGGGTCGCAGCCGCGACTGCACCAGCCGCACCGCTTCCGCCGGATCCTCCGTGTACTCGATGTTCTTCGCCGGCAACCCGGCCTCCTCCGCCCCCTCTCCCAGCGCCCTCGCGCGCTTTCCGAAGCACACCAGCAAAGAAAGTCCCGCGCCAGCCGCGAATCGTCCGACGTCGCGGTGCAGATCGAGCTCGGTGGGTCCGAGCTCGAGCATGTCTCCCAGCACCGCGATGGCCTTGCCTTTGCCCTTCACCAGATGGGTGAGCGTGAGCAGCGCTGCCTTGGTGCTGCTGGGATTCGCGTTGTAGCAGTCGTCGATCAGCAGGGCGCCGCCCGGCAGCCGCACCGGCCGCATGCGCCGGCCCGGCGTGGTCGCGTTCGCCAGGCCCCGCAGGATGATGGCGGGATCGAATCCGAGCGCGACCCCGACGGCGGCGGCACCCGCCGCGTTGTGGCCGTTGTGGGTGCCGATGAGCTTCAGCTCCACCAGCCGGGTCCCCCCGCCGAGCTCGAGCTCGACCCGCAGCCCCGGCCCGCCATGGTGCGCCGAGATCAGCCGGACGTCGCTGCCCTGCGCCGCTCCGAACGTCAGCATCTTGCGCCGCGAGAGCCTGGCCTGTCCGAGCACGCGCGAGTCGTCGGCGTTCGCCACCGCGACGCCGGACTCGCGCAGGCCGTGGAACAGCTCTCCCTTCGAGTGCGCCACCCCATCGATGGACCCGACACCCTCGAGATGGACCGGGCCCACGTTCGTCACGATCGCCACGTCCGGGTCCGCCCATTGCGCCAGCCGGGCGATCTCGCCCAGGTGGTTCATCCCGCACTCGACGGCGGCGTACCGGTGCTCTTCGCCCAGGCGCAGGAGCGTCAACGGGACGCCGACCTCGTTGTTCAGGTTGCCCTCCGTCTTCAGCGTCGGCCCCTTCGCGGCGAGCACTTCGGCGATCAGCTCCTTCGTGCTGGTCTTGCCGGTGGAACCGGTGACGCAGACGACCTTCAGGTCCGGAAGGCGGTGCCGCCACGCCGACGCCAGCGCGCCGAGGGCGCGGCCGGTATCCGGGGCCGTGAGGACCGCGACGCCCTTCGCCCGCGGGCGCACTTTCGCGAGCGCATCCGCCGGAACCAATACGCCCGCGGCGCCTCCCTGCACCGCCTGGGCGACGAAGTCGCTGCCGTCGAACTTCTCCCCGCGCAGCGCGACGAACAGACCCCGAGGCAGCGGGTTGCGGGAGTCGGTGAAGGCGCCCTCGAAAGGGCCGCCGGGCGCCGCCACCTGCGCGCCTGCTCCCCAGGCCGCCTGCTCCAGCGTGAAACGCGCGCCGCTCACCGCGAGAGCTCCGCGAGCGCACGAAGGGCTTCGGCCCGGTCGTCGAAAGGGCGCTTCTCCTTGCCCACGATCTGGTAGTCCTCGTGGCCCTTTCCGGCGATGAGGACGACGTCTCCGGGCCGCGCGGCGCGCAGGGCGAGCGCGATGGCTTCGCCGCGTTCCGGAACGATGGAGTAGCCGCGCTCCGCGGTCCGGGCTTGCCGTGGCTCGATCTTCGCCTGACCGCTCCGGACCAGCCCCGGCTCGATGTCGCCGAGGATCGCCAGCGGGTCCTCGGTGCGCGGATTGTCGCTGGTGGCGACGATCAGATCCGCGCGCCGTCCGGCGGCCTCTCCCATCAAGGGCCGCTTGCCGCGGTCGCGATCGCCGCCGCAGCCGAAGACGCAGACGATGCGCGGAGCGCCGGCGTTCCGCAGCGCATCGAGAACGCGCGCGAGCGCGTCGTCCGTGTGCGCGTAGTCGACCAGCACCACCCGTCCGCCGCCGTCCGGGACCCGCTCGAGCCGGCCCGGCGCGCCGGCGCATTCGGGGACCACGCGGACGACCTCCCGCAGGGGCACTCCGCTCCCGGCCAGGACCCCGATCGCGGCGAGGAGGTTCTCGACGTTGTGCGCCCCGACCAGCGGGCTCTGCACTTCGACCAGCTCCGCCTCGAGCGGGGCCGCGGTCCGCAGCCGGAAGCGGACGCCGCGGAGATCGCTCTGCACCCGCTCCGCGGAGAGCGCGGCGCCCGGGGCGCCGCGAACGCTGAACCCCAGGGCATCGGGCCGCTCGCGGGCGAGCGCCGCCACCCGCGCGTCGTCCAGGTTGAGGACCGCCGCGCTGCCCCGGGGGAGCAGCTCGCGGAACAGCTTCGCTTTCGCCGCGAAGTACTCGTCGAGCGTGCCGTGATAGTCGAGATGGTCGCGGGTGAGGTTGGTGAACGCCGCGCCGGCGAAGACGCATCCGGCCGCCCGCTCCTGGCTGAGCGCGTGGCTCGAGACCTCCATCGCCACGACCTGCGCCCCCGCGTCCAGCATCCGCCGGAGCAACTCCTGCAGCTCGTGCGACTCGGGCGTGGTGTGCGTGGCCTGGGAGCGCCCGCCGGGCCAGCGGGCTTCGATGGTCCCGATCAAGCCGGTGGCGATTCCGCGGGCGGCGGAGATCTGCTCGATCAAGTACGCGGTGGTGGTCTTTCCGTTGGTGCCGGTGACCCCGAAGAGGGAGAGGCGGCGCGACGGCTCGCCGTGGAACCGCGACGCCGCCTGGGAGAATGCCCGCCGCGGATCCTTGGCCACGACCACCGGGACGGAAACCTGCAGGGGCCGGGAGGCGAGGACGGCCGCGGCGCCGCGCGCAACCGCCTGTGGAGCGAACTGCGCGCCGTCCGCGTTGACACCCGGGAGCGCGGCGAAGAGGGTCCCCTTGCCGGCCCGCCGCGAGTCGACCGCCAGGGCGCGCACGTCCACCTGCGCCGCCCCCGGCGGCACTTTGGCGTCGACCCCCGCGAACAGATCCCGCAGCAGCACCGTCCCTCCAACGCTTCGCGTCGTCCTGCTCCTCCCGAATACGACGGCTACCCCGGCGGCGCCAGCGTCACCTTCACTCGGGTCCCGCGCTTGACGAGGGTGCCGGGCCGGGGCCATTGCGCCACCGCCCGGCCGCTGCCGCGCAGCTCCGGTTCCAGCGAGGATTGCACCAGCCTGCGCAAGGCAGGTCGCGCTCCCAGTCCCGACAGGTCAGGTACGACAGCCTGCGCGCCCGCGGGCACGTCCGCCAGTTCCATGACGCTCTCCGCGCCGGGCGCCAGCGCCGAGACGAACAGAGGCGCGGTCTCCTTCGACTGTTCGGGCATGACGTCGAGCTGCCGCAGCGCCTCGTGTGCGATGGCGCCCCACACAGGCGCGGCCACGGCGCCGCCCGTCACTTCCGTCCCCTTGCCCTCCGGCTCGTCGATCACGACCAGGATCGCCACCCGAGGCGCCTCCGCTGGAGCGAATCCGAGGAAGCTCGCCAGCCGCTTGTCGCCATATCCGCCGCGGATGGGGTCGACCTTCTGCGCTGTGCCCGTCTTCCCCGCCGCGCGGTGGCCCTGGAGCGCCGCGCGCGTGCCGGTGCCCTTCTGCACCACTTCCTCGAGCATGCCGGTGATCTTCCGCGCGGTGTCTTCTCGCAGCACGCGACGGACTTCCTGGCGCTCGTGGGAGAGGAGCACCGTCCCGTCGGCGGCCACCGCCTTCGACACCAGATAGGGCCGGAGCAACACCCCTCCGTTGGCGATCGCCGCCATCGCCGCCACGGTCTGGATGGCGGTCGCGCTCATCCCCTGTCCAAACGCCGTCGTGTCCACCGCGATCTGGGGCATCCGGCGCGGGTCGCCCAGCGCTCCACGGGCCTCGCCAGGGAGCCCGACGCCGGTCTTCTCGCCAAATCCGAAGGCGCGCAGCCCCGCGATCAACTTCTCCTTCCCCAGCTTCTCCCCGATCTTCGCCGCGCAGATGTTCGACGACTCGCGCAGCACCGTGGCGGGCGTCGCCCAGCCCACCGGGTGCGTGTCGTGGATCTTCCGGGCGCCCCGCGTCCAGAGCCCCTGCTCGCAATAGAGCAGCTCCTCGGGCCGCAGCACCCGCTCCTCGATGGCGCGCGCCAACACGAAGCTCTTGATCGTCGATCCCGGCTCGAGCTGATCCTGCACCGCCCGGTCGCGCCAGACCATCGGGTCGCGTCCCGGCTTGTTTGCGTCGAAGACCGGGTTGCCGGCCAGCGCCAGCACCGCGCCGGTGTTCGCGTCCAGGACGAGTGCCCATCCGCCGATCGCCCCCGACGACTTCACTGCCTTGACCAGCTCCCGCTCGGCCGCGAGCTGGATGGCGGTGTCCAGCGTCAAGGTCACGGTGGCGCCGGTCAGCTCGGAAAAATCCGGAGCGCCGTGCTCCAGGACCATGTTTCCGCGGGCATCGCGCGTCGCCTGCACCTGCACGTTCTTGCCGCGGAGCCAGCCGTCCAGCTCGCGCTCCAGGCCTTCCTGCCCGCCGTCTTCGCCGACGAATCCGAGGACGTGACCGGCGAGCTCCCGCTGGGGATAGACCCGCTTCGGCTCCTTCACCAGCTCGATCCCGTCCAGCGCGAGCTCGCGCACCCGCCGCGCGCTGTCCTCGTCGATGCGGCGCTTGATCCAGACGAACCGCCGGTCCCGCTGCGCCAGCTTCTCCGCCACCCGGCGCCGGTCGACCCGCAGCGCGTCCGCCAGCCGCGTCGCCACCAGCGCGCGAGCGCGCGAGGTCTCGAACGCCGAAGGATCGGCGAAGACGGAGTCCACGTCCCGGGTCACCGCCAGCGGCTCGCCGCGGCGATCGACGATCAGCCCCCGGCGCGGGACCCATTCCAGCTCGCGCCGCGTCTGATCGCGTTGCAGCCGGGAGAGGCGCGACCGGTCGAGGAGCTGGACCTTCGCCGCCCGCAGGAGCACGACCCCGAACGCGGCCAGCACGCCGAAGCCGAGCAAGAGCGCCCTGGCCCGCATCCACTTCCCGGAGGCTCGCTGTGGCGCGGTGCGCACGGCGCCTCACCTCGACGCCGTCAGGACCGAGGGCCGGACGGCGCCGCCCACCAGGACCACCACCCGATCGACGGAGGGCGGACCCATGTGCAGCCGCGCGCGCGCCAGCTCCTCGATCCTCTGCGGGCTCTTCAGCTCGGCGGCGCGGATCCGCAGGCTCTCGTTCTCGCGAACCAGATCGCGATACTCGGCGGAGAGGCGCGACAGCTCGTACCCGCGCTCGGTGACCGCCGTGCGGACCCAGGCGTGCAGCAGCATCGCCAGCGCGACCATCGCGCAGGAGAACGTGCAGGCGGCGAGATTGCGCCAGCCGCGCCGCTCGACGTTGCGGCGGACCGCGCCGGTGGGGCGGGTCACGAGAGCCTCTCCACCGCGCGCAGCTTGGCGCTCCGCGCCCTCGGGTTGGCCGCGACTTCTTCCTCGCTGGCATTGACCGGCTTTTTCGTCAGCACCTTCCACTGCGCCGTGCGGCCGCAGGCGCAGACCGGCAGCTGCGGGGGACAGATGCATCCGGTGGCGAGCCGGGCGAAGCCTTGCTTCACCATCCGGTCTTCCAGCGAATGGAAGGAGATGGCCGCCGCGCGGCCGCCGCGGGCGACGATGCGGGGAAGCTGCTGCAGCCAGTCGCCGAGCGCGCCGAGCTCGTCGTTCACCGCGATGCGCAGGGCCTGGAACGTCCGCGTCGCCGGGTGGATGTCCCGCGGCCAGGCCTTGCGCGGGATGGCGCCGGCGACCACCTCCGCCAGGGCGCGGGTGTCCCCGATCTCCTTCGCCTTCCAGGCCCGATGGATGGCGCGGGCGATCCGCCGCGAGAACCGCTCCTCGCCGAGCGAGTCGAGGATCCGGGCCAGGGCTTTCTCGTCCCACTCGTCGAGCCGCGCGCTGAGCGGACGCCCGCGCGCGGGATCCATCCGCATGTCCAGCGGTCCCCCGGAGCGAAAGGAGAAGCCGCGTCCCGGATCGTCGAGCTGGGGCGAGGAGACGCCGAGGTCGACGAGGGCGCCATCCACCTCGGCGACGCCCACCTGATCGAGCACGGAGCGCGCGTCGCGAAAATTGCCGTGGGCGATGGCGATGTCCCGGCCCTGCAGCCGCGCCCGCGCCGCTTCCAGGGCCGCCGGATCCTGGTCCATCCCGACGACGCGCGCGCCGGCGTCGAGCAGGGCCTCGGCGTGTCCGCCCCCACCGAGCGTCCCGTCGAGGATGACCTTGCCCGGTCCGGCCGCCAGGAGCTCGGCGGCCTCGCGGCGCAGGACGGTCTGGTGGGCGAACTCCGTCATTTCCGCATGGCCCTCGCTCGCGGAGCGGACGCCACCTTCGCCACCGGTGAGGTCGCCTCTTCCACGCTGCGGAACAGCACCAGCTCGGCGCCGCCCGCCGCCTTGAGGATGTTCGAGACGTAGGGATTGCGAACGGCGATGAGCAGATCGCCGCCCCGCGCCAACAGCTCCCGCCGCCGCGCCACCAGATCGGGGACGCCGGCGTAGTCGAGGTGCGTGACCTCGCGCAGATCGAGGACGATGCGCCCCGCTTCCGCCGCCGCCCGTCCGACGGTGTAGTCGACGCCGAAGATCGCCTCGCGGTCGAGGTCGCCCCGCACCGCCACCGTCGCGACGTTGTCCGCCCAGCGCACGCCGGGCGCGCGCGGTCCGGGGGCGGGCTTGAGCGCCAGTACCGCGGCCTTCGGTTCGCCGCGGGAGAGACCGTTTCGCGTAGCCTTGTCCGCCATCGTCGTCCTCGTCCTCGTCAAAGAAGCTCGCTCAACCGGCGCGCCAGGTCCTGCGGAGTCTCCTGCGCCCGCGCCGCCTTCTGGACCTCCGCCCATCTCTGCGGGGTCCAGATCTCGATCCGCTCCACCGTTCCCGCCCAGGTGATCTCCTCGACCAACCCGACGTGGTCGCGGAGACTCTGCGGGATGAGGATGCGGCCCAGCTTGTCGACCGGGCACTCCTGCGCGGGAGCGATGAAGGCGCGCGAGAGGAGGCGGATGTCGCGATCGAAGATCGAGCGGGCCGCGACCTTTTCCGCCAGCCGCTGCCAGGCGGCGGGAGCGAACGCGACCAGGCAGGGATCGATCAGGTCCGGCGTGATGAAGAGCTTGTCCGCACCCTGTCCGGCCAGCAGCTCGCGAAAGCGCGCGGGAAGGCTGGTGCGCCCCTTGGCGTCGATCGCGTGCTGGAAGACTCCGGAGAACATCGACGCTGATCCCTTGGGCTGCAGTGGCGCTCCACTTCATGCCACTTCGATCCACCGGCGCAGAGTCGATCACGGCCGGCAGCCTGTCAAGCAACCGCCCCCTGAACAGAAAAGCAGCCTGATTCCTTGTGTATGCGGCCGGCCCCACCCGCTGGCGGTAGCGTAGGTCTCGCGAGCGCCGGTGATCCAATGTAGGAGGGGGGCCAGGGCCGAAAAAAAAATTATTTTTTTTTCGGGAGGGCGGCAGCGGGTGGTGCTCCACGACGAGACCTTCGCGAGGGTCCTCCGGGCGCGGGACGCGATCCATGCCCGCTACGCGGAGCCGCTGCGCCTCGACGAGCTCGCTCGCGAAGCGGCGCTCTCGCCCTTCCACTTCCTGCGCATCTTCCGGTCGGCGTTCGGAGAGACCCCGCACCAGTACCTCACCCGCGTGCGGATCGAGGCCGCCAAGCGCCTCCTGCTCGCGGATGCGCCGGTCACCGACGTCTGCTTCGAGGTCGGGTTCCAGAGCCTGGGGTCGTTCAGCGCCCTCTTCGCGCGGCGGGTCGGGTCGCCGCCGACCGCATTCCGCCGCCGCGTCCACCACTTCGCCTTCGGGGTGCAGCGGGTCTACGTCCCGCACTGCTACGTGGAGGCATTTTCGCAATTCTGAAGAAGCCGCCGGCGCGGGGACCTGCTACTTCCGCCCGCATGATCCAGAGACTCTCCCACGCCACCGTGTACGTGCTCGATCAGGACCGCGCCAAGGACTTCTACGTCGGCAAGCTCGGCTTCGAAGTCCGCACCGACCAGACGATGGGGTCGTTCCGCTGGCTCACCGTCGGTCCCAAGGGCCAGCCCGACCTGGAGCTGATCCTGATGAAGATCTCCGCCGGGCACATGCTGGACGAAGCCGGGGCCGCGCAGATCCGCAGCCTGGTCGAGCGTGGCGCGTTCGTCTGCGGCGCCTTCGAGACCGCCGACGTGCGCAAGGACTACCAGGAGCTCTCGAAGAAGGGCGTCCGCTTCAGGGGGCCGCCCGAAGAGCGGCCCTACGGGATCGAGACCGTGCTGCAGGACGACTCGGGGAACTGGTTCAGCCTCACCCAGCGGCCCCGCTGACCTACTTCGTCGCCGTCTTCGAGGCGGCGGTGAAGATGGATTTGGGGACCATGCAGTGGACGCCCTTGCGCACGTCCACCACCTGGCTGACGCGGCAGTCCGCGGCCACCGACGCCAGCGAGTAGGCCTCGTAGCGGTCGAGCCCCTTGTTCGTGGCGAGGAAGTCCACGGTCTCGCTCAGCGCGTTGGTGAACGCCTTCATCAGATCCTCGTCGAAGCCCATCATGATGTAGTGGGTCTTGGTCTCGATCCGCGGCCAGGTCAGCTTCATGTCCTTGCGGACGATGGGCTGCAGGCGGATCTCCTCGTACGAGCACTCGATGGCGGTGAGGTTCACCTCGCCGTTCCCCTGGGCGCAGTGGGAGTCGCCGGTCCAGATCAGGCCGCCCTTGAGGAAGACGGGGATGAAGATGGTGCTCCCCTCGGTGAGCTCGTTGATGTCCATGTTGGACCCGTTCTTCCAGGGACGGATGGTGCTCACCGGCGCCATCGGGTCCTTGTCGCCTCCTTTGCGAGGCGAGGGGTCGTCCGGGTCGATGCCCACGGCGAGTGTGCCGGGGAAGGGACGCAGGGGGATCTCGATCCCCGGCTTGAACTGGATGGTCTTCTTCTTCGGGTCGATGTCGAAGTACATCACGTGGCCTTCGGGGAAGTCCTTGGCCAGCGCCCCGATGGTGGGGAATTCCTTTCCGGGCAGGTTGAAGTTGGTGCCCACCTTCTTGGGCACGATCTTGAGGATGCGGATCTCCAGCACGTCGCCGGGCTCCGCGCCGCGCACGGCGACGGGACCGGTGAGGGAATGGGGGCCGCCGCCCGGGTTGGCCTTGCGCAGCTCGACGATCTTGTCCATCGAGGTGCCCTTCTGGATCTGGTCCTTGGCGTGCATCAGGGTTTCGATGGAAACGGTGTCGCCGGAATCGATGGTGAGCTGGACCGGCGCCTTGGGATCGAGCCAGCCCCACGCCACGGACTCGGGAGTGGCCTTGAGGACGTGGTGCTTGCCCGCCGCGGAAGCGACGAACGGGACGAGGACGAGCGCTGCACAGATGATCGGACGCATGGATCCCCCAGAGCGGGTGAAGTGAGGGGCCGACGTTAGCGCCGCCCGCCCTGATCCTTCAACACGCCCTCGATCACGGACCGGGCGATGTGGTGATAGCCGGACCTCGCCTCCTGATAGATCCGCTGTGCCACCGCCGGGTCGCGCCGGCACAGCTCGGTGTAGAGCGGCCGCAAGTACTTCATCCTCCCCGTCTCCAGCACGATGCGCCGCGCGGCTTCCACCGCCTCCGGCATGCCGGCGCGGATCATGAGGAGGACGAGCGCCTGCCGCAGCTCCAGGCTGCGCCGGCCGGAGATGCCGAAGCGGGCGTCCAGCTCCCGCACCTTGGCCGCATCCGGCGTCAGTCCCTGGAGCAGGACCAGGAGCTCCGCCGGGGTCGCCGGTTCCGCCTCCCCCCGGCGCAATTGCTCGAGCCGCGCGGACCGCGGGCGGGGCGCGTCCGCCGGCAGGCCCGGGCCGTCGATCATCTCCAGCGCCTTGGCCCGCGCCAGAAGGCCGGGGAGCCGCGCTTCGAGGAAGTCGAGGAAGTCCTGGGTGGCGATGCTCCGGAAGCGGAAGGCGCCGAGGTAGTCGCGGAGGAACCGGTCCCAGGCGGGGCGGCCGGCGGCCTCCTCCAGCTTGCGCACCAGGAGCGACCCCTTCTCGTACGGAACCGACGAGTACGCCTCGTCCGGATCGATCCCGCGCAGGTCGTTGCGCAGCCGGGTCAGCTCGGGCCGCTCCTTGAATCGCTCGAGCGCGACCGTCAGGTCGTGGAAGCCGGCCGCCGCGTGCACCTCGGCCAGCTCGCGGCCGCCCAGCTCCTCGAGAATGCGGCGTTCCGCGTAGACGGTGAACCCTTCGTTCAGCCAGAAATCGTCGGCGCTGGCGTTGGTCACGAGATTGCCCGTCCAGGCGTGCGCGAGCTCGTGCGCGATCACGTTCACCAGCGACCGGTCTCCGGCGAGGATGGAGGGCGTGACGAAGGTGAGCCGCGGGTTCTCCATGCCGCCGTAGGGAAAGCTGGGCGGCATCACCAGGATGTCGAAGCGGTCCCACTCGTACGGGCCGAAGAGCTGCTCGGCGGCCCGCATCATGTCCTCGACGTGCGCGAACTCGGTGGCGGCTTCGTCCGCGAGGGCGGGCTCGGCCCAGACCGCGCACCGCGAGGAGAGCTGCCGCCGCGTGAGGTCGCCGATGGCGAACGCGATCAGATAGGGCGGGATGGGCTGCGGCATCTCGAAGAGATCGACCGCGGTTCCGCCCGGCCCTTCCTCGCGGCCCTTCGCCGCCGCCGCCATCAGCGTGCGCAGCCGCGCGGGGGCGACGAACCGGGCCGAGCCCACGGTGATGCGGATCCGCGGCGTGTCCTGCAGCGGCGCCAGCGAGCGGGCGTGGATCGGCTGCGACTGGGAATAGAGGAACGGCTCCTTTCCCGCAGTCTGCCCGGGCTCGAGCCACTGCAGCGCGCTCGCCTCTTCCGAGGTGCGATAGCGGATCCGGATCCCGGTCGACCGCGCCGGCAGCTCGACGCGGAGGCGGGCGCCGAGGATCGGCTCGGGAGCGAACAGCTCGTGCGGCAGCGGAGAGCCTTCCAGCGACTCGACGGAGTGGATGCGGAGATCGCGAGTGTCGAGATCGATCGGACCGCTGCCCGGAGCGCGGAAGTGCAGCGCGATCTCGCCCTCCAGCACGCGCCGGTCGAAGTCGGCCCGCAGCGAGAGATCGATGCTGCGCGTCCGGGGCTGGTCGGTGTCGGCGTAGCTGTGCGGGTCGAGGCGCATGCCCGGACACTTAGCATGCGCCCGTACATTGACGGGGACACCCTGCAATGGTGTCCCCAAGACCCAGCTTGGAAAACTCAGGACTTGCGGCGGGCGTCCGCGAGCCAGTGCACCAGCCGGATCACCTCGCCCGTATCCGCGACCTGCCAGCGGGCGTTCGTGCCCGCGCGCGGCGGGGGGCCGACGTGAACGGTGATCGCGCTGCGGCGATTGAGGATGGCAAACACGTCCTCGTCCGTCTCGCCCGCGCCGACGTAGACGGGGAGCGCGCCCCGCATGCCGGCCAGGAGGCCGAGCACCGCGCGCCAGAGCGAGCTGCCGTCGGGCACCGCTTCGAGCGAGTCGCTCCCGGCTCGAAGCTCGAGGTTCTCGGCCGCGACCAGCTTGCCGAATTGTTCGGCGGCCTCGATGCGCGCCTGGGGCTCGGCGAGGCGCAGGTGCAGCACCAGCGACCAGGTCCGGTCCTCGACCGCGATCCCCGGGACCTCGAAGACCGCGATGCGCGAACAAGCGCGCCGCAGCTTCTGCACCGCGCTCTCCGCCAGCGCCAGGTCGGGCTCCGTCACCATCCGCAGGCCGTACGCCTGCACGTCGGCGCCGTGCACGCCCACGTAGGCCAGGCGATGAAGCCGGAGCCGGCGCTGCATCGTCTCCACCTTGCGCGAGGAGCAGACGGCGCCGCGGGTGTCGGGCGCGGCGCAGAGCCGGATCAATGCCGCGCGAGCGGCAGGGTTGGTCCGCAGATGGCCGTGCGACGCGCGCTGCGAGAGCGCGGTGTCGAAGGAAAAGAAGCCGTACAGGGCGTCGGCCTCGGCGATGCGCTCACGAAGATTCTCTGCTTCCGCCCACAGTGGCCGGACCGCCCCCGTTCGCCCGACCTCGGAGTTCCGCACGCGCCCCCCTCGCCCAAACCGCCCGGTGAGAAAGCTGTGCATGCGCGGAGACAGAGGGGAGCCTGAGACGTACACTCCGCGCCGGACAGTGTGCACGAAAACGTACTGGGGGATGCGCCTCGCGCGCAGTTCCGAACCATCCTCTGCGAATGAGGCAGCGGCGGCTCGTTGCAATCGCGCATGACGCGCTGCGCTAGACACGAGCTCCCGCAGTTCGTAGCGAGGCACCGCGACGAACGTATCGAACATCGGCGCCCGGGTCGCCGCGTCCGGCAGCGGCTTCTTGCGCACCGCGCCGGGCTGCGGTAGCGAGGATCGGAAATGGCGACGAAAATCCCGGAACCGGTGATCGGCGACGGCAGCCTGCACGTCGGCGACCGCGTCGTTTACCCCAACCAGGGGATCTGCCGGATCACCGGCGTGGAGACCAAGCAGATCGCCGGGCAGAACTGGGAGGTCGTCACCCTCTCGCGCGAGGAGGACGGCGCGACCGTCATGGTCCCCAAGGGCAAGGTCATGGGGATCGGCCTGCGGAAGGTGGCCGACGTGGCGGCGATCGACCGTGTGTTCGACGAGCTGTCCACTCCCAATACCGACCCCCAACTGGACTGGAAGGTGCGCCACCGGGAGAACGCGGA
>Ga0070708_100002908_pt1 | contig 13307 bp, 14 predicted proteins | sample KBSK5503metaG_FD_65469 | JGI IMG/M metagenome (GOLD analysis project Ga0070708, IMG submission 65469) | Corn, switchgrass and miscanthus rhizosphere microbial communities from Kellogg Biological Station, Michigan, USA - KBS K5-50-3 metaG | ecosystem: Host-associated > Plants > Roots >...
TCTATCGGTCAAGCCGTGTGGAGAAAAAAGTCTTTCCCCGGCAGTTCTTATCGAGCAGGCTCAGCTCTGCTCAGCCCTTGGTCGAGAGGGCTTGTAAAAATATTAACATATAAGGAGAAAAGAACGAATTGAAGGAGGAAAAGAGAATAACGTCAAAGAAAACACTCAAGATGATGACGATTCCACCAGCCGTGATGCTGAACTGGCGGCTATAAGGCAAGAACCGGCGGAACTCCGAAGTTGTTTGAAGAGCACTACCAGAAACGATAAGAGCCAGGCCGTGATAGAGTTAATTGGGAGATTATTCGACGTCGCTCCACAACTGCGGTAAGGATGCCAGGCCCAGCTCACGTACCAGTTTCTGCGCCGCCATCCCCACAGCTTCTGTGAATGTTGGGTATGTCAGTTGCAGTTCGGCCAATTGCTCGACTCTCATGTCGCTTGCCATACAGGGTGCCACCATCTGAATGATTTCGACTGAGTATTCTCCTAGTTTCCCTCATCCGATTTCGTGATGGCCCTGGCAGCGCTCGCATCTCCACAAGGGCGAACCGCAAGAAAGTGTGAGTGAAAGGCGAATACGGTGGCAACAACCGGTGAACAAAAACCCATCAATACCAACTATGAGATCTTCATCCTGGCACTGTCCGTTTTGTCCATCTTCAATCTGATAGTGGAACTTCTCCCGATTGATCAGGATGTCAAGAACCTCGTCGAAATCTTCGATGTGGCGCTTACACCGATATTTCTGTTTGACTTTCTCTCCCGACTCATCAAAGCACCCAGTAAACCGGGCTACCTGATCAAGGGTGGAGGCTGGCTGGATTTTATCGGTAGTCTGCCCTTTCCAGGCCTACGCATCGCGCGACTGTTTCGTATGTGGCGGGTGTATAGGGAGTTGCATCTCATTGGCATGCACAGCCTGTGGCGAGCGTATCGCAAGAGCCATGCCGAAAGCGCACTGCTGACCCTCATCTTCCTGACGATTGTGGTGCTGGAGTATGCCGGGATCTTCATCTTGGTGACCGAGCGCCATGAAGCAGATGCGAACATCAAAACTGCTTCGGATGCGCTGTGGTGGGCGTATGTGACGATAACGACGGTTGGCTATGGCGATCGCTACCCGGTGACAAACGAGGGCCGGATCGTAGGTATACTGTTGATGACCATCGGGGTCGGGCTGTTTGGCGTGATCACAGGTTACCTGGCGAATGCATTTCTCAAACCAGCGTCGGCAGAGCAGAGCGAAACAGACAACCATCATGCAACAGACAACGGGAGCGCCACTTCCAACGATCTGCAGGCCGCGTTAGAAGAGATCAGAAAAATCTTACTGGAGCAAGAACGCAACACTGCCGAGATTCAGAAGAGGCTGGAAACACTCGATGAGAAGCAGGAAACCTTGAGCGCCGAGATGAAAGCGAAACTGGGAGAGATCAGTGGACTCTTGCATGAGAAAGTCGAATAAATAGGCGTTGCTACAACATGTCGTATTGATAGGGAGTGAAGCTTTTTTAGAGTTGATGCATCAAGAGTGAGCGGCAGAGAAGCGGATTAGTAGTCTCATCACTCTGGACGCAAATGCAACCAGTATGAGCAGCCTCATCGTCATCGCCTATCCAGAGGAGCACCGGGCAGCTGAAGTCTTAGCAACCCTCAAGCAATTGCGCTCCCAAGACCTGATCGACCTGGACGATGCCTTTTACGTCACCAAAGATAAAGAAGGTGATACCAAGGTCCATCACTCCGTGCACCTGACCAGGAAAGGGGCCGGGTGGGGCGCGTTGGGAGGATTGCTGATTGGCGCGCTCTTCTTTATCCCCGTTGCAGGACTGCTTGTCGGGGCGGCCACTGGAGCCCTAGCCGTCAAACTCGCCGACCTGGGGATCGATCATCAATTCGTGAAGGACCTGAGCGCCCAACTCCAGCCCAATAGCTCGGCCATTTTTATCCTCGTGCGAAATGTCGAGCCGGACAAGGTCATTGCTGCGTTAAGGCCCTACGGGGGCACGATTCTCCAGACCACCCTCTCAGAGGAAGCTGAGGAGGATCTCAAGGCAAACCTCCAGGCCTCTGAGGGAAGCTAGTCCTTCGAGCGTTTTGTCGTGTGGTTGAGGCATCCTGCCTCAATCACACCATCGAGGGCCAACAACGATCTACTGCTCCGTTCCTCAAAGGCGATAACAAAAGAAATGATGCAAATGACGTCGTGTTTTGGGAGGCCGTCCCCAGATCCACGGCTTGGCTCGGTGGTTGAGTTGCACTGTGGCCACTCGCGTCGCTTGTTCAATCTCATCGGCGGTGGCAAAACTCTGGCCTGCAAACGCATCGCGGTGCAAGAGGCGCCACCAGCCCTCTTGCAGGTTGAGCCGAGCCTGCCCCCTTGGGAATGAGCACATGCTGGATACGTGGATGCTCAGCCAGCCAGGAACGGTCTCGGCGCTATTATGGCTGCTGAGATTGTCGGTAATCACGTACATGTCACCTGTCGGATTGGCGCTTCGATATCGCTGAGCAATGCAATGTAGCCTTGTCTGGCCAGCCAATGCGCATGATGCCCCCTTTGCCCGTCCGCTCCTGGAACCGGCACCCGACAGAAGAACCGCTCCTGCCTGCCGCCCACCTGGACCAAAGAAGCATTGGGCCTGCCGCAGTTCCATCGAAGGCTTCTTTGGTCGCGTCTTCCTCTTCTTTCGTCTACAACAGCCTCCCTTCTCGGGCTGGTCAGCCATCGTCTCGCAGGTCGCCTTGACCTCTGTGGCCACCATCGTTGTGGCCTTGGCCGCTTGGCAAGCCAACTGTCCTGATCTGATCCGTTCTCCTAAACGCGTCTTAACTCATCTGTGGGAGGGATCAGAGTGAGGAGGTGCCCTCTAGAAAGAGAGTGCTGAGAACCAGGGGATGTTCTGCCTGGACTGCTAGTAGATTCTGACAGAATCCGTAGCAGACACATATGGTGAGTCATGGTATTTTCGCGTGATAGCTCCCCATGACGATGCTCATGACGCTTCCTTTTTAGACCCCTACCAGAGAGGACGTGGTGCGTCAGTTGGGGAGGGGCCTTTGAGTTATGAGATGCCCTCCGCTACTAACAGTGGCACGAAGTATAGCAGGGAGAAGGCAACTTAGGAAGATGTAGCGCTATTCACTGCCGTTGCTACGCAAACCATACGAAAGAGCTAGTGTTCACCGACAGAACTGGTGTATTTCGAGACCAGATAGGCTATACTACTTAAGAACATTTTCAATAGTCATGTCATGAGCGGTATTATACGCGTGAGTTGAGAACAAAACTGCTCGAACATGGAGCATCTCTCCTCTGTTCGACGCACTCATTCATCAGGAGGAATCATCGGTGCTCCCATCAACGGATCAACGCGAACCTGTGCAGCAAGGACCCACGACTCCCACTGAAATGAGTGCGTGGGCCAGGCGCTTGCTCTACTTACGCATGCTCTTGATCATGGTGCTGCTCAAGGGAGCTCGCCACCACTGCAGATGGGCCGTGGCCCAGGTGCGGCATGCTAGAGCTGCCACCCCATGGCGGACGGTCAGATTCACCCGCTCAAGAAAAGCGGTGTTCAAACGTCAGAGGCACAATCACGGCCCGGCGACCTTGCGAGCGGCCTCTGTCCCCAGGCGCATCACCTGTGAGATCTTGACGAGCTGACGCCGTCGGTAGCTTTTCTTTCCCTGGCCGTAGATCAGCCCCGCCGCTACCCGCCATCGACGGGCTTTCCGCCCGCGACGCCCCACTTCTCGCCACCGTCCAAAATGAGCTGGGAGGCGCAGAGCAGCACACATTGAAGCCATCACTGGTGAAGAACGCCAAGCAGTCAGGAGCCAAGATCTGGCGTAAGGAGTGGATGAGCAGGTGCGCCACGTTTTGCGTGCGGGGCCGAGCTGAAGCACAGGAAGAATCTTCGTGAGGGGATCGATGGCCAGCCACAGCACCTGTTTGGCGCTGCAAAGCCTTGTTCGCAGTTCGTCCAACTGGAGGTGGGGGATCTGGAGGTTGCGGAAACAGTGCTTGTGCAAGGACTGAGCGTGCTTGCCAGCGCGAGACAATCAGAGAGTGATGGTGGCCTGACGGCAGCCGAAGACACGTTCGACGGCGCAAGCATCCAGCCCTTCGGCGAGCGCAAACAGCACCATTCCGATGTGGTGAGAGGGGGTTTTCAGACGATACCAGGGAGTGTGGCGTCGGGCAGTGAACGTCGTGTGGCAGGCAGGGCCTCCAAACGTCTGGATCCGCTCGGCTTGACCATGCTTGTCATCCTCGACCAGTGCATGGATGTGAGCATCTGTGATCCTGGAGGACGGGCACTGCTGATTGGGACAGGCGAAGCCCTCCGTGTTCACCCGCTTGGGTGCTCGCCGCCGACTTTTCACCTCACGCCAGGGGCGTACAGGCGCCGGAGCAGGTCTCACACTCGACGAGGGGATGCAGCAGAGGCGACAGGCGGGGCAATCGCGCGGGGTGCGTGGCTTGAGAAGACGTTGCACCATGGTGCGCATAGTTCCTACTTTTGAGTAGGAAGGCTGGTGATGGGGCCAATAAAGGTGCCAAAGGTGCGCCAAGCCGAGTATGAGGAAGAACACGAGCAGGAACAAGCACACCTGAAAGGCCATAAGATCCTCGCTGCTTGAAATGAGGAGAATGGATAGCTTCCTTATAATTAAGGAGAGTCGATATGGACTGTCAAGCGATTGGGAGAAAAGTCCGAATTATCCACCACCAAGAAACGCAGTACCATGCCGAGCAGCCAGGCAAGAGCGAGCGCGAGGAGGCGAGCATCGACTACTCTGGTGGGAAAAGGGTGGTTGGTATTGCCGCGCTGATGTGGTATGGTGTAAGGACAGATATGAGTGATGCGAAAGAAAACGAGGGAGGGAACTATGGCAACCGAAGTGCGTGTGGAGACCGTGGTGTTGCCTGGGGGCAAGATAGAGATCAGCACGCCAGAACTCATTCCAGGAAAACGAGCGACGGTTGTTGTCACGATGGAAGACCAAGAGCCGGTTGAGCAGCAGCACGTCATTGATCTGCTCACAGCTTTACCCGGTCATCGACTGTTTCAGAACGCTGAAGAAGCGGATGCCTATCTACGCGAGGAGCGAGACGCGTGGGAGCACTAGCGCTGCCAGCCAGTGGCACCGTGTACCTGGATGCGAATGGCTTCATCTACAGCATCGAGCGCATTGATCCGTACCGGGCCCTGCTCGATATCCTCTGGCAAACCGTCAGCACCGGGCAGATAACGGTCGTCACCAGTGAACTGACTCTGCTTGAAGTGCTGGTCAGGCCGCTCAAAGTCGGTGATGCTCCCACTGCTACCCTGTTCCGCACGGTGCTAAGGCATACCCCTGATGTACCGATGGTGCCCATCACACAGACTGTCCTGGAAGAGGCAGCGAACCTGAGAGCAACCCTGGGCCTGAGAACCCCCGATGCTCTGCATCTAGCGACGGCGTTGTTGAATGGTTGTGCGCTCTTGGTGACCAATGATCGTGCTTTCCGTCGAGTACCTGACCTGGCTGTGACGGTGCTCAGTGAACTGGTATCCTGAGACGGCTCTTTCGAAAATCGCCTACTAGATGTCAAAAGATAAGCCGCAATACCTGAAGAGATTAAGTTTCGCATACCATTGTGTCTTGAAGTGCCTGAAAGAAACTTCCGCCCTCTCGTCTCTCACTGAAAGTGAGGATGAACAGCATCTACCTCTGCATCATGGATGGAGACACACGAAATGCTCTAGCATCCCTTCATCGGTGCATGCCACAGCTTCGAGAAACCGCAGAAATGAGAAGCAAAATCATCCATTTTTAGAACGGATATCCCATGTAGCCAGCACAGGGTCTTGCTGCTTGTATTTCTGCCGCTCCTGTTCCCCGATGGTCGGCTGCTCACACGGCACTGGCGCATCGTGGGCTGGCTGGCAGCAGTTCTGGCGCTCCTCTCCATGCTGGCGGGCTGGTTGTCCCTTACGAACGTGGAAGTGTTCGGCAAGGGGATGTCCGCCGATTTCTGGAGTTCTCTGAGCGACACTTTCAATCTCTTGGAGTTGCCTCTTACTGTTGCGGCTCTTGTTTCCCTGATCCTGCGCTTCATGCGCGCAAAGGAACGCGAGCGCCAACAGATCAAGTGGTTAACCTATGGGACTGCCATCTTGGCGGTGCTCATCATCGGGAGTATTTTTGTCTTGAACGATCCGAATAGTCCAATCTATGCTCTGATCTTTGATCTCGCTATTCTGCTCCTACCGCTCAGCATTGGGATTTCCATCCTGCGTAACCAGCTCTACGATATTGACCGCCTGATCAATCGCACACTCGTCTATGGCTCGCTGACGGTCTCGCTGGCTCTGGTCTATGCTGGCCTGGTGGTCGGTCTCCAATCGCTTGCGCACCTCTTCACAGGACAGGTCTCACAGTTTCCAATCGTCATTGTTGCCTCGACCTTGGCAATTGTGGCGCTTTTCCAACCCCTGGTCATCGTCTTCAACGAGTCATTGATCGACGCTTTTACCGCCGTAAGTATGATGCGGTGAAGGTCGTGGCTGCCTTCAGTTCCACCCTGCGCAATGAGGTGGATTTAGATCAGTTGCGCGCGCAGTTGCTGGAGGTGGTGCAGGAGACCATGCAGCCAGCGCATGTCTCGTTGTGGGTACGCCAGCCCACCCGCAGGGCAACTCCCTCACTCCAGACCAGCAAGGCTCCCACTGAAGAAGCCAGTGTACTTGAGCAGAGCTCAGAGCATGGCGTGTGAGCACCTTCACCGTTTAATGTAGCTGTACTGAATATCGTCCCAACCACAACTATTGACAGATATTTTCGTGATATTTCTTTAAGAAAGAGCGTATAAGTGTAATGGTTACCTGATCTTGTGCGAAGAGGTTTGCGGATCTGTTTCGCTCCAAGGGCCCAAAGGTAGGGGTAATCACCAGAGGGGCTTTTGGGCGCTGTAGTGGTAAACTCAACTGCAACACTCTTCCTCCCACAAGGCTTATTTCATATAGGTACATATTTTGCACAGGCCTCACCTTTCCGACTCTGCTCCTCTACCTTGTACTCAATCAGAAGGTCATCAAGGGACTAACGGCCGGATCGGTCAAGGGCTAAACGCGCGGGCCGGTGAGTGCTTACTTTCACCGGCTCGCTGCACAGAACACATATGTTCCTTAGAGAAAGGCTTCCTTGAGTATACGCTAGAGAAGGGAAGAGAGAGTGAACGCGACACATTCACCCTCCGTGCATGATAGGCCGTGGATGGATAGGGGGCTATCTCCAGACGAGCGCGCCGCTCTGCTGCTCGCACAGATGACGCTGGAAGAGAAGGTGGACATGCTGAGCGAGAAGAGCGGGGCGGGATTGCCCCCTTCCCGGCTTGGCATCCCCACGCTGACCTTCGCTGACGGACCGGCCGGTGTCCGCATCGACAGGAGCAGGCGAGACGTGAACGAAGGCAAGGCCACGGCGCCACCGGCTCCTCTTGCCCTGGCGGCCACCTGGGACCTCCTGGCAGCTCAGCAGTATGGCGACATGCTGGGCCAGGAGGCATGGCGTACCGGACACAATGTCCTGTTTGGGCCGGGATTGGACATCGCCCGCATCCCCTCCTTCGGCCGCCTGTTCGAGTCGCTTGGGGAGGACCCGAGGCTTTCGGGGCAGATGGCCGCTCGCTACGTTCAGGGCCTTCAGGGGCACCCCGTCATCGCCACCGCCAAGCACTACAACGTGAACGCACAGGAGGAGAACCGGCTTGAGGTCGATGCGCAGCTCGACGAACGTACCTTGCAGGAGATCTACACCCTGCCGTTCGAGGCTGTTGTGAAAGACGGTCGCATCGGTGCCGTCATGGGCGCGTATAACAAGATCAACGGCACCTTTTGTTGCGAGCACCCGCACGTCCTGACCGATATTCTCAGACGGCAACTCGGCTTCACGGGCTGGGTTGTGAGCGACTTCCAGGCCACCCACAGCACTGTCGAAGCGGCTAACGCGGGGCTAGACGTGGAGTTAGATGTCCCTCCCGCAAAGTACTTCGGCAAACGACTGCTGGAGGCCGTCGCGGCGGGGCAGGTGAGCCCGGCCACCATCGACGACAAGGCCCGCCGCATCTTGCGCAGCATGTTTGCCTTTGGGCTCTTCGATTCCCCGCCGCAAATTGGCCCGTTGCCCGTCGAGGAACACGGCAAACTGGCACGAATGATCGCCGACCAGGGCATCGTTCTGCTCAAGAACGCGCACGAGCTGCTTCCTCTGTCCACCACCGAGTTGCGCTCGCTGGCAGTAGTCGGGGCCGATGCCGATCACTACATCGCCGGGGGTGGGAGCACTCTTGTGCAGCCGACGTACCTCGTGAGCATTCTGGCGGGGTTGCGGCGGCGCACGGGTGCAGGCGTTCGCGTGGAGTACGCGGAGGGTACGGACCACCTCTCTGCGGCTGATCTGTTGCCCGGTCCGCCATTAGTGCCGTCATCCGTGCTGCGGCCGAACGGAACGTCCCCGCAAACTCGCGGCCTCCGGGCCGAGTACTGGACGAACGCGCGTTTCGAGGGCGAGCCGAGCCTGGTCCGCATCGACCGGCAGGTTGGGCTCAACCTGGGCCTCTTCAACTTCGCGATGGCGAATGCCTCCTCGCTCCCACCGTTACCCGAGGACTTCAACAATGCGATGTCCGTGCGCTGGACGGGCAGCTTGAGCGTGCCGGCAACTGGGAACTACACCCTTTCGTTAACCCACCTGGGGACCGCTCGACTCTTCCTGGACGGTCAACTGCTCATCAACGACCCGGGCCTCACCCTTCGAATCGAGTCGGTGACGCGGCATCTGGTGGCCGGTGAGCCCCATGCCCTGAGGATCGAGTATGCCGCCGATCGGCCGGAGCAGGGCGCTCCCGCTCCGGGAGGGCATGCCACGTTCGCTCTGATCGGTGCCAAGGTACGATTTGGCTGGGAGCACCCGTCGGATGTCATCCCCTCGTCGATGCAGGAGGCCGCCGCGCTCGCCAGGAAGTCGGACGTCGCGGTCGTCGTGGTGCGGGATTACAATAGCGAGCACGCCGACCGGCCAGGTCTCACGCTGCCCAACGAGCAAGATCTGCTCGTGCAGAAGGTTGTCGCCGCCAATCCGCGCACGATCGTCGTAGTCGCCAGTGGAGGCCCGGTCCTGATGCCCTGGCTCGATCAGGTTCCGGCGGTGCTAGAGAGCTGGTATGGCGGACAGGAGGCGGGCAACGCCTTGGCCGACGTCCTCTTTGGCGATGTGACTCCGTCGGGCAAGCTGCCGGTCACTTTCCCGCGCGGTGAGCGCGATACCCCGGTCTCGGAGGCTTCGCAGTACTCGAGAACAGAGAAAATCGCCCGCTTCAGTGAAGGCCTCTGCGTCGGCTACCGGGGATACGACCAGCTCGGGATCGAGCCGCTCTTCCCGTTCGGGTACGGGCTTTCCTACACGAACTTCGCCTATTCACGGCTCCAGGTAGAACCCGAGCTGAGCGATGGCGTCAGGTGGGTACGCGTGAGCTTCGTGATCACGAATACAGGAACACGAGCGGGAGCTGAAATTGCGCAGGTCTACCTCGGCTTCCCTGCGAGCGTGGGCGAGCCGCCCAGGCGCTTCGCCGGGGAGAAGTGATGGCCCTATCCCTGCACGGCAATCCTTGCGGTCTCTCCGGCACTTGAGTCCCATATGATCACAGAAGAAAGAGGTACGATGGCATATCAGGTATCGACGCCGGCCAATGGCGCTTCAGACGTCACGATTGCCGGCGTTCGCTTCGAACACCTCCGCGATCCCCTGGGGGTGGACGAGCCGCGGCCCCGATTATCCTGGATGGTCGCGACAGCGGTCGTGGGGTGGCGCCAGGCCGCCTACGAGGTTGAAGCTTACGGTTCGGACGGCCGGCTCCTTGGCCGGACCGACCGTGTCGAGTCCGATCAGTCGGTGCTCGTTCCCTGGCCGTTCACACCGCTCGCCTCACGAGAGCGCCTTACCGTTAGGGTTCGCGTCTGGGGGGCCGACGGGCACCTTTCCGCGTGGAGCGCACTCTATCCCGTAGAGGCAGGGCTACTGCAAGCCGACGACTGGTCCGCGCAGTTCGTGACGCCCGCCTGGGAAGAGGACATCACCCGGCCGCAGCCCTGTCCGCTCCTGCGGCGCGACTTCGACGTTCGCCCAGGCGTAACGAGGGCGCGGCTGTATGTGACCGCGCTGGGCGTGTACGAGGCGCAGCTCAACGGCAGTGCCGTTGGCGATCACGTTCTAGACCCCGGATGGACCAGCTACCAGCAGCGCCTGCGCTATCAGACCTTCGACGTGAAGAGTCTTTTGCACGAGGGGCCCAACGCCATCGGCGCCATCCTGGGCGATGGGTGGTACCGGGGGCGATTCGGCTTCGATGGCGGGCGGCGCAACATCTACGGCGATCGGCTGGCGCTGCTTGCCCGGCTTGAAATCAACTACGCGGATGGCGTGACCGAGCGGGTCGTCACCGATGAAACCTGGCGTGCCGCGAGGGGCCCCATTCTGTCCAGCGACATCTATGACGGTGAGACGTACGACGCCCGCCGAGAGCTGCCCGGCTGGTCGAGCGCGGGGTACGAAGACCGTGATTGGGTCAGTGTGCGAGCGCTCGACCGGGACTTCACAATGTTGGTGGCACCGAGCGGGCCACCGGTACGCCGCATTGAACTGCTCGCGCCGGTGGCCATTACCACCTCTCCATCGGACCGCACCATCGTTGATTTCGGTCAGAACCTCGTTGGCTGGCTCCGCATAACCGTCCGGGGGCAGGCGGGGCAAACAATTACCTTGCGTCACGCTGAGATCCTCGAGGATGGCGAGTTGTGTGTGCGACCACTGCGGACCGCGCAGGCCACCGACCGGTACACCCTGCGGGGCGGCGGAGTGGAGACCTGGGAGCCCCGCTTCACCTTCCATGGCTTTCGCTACGCAGAGGTAGAGGGCTGGCCTGGTACTCTCCGGCCAGAGGATATTCGCGCCGTGGTCTGCCATTCTGATCTGGAACGCACCGGATGGTTCGAGTGCTCGGACCCTCTGATCAACCGGCTCCACGAGAATGTGGTGTGGAGCATGCGCGGCAACTTTCTGGACGTCCCGACCGATTGTCCGCAGCGTGACGAGCGCCTGGGCTGGACCGGCGACATCCAGGTATTCGCGCCCACGGCCTGCTTCCTTTACGACACCGCTGGCTTCCTGACCTCGTGGCTGGCTGACCTGGCCGCCGAGCAGACCGATGCGGGAGTCGTTCCTTTCGTCGTTCCCAACATCTTGTCCATGTCTCCCGTCCCGGCGGCCGCCTGGGGTGACGCTGCGGTGATCGTCCCGTGGGTGCTCTACCAGCGCTACGGCGATACGGGCATGCTCTCTGACCAGTTCGAGAGCATGCGCGCGTGGGTCGAGCTCATCACTGGCCGCTCAGGCGAGGGACGTCTGTGGGACAAGGGCTTCCAGTTCGGCGACTGGCTCGACCCAAGCGCTCCCACAGACAAGCCGGGGGCCGGACGCACTGACCCGCACGTGGTCGCCACCGCCTACTTCGCCCGCTCGGCCGAGCTGCTCGGACAGATTGCAGGCGTGCTCGGTCGATCCGAGGATGAAGCCCACTACCTGCGGCTGGCCGCCCAGGTTCGCGACGCCTTCAACGCCGAGTATGTCACGCCCGCCGGGCGGGTGCTCAGCGACTCCGCGACCGCGTACGCGTTGGCCCTGCAGTTTGGTCTGCTCAAAGATTCCGAGCAGCGTCGGCATGTGGCCAAACAGCTCGTTGCACTTGTACGCGAAAGTGGATACCACATCAGCACCGGTTTCGTGGGGACGCCCTTGATATGTGATGCTCTGTGCAGCGTCGGGGAGGTCGAGGCCGCCTTCCACCTGCTCAATCAGCACGGCTGCCCCTCGTGGCTCTATCCGGTAACGATGGGTGCCACCACTATCTGGGAGCGCTGGGACAGCCTCCGCCCGGACGGCTCTATCAATCCTAACCAGATGACGTCGTTCAACCACTATGCCCTTGGCGCCGTTGCCGACTGGCTGCACCGCACTGTGGGGGGCCTCGCGCCTGCTAGTCCGGGGTACCGCCACCTCGCTATCTGGCCACATCCAGGCGGCGGTCTCACGCATGCCCGCGCACGGCACGGCACGCCCTACGGCCTGGCGGAGTCCAGATGGACGATCGAGGCGGGGCAGATCGAGGTTGTGGTTGTAGTCCCACCGAATGCGGAGGCCACTGTAACTCTTCCTGGGAGCACTGCCGAGCCAATCGAGATTGGCGCGGGAACGCATCGCTGGTCGTATCCGTACCACGTCAAACACGTCCCCCATCCACGGTCGCTCGACAGCACAATCAGCGAGTTCATTGACGATCCTGAAGCCTGGACGACGGTATTAACCACGATGCGCCGACACATGCCACAACTCTCCAGTCACATGGATGTTGGCATCATTATGCAAGGAGACAGCGACATGACATTGGGGCAAATCCTGTCCATTCTACCGCATGCCGAGGAGTTGCGCGCTGCTCTCGAGGCGGCGCTGGCGACGCTCGAGCGCTAGAGTGCGGCGGGTACTCGCTATAGGTAGCTCCCCGATTTATCGTGGGAGCTCGAAGCCAAAGGAGTGAAAGCTATGAATGTGAATACACAAGCCATTGCAGCCATGCGTACTATTACGATCTCCCGCGAGTATGGGAGTGGAGGAGGCGAGATAGCCGCCCGTCTTGCACGTCGGCTAGGCTGGCAATTGATTGACCATGCTGTCATTGAACGGACCGCCAGCGAGTTAGAAGTCTACGAAACGGAGGTAGAGAAAGCTGCATGTCCGCGTGGTGGCCCCGCTGGAGCAGCGCGTCGCCTATGTCGTCCGCCGTGAAGGACTGGACACGGAAGCTGCGCGCCAGCGGGTTCAAGCGAAAGATCAGGCCCGCACACGCTACATGCAGACACATTATAAGTGCCAGCATGAGGACCCGCACCTCTGTGATCTAGTCATCAATACCGCCGTGCTTAATCTCGACAGCGCGGTGGATCAGATCTGTCTCGCCCTGGAGGGCAAGGCGAGCCGGCTCAGTGTGCCGGTAGAGCAATTAAGGCCGGCAGAGGACCTGGCCCCCTATCCGGGCAAGCCCGCCGACTTTCGTGTGTCGGGGCAGCCATCCAGCTAACAAAGAGTCTTCAACAGTATTGAAAAACGTATAATGATATGGTAGAATGTATGCATGGAGCATACATATTCACCGAAGCAGTTCGGAAAGTTGATCGGAAAGTCTGTGAACACGTTGCAAA
>Ga0070708_100002912_pt1 | contig 13303 bp, 10 predicted proteins | sample KBSK5503metaG_FD_65469 | JGI IMG/M metagenome (GOLD analysis project Ga0070708, IMG submission 65469) | Corn, switchgrass and miscanthus rhizosphere microbial communities from Kellogg Biological Station, Michigan, USA - KBS K5-50-3 metaG | ecosystem: Host-associated > Plants > Roots >...
GGCGGCGCGGGTGCCGCCGGCGACCCGGGGCAGCTCGGTGATTACCTGGTGGTAGTCGTGCCGGTCGACCAGGGTCAGCTCCATCTTGGGGTTGTTGCGCAGCTTGGCCGTCAGGCGCAACGCGACGTGCAGCCCGCAGCCGGGCGTTCTCCTCCCGGAGCTGCGCGTTCTCCGCCCGCAGTTCCGCAGCCAGCTGCTCCCAGCGCTCGTTCGCCTCCACCACCCGCGCCAGGACATCCCTCAGCCCCGCGTCAGCATCCGCCTCCGCAAGCACGCCAGCCACGGCCGTCACGAAGCACAGCCAACACCCCTGCCGGGTCAGGCGACGCATGATGAGGAGACTCGGGGATGAACAGCCCTCGTGGTGGTGAGGAGTTCACATGACCGCGCACGCCCGAAGACATGGTTCTGGTCCCGCGAGCAGAGCTGGACGCGCTCCGGGCTGAGAACCGGCGCCTGCGGCGTGAGGCCGGGGATCGTGAGGCTCTGAAGCGCATCCGGTCAGATTCCGGGGAAGGCCGTACTTTGACTCGCGAGGAACTGGCGGAGGCGTGGGGAATTAGTGAGTGACCGGGTCCTTCGGTTCCCGGACAGGACCTGGGACGAGCTCGAAGGACACACAGAATCCTTGCAGTTCACAGGCTTACAAGCGGACATCAAGGCTGTTCAGCGGGCGCGTCGCCGCTCCGGCGCTCCCTGATCCGCTGTCCGGCCTGCGACGGGGTAACCTCTGGCCGGCCGTCGCGCACTAACGAGTGTGGCCCGAGTCGCTGTCTTGCCGTCTCCTGGAGGACCGCCGTGACGATTGTCCGCATCGTGCGCTGACCCGGAGGGGTGCCGGGACTGGCCGGGATCTCATCGTGCTCTTCGACGACACGGGTCACCGGGCGGTGCCGCTGTGGCTGCGGGTTTCCAAGGAGCTGTGGCGGCTGCTGGACCGGCCCGGCGAAGACGCCGTGATGACCGGTGTCCTGCAGGAGACAGCGGCCCGGCTGCTGCACGCGGCCGGCGTGCGGGTGACCGCCGTGGACATCGAGCCGGCCGGCGAGGGCGTGCAAGAGCTACGCTCGGACACGGCCGCGGCGCGGGTCGGGCTGGCCACGGCCGCCGGAACCCGGCATGTCCTGGTGAGCGCGGGGTACGGCCTGGCGCTGGCGGCCGCAGCCGGGGCGCCGGTCCGGGTGGCCGATGCGGTGATGGGCCGGCTCGCGGTCCCGGTCCAGGGCGAGGACGTGCTGGCGCCGTTCCTTCCCCCGGCAGCCGCCGGCCGCCGCGCCGTCCCGGGCTGCGGCAGCGTCCCGAGCCGCGGAACATGACGTTTGCTGACGGCCTGGACTACTGGGAGCTGGCTGGGGACTTCCCCGGCGACGGCCACCCGCACTGGCAGGACTACTCCTGCACCGCCGCAGACCGGTCCGCGGTCCTGGCCTCCGCGGTCCCGGAACCCCCGGTTTCGCCGTCCTGGTCCAGACGATCGACGCCTACGACTACTACGGCCGCACGGTCACCTTCCGCGGCGAACTGCGCACCACCGGCGTCGCCGGCCACGCTGGGCTGCATCTGGCTGCCGGCGCGGCGGCCGGACCTCCCGGTCCTCAACTGCGCGACCGCGGCGGCAGCAGCCTGACCGCCCGCGGCAGCAGCGACTGGACCTGGCATGAAGTCACGATGCCCGTCGGTGACGTCGGCGTCATCCGGTTCGGCATCTCGCTGACCGGCCGGGGCCGCATCGAGCTGCGCAACGCGGAACTGTCCCCGGCACGGCCGGAAACTCAGGAGTAACGCAGAGCATGGACATCCCGGACGGCGACCTGGTCCGGCTGGCCCGCGACGGCGATCCGGCGGCGTTCCGGCTGCTGGTCGAACGGCACCTGCCGATGGCGCGCTCCCGCGCGGCACGGCTGTGCCCGCAGCCGGACCGCCGACGATGCCGTGCAGGACGCCTTCCTGCAGGCGTTCCTAGCGCTGGACCGGCTGCGCGACCCCGACCGGTTCGCCGGCTGGCTGGGCGGCATCGTGGCCAACGTCTGCCGCGCCCAGCGGCGCCGCGCCCCGCTCACCCTGCTCGGCGACTGGCCCGAGAACCTGCACCCGGCATCGGCGCACGGCCTGCCGTCTGCTGAGGACCTGGACCGCGCCGACGTGCTCAGCCGCGCGGTCGCCGGCCTGCCTCCCGGGCAGCGGCAGGCCGTCACCCTGTTCTACTACGCCGACCAGCCCGCCGGGCAGATCGCCGCTACCCCCGGCGCCGCCAAAGCCAGCCTGCACAAGGCCCGCCGCCGGCTGCGCGAGTACATCACCGCGCACCGCCCCGACCTCATCCCCGCCCTCTCCCGGAGAACCCCCATGACTGCCCCGGGCGGTCCCGGGAGCCAGCAGTCCGGCCCGAACGTAGGCGGGCGGCGGGCGTGAAAACCCGGCCCGTTCGGGATCAATGATCTGGTGGTGGCGGCGGTCAGCTCATGCCCGTCGTGGAAGCCGAACAGGACCTCGGGTCGCGGGGACGCCAGGCGCCACGGGCCACGCTGGCCAGGAAGCCGTCGACGGCGCGGTTGAAGACGTCGGGTTCTTCCAGGTTGGCGGTGTGCCCGGTGCGCGGCAGGACGGCCAGGCCGGCCGTGGGGATGGTCCGCTTGAGCATAAGCGCGGGTTCCAGGCAGCCCTCGTCCTCGTCTCCGACCAGTACCAGGACCGGCACGCTGATCCGCGCGAGGTCGTCGGTGAGCGCGTAGAGGGAGGGCCGGGCGGCCTGGACGCCGCGCATGGTCAGGGCGCTGCCCAGCGAGGAGTGCGCGGCCAGCGCCGCGGCGAATTCGGCCCAGCCGCGCGGGTTCTTGTTCTGGAACTGGACCCGGGCCGGGCCGAGCGCGTACCGCTCGGCGACCTTCGCCGCGCCTTCGGCCGCGAACGCAGCCGCGGTGAGCACGGACTCGGCGCGGAACGCCTCGGCGTGGTCGGGCTCGGCGCCGTATCCGGCCCCGGCGACCACCGCCGAGCGGACCCGGTCCGGGTGCGCCATCGCCAGGTGAAGCGCGGTGAAGCCGCCCATCGACAGGCCGACCAGGTGCGCCTGGCCGATCTGCAGGCCGTCGAGCACCGCGACCGCGTCGGCTATCGCGCGGGCCTGAGAGTACATGTCCGGATCGGTCGGGACGTCCGACGGCAGGTAGCCGCGGGCCGCGTAGGTGACGCAGCGATAGGACGAGGAGAAGAACCGGACCTGCGGCTCCCAGCTGCGGTGATCGCCGGCGAACTCGTGGACGAACAGGAGCGGCTCGCCCTGGCCGGTCTCCTCGGCGTGCAGCGTCACGCCGTCGTCTGTCACGATTGCGGGCATGGCGGCTCCCCTGGGTCTGGCTGGCACCCTCTACTCGGATACTTCTTTTACCGGATCTGCGCCCATGATGTGCGCGTACGTCCGAGCGGAGGCGGCGTCGGCGTCGCCTCCGGCCAGCGCGGCCAGGATCTCGTCGTGCTGGCGGGCGGACTCGGCGTGGGTGCGCGACACCCGGGGACCGCCGTGCAGCGACGCCCAGAGCAGCCGCATCAGCGACAGCAACAGCGGGCTGCGGGCGCAGGAGTAGACGGTGAAGTGGAACTCGCGGTTCAGTTCCGCGTAGCCCGGGTCTTCGTCGGGGAGCGCGCGCATCTGGTCGTTCAGCTCGCGCAGCCGGGCCAGGCCGGCGGCGTCGATCTTGCGCGCGGCCAGGGAAGCGCCCAGGGACTCCAGCGCGGCGCGGATCTGGAAGTTCTCCTCGACCCGGCCCATGTCGGGCTCGACCACGGTGAAGCCGCGGTGGGTGTCGCAGATCAGCAGCCCTTCCGACTCGAGCCGCCGCATCGCCTCGCGGACCGGGGTCTGGCTCACGCCGAACCGCTGGGCCAGGTCGCGCTGGCGCAGCTGTTCCCCCGGGTCCAGCTCGCCGGTGATGATCAGCTCGCGGATGAGGGCGGCCACCAGGTCGGTCTTGCTGACGTAGCCGGGGACTTCAGTGGTCATGATGCGCCTCCTCCTGGGCCTCCTCGTGGCTTGTGCCGTGCCAGCTGGGACAGGGCTGGCTGGGACAGGGCTGGCTGGGACAGGGCGCAGACCCGGGCCGGCGTGAGGGGCAGCTCGCCGACGCCGCCGGCCAGGCCGAGCGCGTCGCGGACCGCGTTCGCCACCGCGGCGCCGACCGCGTTGATGCCGCCCTCGCCCGCGCCCATCACGCCGAGGGGGTTGCCTGGCGACGGGGCGGCCTGGGACAGCAGCACGTCGACCGGCGGGATTTCGGCCGCGGTGGGCAGCCGGTACTCGATGAACGTGATCGCCTGCGGCTGGCCTTGCTCGTCGTAGCGGAACTCCTCGAGCAGCGTCCCGCCGATGCCCTGCGCGACCCCGCCGCGCAGCTGGCCCTCGACCAGCATCGGGTTGATGGCCCGGCCCACCTCGTAGGCGACCAGGTAGCGCAGCACCCGGACGTGCCCGGTCCCGGTGTCGACCTCCACCACCGCGGCGTGCGCGCCGTAGGGGTACGTCATGTGCGAGACCTCGAACCTGCGGCGGGCGGACAGCCCGGCCGGCTCGCCCGGCTCCAGGTACCGGCTGGCGGGGGTGGCGGCCCTGGCGAGGTCGGCCAGGGTCAGGCCGGCCGTCTTCAGGTCCGGGTCGCCGCGGACGGTGACGGCCCCGCCGGCCAGGTCGAGGTCTTCCTCGGCGGCCTCCAGGATGCGCGCGGCCAGCTGGATGGCGCGCCGCCGTACCGCGGTCGCGGCCTGGTGCACCGCGCTGCCGCCGACCACGGTCGACCGGGAGGCCCACGATCCCGAGCCGAACGGCTGGGCGGCCGTGTCCCCGGCCGTGACGCGCACGGCCCGCGGGTCGACGCCGAGGGCGTCGGCGGCGATCTGCGCGAGCACGGTCTCGATGCCCTGGCCCACCGAGGTGCCGCCCGAGTAGACGTGCACGGCGCCCGACCGGCTCACGCTGACGTCGGCGGTCTCCTGCGGGCCCAGGCCGCTCTTCTCCACGAACATGGCCAGCCCGAAGCCGCGGCGCCTGCCGCCGTCTTGGCCGGCGGCAGGCGCGCGGTGCCCGCTGTGCGCGCGGTGCGCGCGGTGCCCGCTGTGCGCGCGGTAGCCGAGGCGGTCCGCCTCCTTCACCGCCGCGGCGAGCAGGGCCGGGTAGTCGCCGGTGTCCAGGATCAGGTCGGTGCCCAGCGTGCTGATCGGGCGCTCGTGCGGCATCTCGCTGCGGGTGAGGAGGTTGCGTTCCCGCAGCTCGACAGGGTCGACGCCGAGCTGGGCGGCGGCCACGTCGAGCAGGTGCTCGCGTGCGGCCGTCCCCTCGAACCGGCCCGGCGCCCGGTAGGTGCCGCACGGGGTCTTGTTGGTGAGCACCACGCGCACCCGGCCCCGGTACGCGGGCACGCGGTACGGGCCGGGCAGCATGGCGGCGGTGAGTTCGGGCACCGCGACGCCGTGGGTGCGGCAGTAGGCGCCGTTGTCCTGGACGATGTCGTCGGTCAGGCCCAGGATCCGGCCGCCGGCGTCGAAGGCGGCGGCGACACGGTGGTACTGCTGGCGCGAGTGGTTGACCGCCACCAGGTGCTCGGCCCGGTCCTCGGCCCACTTGACCGGCCGGCCGAGCCGGAGGGCCAGCCAGGGAATCAGGAAGTCCTCTGGGTAGAACTCGCCGCGCACCCCGAACCCTCCGCCCGCGTCGATCGCGTGCGCGCGGATCAGCGTCTCGTCCACGCCGAGCATGTCCGCCAGCAGGTCGCGGTTCCACACCGGGACCTTGGTCATGCCGAAGATGTCCAGCGTGCCCCGGTCCGGGTCGGGCACGGCCAGCAGGCAGCGCGGCTCGAGCGGCACGCCGCTGTGCCGGCCGATGGCGAGCTCGATCCTGACGACGTGCCGGGCCCGGGCGAAGGCGTCGTCGACGTCGCCGTAGCCGCGGGTGAGTTCGGCCGCGGTGCTGGGCGGGTCCCCGTCGTCGAAGGCGTGGCTGGCATCGAGCACCGCGGGCTGGTCGGCGATGTCGATCTCGACCAGTTCGGCCGCATCCTCGCAGGCGTAGGGGTCATCGCCGGCCAGCACGGCGAGCGGCTCGCCGACGTAGCGGACCGTGTCCTTGGCCAGCACGGGCTGCAGGAAGGCGCCGAGGTCGGTGCCGGCGACGGCGAGCCTGACCGGAATGACGTGAGGGCCAGGAAGGTCGTCGGCGGTGACCACGGCGGCGATCCCCGGCGCCTCCCTGGCCTGGGTCACGTCGAGCTCGCGGACGTGACCGTGGGCGGACGGGGACCGGACGATCCGCGCCCACAGCTGGCCGGGGGCGCTGATGTCGTCGCCGAACCGGCCGCGGCCGCGCAGCAGCCGGGGGTCCTCCAGGCGAGGCAGCCGGGCGCCGATGACCGTCATGGTTTCTGCCGTGGTGTCTGCAGTGGTTTCTGCCGTGGTTTCTGCCGGGCACTGGCGGTGGCCACGATGGCGTCGATGATGCCCTGGTAGCCGGTGCAGCGGCACAGGTTGGCGGCGACGAGATCGCGGGCCTGCTCCTCGGTGAGCGGTGCGGCGTCTTCGGCGCGCTCGGCGTCTTCGGCGCGCTCGGCGTCTTCAGCCAGGTAGGCCTCGGCGAGCATGAGGAAGCCGGGCGTGCAGAACCCGCACTGCAGCGCGTGGTGGTCGCTGAACGCCTGCTGCAGGTCGGACAGCTGGTCGCCGTCGGCGAGCCCTTCCACCGTGCGTACGTCGGCACCGTCGGCCTGCACCCCGAAGACGAGGCAGGCCCGGACCGGCAGGTCGTCCAGGATCACCGTGCACGCGCCGCAGATGCCGTGCTCGCAGCCGAGGTGGGTGCCGGTGTAGCCGAGGTCGTGGCGGAGCATGTCGGCCAGCGTCCGGCGGGCCTCGACGGCCAGTTCGTGCTCGCGGCCGTTGACGGTGAGGCGGATCTCGTGCATGTCTTTCATCAAAGGACGGCGCCTAGTTCGTGCGGCAGTACCGGGATGTGGTCGAAGCGCACGTCCGTGTCGGACAGCGCGTCGTTGATGGCGTTGAGGACGGCGGCCGGGGCGCCGATCGTGCCGCCCTCCCCCATGCCCTTCGCCCCCGTCTCGCTGAACGCCGACGGGGTCTGCAGGTGAACGATGTCCACGGCGCACATCTCCGCCGCGGTCGGCGCCAGGTAGTCCATCAGGGTGGCGCTGACCGGCTGGCCTTCGGAGTCGAAGCAGACCCGTTCGAGCAGCGCGGCCGCCGCGCCCTGGGTGACGCCGCCCCGCACCTGCCCGTCGACCACCATCGGGTTGATGACCACGCCGCAGTCCTCGACGACCAGGTAGCGGTGCAGCCGGATCGCGCAGGTACCCGGGTCGATCACCACCATGGCCGCGTGGCAGGCGTTGGAGAAGGTGCCCGGCGGGTCGAAGGTGGCCCGGGCCTCCAGACCGTAGCGCAGGTCCTCGGCCAGCCGGTGCGGCTGGAAGTGGACCACCCGGGCCAGTTCGGGGATCGGGACCGCCGCGCTGTCGTCGCCGCGGACCCGGGCCACGCCCGCGGCGAGCTCGATGTCGGCCGGGCTGGCCTCGAGGAGGCTGCCTGCCACCCTCCTCAGCTGGCCGGCCACGACGTCCGCGGCCCGGCTGGCCGCGCCGCCGCCGATCACCACCGAACGGCTGCCCCAGGTGCCCCACCCGTAGGAGGCCAGGTCGGTGTCGCCCTGCCTCAGCTTGACCTGGTCCGGGTGCACGCCGAGGCGGTCGGCGACGATCTGCGCGAACGTCGTCTCGTGCCCCTGGCCGTGCCCGCAGGTCCCGGTGGTGACGATCACCTCGCCGGTCGGATCCATCCGGACCAGCGCCGTGTCGTAGCCGGGGGTCATCCGCATCCGCCGCTGGGACATCGTCGGGGTACCGTACGCGGTGCGCTCGGAGAAGCAGGCGTAGCCGATGCCCGCGCGCAGGCCCTGCTGCCTGAGCTCGTCGCGTTCCTCCGGCCAGGCTTTCGCCGTGACCCGCTGTTCCGCCAGGTCGAGGGACTCGCGGTAGCTGCCCTCGTCGTAGGTGATCTTGTTGATCCCGGTGTAGGGGAAGTCGTTCCTGGCGATCAGGTTGGCCCGGCGCACCTGCAGCGGGCCGAGCTGCAGGGCGGCCGCGGCCTTCTCCATCAACCGCTCCATGACCAGCACGATCTGCGGGCGGGACACGCCCCGGTACGGCGCGGCGGGGGCCTTGTTGGTGGCGATGGCCCGGCCCCTGGCCCGGTACGCGGGCACCTTGTACACGCCGGGGAGTTCGGTGGCGGCCATCAGCGGCTCGACCGCGCAGGTGAAAGGGAACGCCGAATAGGCCCCGGTATCGCAGTCGATCTCGGCGTCCAGACCGAGGAGCCGGCCGTGCTCGTCGAAGGCGGCCGTGACCTGGTAGCGCTGCTCGTGCCCGTGGAACGCCGCGGTCAGGTTCTCCTGCCGGTCCTCGGTCCAGCGTACCGGCCGCTTCAGTCGTAGCGCGGCCGCCGCCACGGCGACCTCCTCCCGGCCGACCACGCATTTCAGCCCGAACCCCCCGCCGACGTCGGGGGCGATCACCCGGACGGCGCGCTCCGGGAGGTCGAGCGCCTGGGCGACCCCCGAACGGACCTGGTGCGGCACCTGTGTCGAGACGTGCATCACCAGCTGGTCGTCGCGGTCGTCCCATTCGGCCAGGCAGGCGCGTCCCTCCAGCGGCAGGGCGGCGACCCGGCCGCTGGTGAACGTCGCGCTGACCGTGGCCTTCGCCTCGGCGAAGATCCGCGGCAGCCGTTCGTCGTCGAACATCAGCAGGTCGGCCAGGCGGTTACCGCGGGCCTCAGCGTGCAGCGCGGGCGCCCGGGCCGCGGTGGCGTCCTCGATGCTCGCCACGGCGGGCTGCGGGTCCCAGTCCACCTCGACGAGTTCGGCCGCATCCTCGGCGCGGTAGGCGTCGTCGGCGACGACAATGGCCACCGGCTCGCCGACGAACCTTACCTTTTCCGCGGCGAGGATGGGCATTCTGGTGGGCACGAACTCGTCCCGTTCCAGCATCGCGAGCAGGTAGGGGTGCCCGAGGCTCTCCGCGGTGAACAGGCCGTGCACGCCCCGGGCCTGGCGGGCGGCGGTGCCGTCGATCTTGTTGACCAGCGCGTGGGCGTGCGGGCTGCGGACGAACGCCGCGTGCAGCAGCCCCGGGCGGGTGAGGTCGCCGGTGAACCGGCCCCGGCCCAGCAGCAGCCGTCGGTCTTCCTTGCGGGGCACCGAGGCTCCGATCCAGGTGCTCATGCCCCGGCCCCGGGCTGGCTTGCCTTGAGTTGGCTCGCCTCGGGTTGGCTCGCCTCGGGTTGGCTCGCCTCGGCGAGGGCCCGCGTGACCAGGGTGACGGTCAGCTTGCGGCGGAACCCGGCGTCGCCGTGGGCGTCCTCGGGGGGATCGATCTGGCCGGCGGCGTGCTCGGCCATGGCCTGCCAGGTTGGCCCGGCGGCGGGCGCCCCGGCCAAGGGGTCCGCGTTCACCTCGACGGGCAGCGGCCCGACGCCGCCGAGGACCACGCGGCCGTGGCGGCAGACGCCGTCCTCGACGTCCACCGACACGGCCGCGGCCACGATCGCGAAGTCCCCCTGCCGCTGGGCGAACTCAGTCAGTACTGCTCGCGGCGCGGGCCGCGGGAACCAGATCTCGGTGATCATCTCGTCCGGACTGGCCGCGGTGCTGTAGTACCCCTGGAAGAAGTCGGCGGCCGGAACGGTCCGCTGCCCACCCGGCCCGGTGAGCACGATACGGGCGTCCAGCAGGACGGCCAGCAGGCACCATTCCGAGGCTGGGTCGGCGTGCGCGATGCTGCCGCCGAACGTCCCCCGGCTGCGGATCGGGTAGTGCCCGATCCACCGGGCCGACCGGGGCAGCACGCCGTAGCCGCCGAGGACGGCAGGGTCGCGGCAGGTCTCCACGGCGCGGTGGGTGGTGAGCGCGCCGATGCGCAGCCCGTCGCCCGCGCCGGCGCGCAGGTAGCTCAGGCCCTCGATCCTGGACACGTCCACCAGCGCGGCCGGCCGGGCCAGCCGGAAGTTCATCATCGGGACCAGGCTCAGGCCGCCGGCCAGGATCTTCGCCTCGTCGCCCAGTTCGGCCAGCAGCGCGACGGCTTCGGCGACGCTGTGCGCCCGGTGGTAGGCGAACGATGCTGGCTTCACCTGGCTCCTCCGCGGCTCAGTTCATTTGGTATACCATATTTCACACGTTTCCGAAGCCCTGCCGCGGAGAGCCTGGCATGCCGCATCCCCATCTGGTCGTCGAGACTAGCCCGGCCGGCTACCTGTGGCTGCGCCTTTCCCGGCCGGAGCGGCGCAACGCGCTCGACCTGAGCCTCCTGCGGGCGGTCACGGACGCGCTGGCCGCCGACCCCGAGGTGCCGGTCGTGCTCGGCAGCGCCGACCCGAGGGTGTTCTGCGCCGGGGCCGACCTGACCATTTCTGATGCCGAACGGGCGGCGGTCTCCGACCTGGTCTACGGCTGCTGCGAGACCATTCTGACCAGGCCAGGCCCGGTCATCGCGGTTGTGACCGGGCCCGCCGTGGGCGGCGGCGCGCAGCTGGCCGCCGCGTCCGACCTGCGGATCGCGTCCCCGGCGGCGCGGCTGCGCTGGACCGGCCCGCCCGGGCTCGACCTCGCGGTGGGTGCGTGGCTGCTCCCAGACCTGGTCGGCCGCGGCGCGGCCATGGATCTTGTCCTGACCGGCCGCTGGGTGGAGGCGGCGGAGGCGCTCGCGCTCGGCCTGGTCAACCGCGTCTGCGACGACCCGGAACCCGTGGCCGCGCAGATCGCCGCCGGCCTGGCCGGGCGAGGCGCCGGCGCCGGGGTCAAGGCGGTGATGGCGGCAGGCGGGCTGCTCGACCGCCTGCGGGCCGAGCAGTCGGCCAACCGTTCGGCCTGGGCCCGCGTGGTGCCGGCTCCGCCGGGCTCATGACCGGCGGCGAGGACTGGAGCCTGTCCGGGTGGCGCACGCACCTGCCCGGCGTGGCCGACGTTGAGGCCCATGTCGCCAGGCTGGGCGCCGAGACGATCCCCGCACTGGCCGCCGCGGCCGCCGACCGGGTTCCCGGCAGGGTCGCGGTCAGCGTGGACTCACAGTCCGTCACCCACGCCGAACTCGACGACCAGGCAGGCCGGGTGGCGGCCTGGCTGGCCGGGCGGATCCGCCCCGGCGACCGGGTGCTGCTCGCGGCCGGAGCCAGCGCCGGCTTCGTGCGCTGCTACCTCGGCGCGCTTCGGGCCGGGGCCGTCGTGGTCCTGGCCAACCCCGGCTACACCGCCGCCGAACTCGGTCACCTGGTCGCCGACTCCGGCGCGGTGCTGGCCTTCGCCGACCGTGAGCCCGCCCGACGGCTGGCCGGGCTGAAGCCAACGCTGACGACGGTGGACGTCAGGGAGCCGCCGCCGGATACCGGGCCGGCCCCGGCCATCGCGGCCTGCCCGCACGATACGGCGCTGCTCGCGTACACCTCGGGCACCACCGGCAGGCCCAAGGGGGTGCCGCTGACCCATCGCCAGGTGGCGGTCTCGATCCGCGCGGCGATGGCGGCCTGGCGGTGGCAGCCCGACGACGTGCTGGTGCACGCGCTGCCGCTGTACCACCAGCACGGGCTCGGCGGGCTGCACACCGCTCTGATCGCCGGCGGGACGGTGCACATCAGGTCGAAGTTCTCGGCGGCCGACCTGGTGCAGGCGACCGCCGACACCCGGGCCAGCGTGCTGTTCGCCGTGCCCACCATCTACCAGGCGCTGGCCGAATCGCCGACCGCGCGGGCCGCCGGCCTGCGGGACCTGCGCCTGGCGGTGTGCGGTTCGGCTCCGCTGAGCCCGGCACTGGCCGCACGGCTTCCGGCGCTGCTCGGCCGACTGCCGCTGGTCAGGTACGGCACGACCGAGAGCGGGCTCGACGTCTCGAACCCGGTCGGCGATACCCGCGCGGACACGATCGGCGTGCCGCTGCCGGGCGCGCTGGTCAGGATCCGCGCCGCAGCGGATCCCGGCGCGGGCGGCCCGGCGGATCCCGGCGCGGGCGGCCCGGCGGATCCCGGCGCGGACGGCGAGATCCAGGTCCGCGGGCCGCACGTTTTCGCCGGCTACTGGAACGACCCGGCGGCCACCGAGGCTGCCTTCACCCCGGACGGCTGGTTCCGCACCGGCGACATCGGCGCCGTGGACCAGGCCACCGGGCACCTGGTGATCCGCGGCCGGACCAAGGAAATGATCATCACTGGCGGCCTGAACGTCTATCCGCGCGAGGTGGAGATCGCGCTGGAGAGCCATCCGTCGGTGGCGGAGGCCGCAGTGGCGGGCGTGCCCGACGAGCGGTGGGGCGAGCGGGTGACCGCCTGGGTGGTGCTGCAGGACGGGCACGGGTTCGACGAGGCCGCGCTCATCGCGCACGCCCGGACCCTGCTGGCCGGGTACAAGTGCCCGAAGCGGGTGTTCACGCTGGCGGCCCTGCCGCGCAACCACCTCGGCAAGATCGTCCGCAGCGCCCTGCGCTGAGCGAGGCTGGCTGGGCGCGCCATCCGGGGAAGGAGCGGAGCGTCACGCCAGCATCCGGGTCCTCGCCGCTAGATGTCGCGAGGCGAGTCTTGCTTGATGCGGTATCGGGCGGCGACCGGGTTCCACACCTGCACGAACGCCTGCTTGGCGGCGTCGGCACGCTGACTGGCGTCGTACGCGGCGGCGTAGGCGCTGGACTGACCAGTCGGCGTGCACCCGCCGTTCAGCTGCTGCCGGGCCCAGGTCAGATAGTCCCGGTCGGCCGTCAGCGAGCTGCCCAGCGCCGTGATCAGCGCGGACTTCACCCGGGCGCCGTCCGGCAGGGCCGAGGTGGACAGCGCCGACGCCTGGCCATACTGGCTGGCGCGCTGATTCACGACGGCCTGAAGCTGGCTGACCGCGCCGGGCAGGTTCGTGCACGCGCCCACTTGGCTGACCGCGTTGTGTAGCGACGTCCGGGCGGCGGCGCTCGATGTCAGCAGCGAGCTCAGCGCCGCCGCCTGCTGGGAAGCCGGGATCGAGGCTGGCGCTGACGATGCCGGCTGCGGCGGCGGCGAAGAGGCTGCCGGACTGGTCGGGGCCGGGCTGGTCGCGGCCGGAGCCGACCGGGCCGGGGTTGACCGCTGGGACAAGGCGAGGCCGGAGGCGACCGCGACAACGGCGGCGACCATCGCGGCGGCCAGCAGGGCGGGCCGAGGGGCGCGGCGGCGAGGGGCGGATGGCTCGGGCTCGGGCTCGGGCTCGGGCTCGGGCTCGGGCTCGGGCTCGAGA
>Ga0070708_100002914_pt1 | contig 13302 bp, 7 predicted proteins | sample KBSK5503metaG_FD_65469 | JGI IMG/M metagenome (GOLD analysis project Ga0070708, IMG submission 65469) | Corn, switchgrass and miscanthus rhizosphere microbial communities from Kellogg Biological Station, Michigan, USA - KBS K5-50-3 metaG | ecosystem: Host-associated > Plants > Roots >...
TGGAGCAGCTAGCCTGCCAGCGCGTCGGGCAGCATATCAAAGTGTTGTCGATGCACTCGGACATGTATAGTCCCCGCTGAGCAGCCATACGGAGGGAAGGGCCCATGTTGTTAGATGTTACGTCGCGGTGTGAACAGCCTAGGGAGCCGATCGCTATCATTGGAATCGGCTGTCGTTTTCCAGGAGACGCGGAGGATCCCACGTCATTCTGGAGGCTGCTCAGCACTGGGGTAGACGCGATTACTGAAATCCCCAAGGATCGCTGGAGCATCGAGCAAAACTACCACCCAGTACCTGGGGTGCCAGGCAAGACCTATTCGCGCTGGGGCGGATTCATTAAGGCTATAGACCAGTTTGAGCCTGAATGCTTCGGTATATCGCCGCGTGAAGCTGCCTACATCGATCCCCAGCAACGCCTCTTGCTGGAGGTTGCCTGGGAAGCCCTTGAAGATGGAGGCCAGCTGATCGAACGAGTGGGAGGCTCGCATACGGGGGTGTTCGTTGGGATATGCACCAACGATTACGCGCAAATTCAGGCGACTCCTTATGACCCCCGTCCCATTAGCGCATACAACGCGCAGGGTGGAACATCTAGCATCGCGGCGAATCGTATTTCCTACTGCTTGAACCTGCAGGGGCCAAGCCTCGCCGTCGATACAGCCTGTTCCTCATCCCTCGTTGCCACGCACCTCGCCTGCCAAAGCATCTGGAATCGGGAGTGCGATCTGGCATTGGCTGGCGGCGTCAACGTGATCACGATTCCGTTCCCGTTCATCGCATTCTGTGCCGCGTCCATGCTTTCTCCTGAGGGGCGCTGCAAGGCGTTCGACGCGAGTGCAAGCGGCTTTGTGCGCGGTGAAGGCGCGGGCATGGTTGTTCTGAAACCCCTCTCCAAAGCGCTCGCCGATCGCGATCCGGTGTATGCCGTCATCCTCAGTTCCACACTGAACCAGGATGGACGGACGTCTGGAATGGCGATGCCGAGCCAACCCGCCCAGGAAGCCCTGGTACGAGAGGCCTGCAGGCAGGCGGGGATTGCGCCGCAGGCGCTATATTACGTCGAGGCGCATGGGACGGGTACCGTAGTGGGGGATCCGATCGAGGCCAAAGCCCTCGGCAACGTGCTGTGCGCGGATCGACCCAAGGGCGACTATTGCGTGATGGGGTCGGTCAAAACCAATATCGGACACCTGGAAGCTGCTGCGGGCATCGCCGGAGTGATTAAGACGGCTCTCGTGCTGCAGCATCGCATGATTCCTCCGCACCTTCACTTTCTCAACCCGAATCCCGACATCCCTTTTGAGGAGCTGCAATTGCGCGTGCCACGCTCCCTGGAACCCTGGCCGGATGATGACCGGCCCGCGATCGCCGGGGTGAATTCCTTTGGGTTTGGGGGAACCAACGCGCACATTATCATGATGGAGCATCGACAGAGCACGGAAGGCCCTGACGTCCAGGCCAAGGGAGAGACCCCCACCGTATCGCTCATGCCTCTATCGGCGCGGACACCCGAAGCCCTGCAGACACTCGTTCGATCTTATCAGGCATTCCTTGGACGAGACAACATCGCTTCCGTAGAGGACCTTTGCTACACAGCCAGCATACGAAGAACACATTTTGACCATCGCTTGTCTTTGGTCGTTCGCAACAAAGAAGAACTCCTGGAGGGTCTGGAAGCCTTTCTCTCCGGGGAAAGAAGATCTGGCATGTATACCGGCCGCCATGTCCATGGACATGCGCCAAAGCTCGCCTTCGTTTTCCCCGGCCATGGCCCCCAATGGTGGGGCATGGGGCGGGAATTGCTGGAGACCGAGCCGGTTTTCCGCACTACTCTTGAGGCGTGTGATGCGATTGTGCAGCACCATGGGGACTGGTCCCTGCTGGCGGAGTTGACTGCCGATCAGACTCGTTCGCGCCTCGATGAAACGGCGATTGCCCAGCCGGCGATCTTTGCCGTGCAGGTGGCGCTTGCGGCACTATGGAAGTCCTGGGGTATCGAGCCGGAGGCCGTTGTCGGGCACAGTGTGGGGGAAATCGCAGCGGCCCATATCGCTGGCGCCTTGCCTCTCGAGGATGCGGTGCGCGTGATCTTTCATCGTGGCCGCACCATGGAACTCGCGTCGTCGAAGGGGAAGATGCTAGCCGTAGGGTGCTCTATGCTGGAGGCCGAACAGGCGATTCAAGGGTATGAGGACCGCGTGTCGGTAGCGGCGGCGAACAGTCCTTCGTCAGCTACCCTGTCGGGAGACCCACAAGCGCTCGAGACGATCGAGCGATCGTTAAGCGCCAGAGGGATTTTCTGTCGATTCGTACGCGTCAACTACGCGTTCCACAGTCCCCAGATGGAACCCGTGCAGGACGAGTTACTGGCATCGTTGGATGGCCTGGATCTCCAGCCTTGCGCCTTGACGATGATTTCGACCGTGACCGGTGAGGCGGTGGAAGGCCGACAGCTCGATAAACATTACTGGTGGCGGAATGTGAGGGAAAGGGTCCGTTTTGCGGCAGCGGTTGATTGGCTGATTGCCCGAGACTACGATGCCTTTCTGGAATTGAGTCCTCACCCGACGCTGTCCGGTTCGGTCTCGGAGTGTCTGTTGCACCAGGGTCGGCAGGGCGCGGTGTTCCCGTCCTTGCGTCGGCAGGAACCCGAACGCGCGTCGATGCTGGCATCTTTCGGAGGGCTGTACACCGTGGGGTATCCGGTGGACTGGCAGAAGCTTTGGCCTAACGGCGGTCGCTGTGTGCCTTTGCCCAGATTTCCATGGCAGCGTCAATCGTATTGGCATGAGGCGGGAGAGTTACGAGAGCTCCGCTTGGGGGTGGGGGGAAATCAGCATCCGCTGCTTGGCCGAAACCTCAGGTCAGCCGATCCGTCATGGAAGATCACGCTGGATAAACGTGCATTGCGGTATCTCGACGACCATCGAGTTCAGGAGCACGTCGTATTTCCGGCGGCGGCTTACGTGGAGATGGTGCTAGAAGCCGCGCTCGAGAGCCTTGGAGGAGGCACGTATATTCTGGAGGAGATCCAGTTTCAAAAGGCCCTTTTCATACCCGATAACGACGACACCCCAACCGCGCTCATAACTTTCTATCCTACGGATGGCTCCTTTGCCATTCATAGTAGCGCATCAGAGTCCGACCAGTCGTGGTCGCTTCATACGATGGGTTACCTGCGGGCGCAACAGGACCTGCTTACGCCCGAGAAGGTTGATCTCGAAGCGATCAGGAATGGCTTGCGCGAGGAGATGTCGCAGGAGGATTTCTATCGCATCTTCGACGCCGTTGGGCTGCATTATGGCCCGACATTTCGAGGCATGGAACAGCTCTGGAGAAGAGATGGAGAGTCCCTGGGACGGGTCTGCCTGAGCAGCCAGCTTGAGCCGGAAAGCACGAGGTACTGTTTTCATCCTGCGCTCCTTGATTCGTGTCTCCAGGTCTTGGCCGGGGCTATTCCACGGGAGAGCGCTGAAAGGTATGCGGCCATATATATGCCCGTGTATGTCGAGCGAGTGCGCTTTTACGGTCGCCCCAGACACCGGGTATGGAGCCACACGCACCTGACAAGCATCAGTGCAAACGCGTTAGAAGCGAACGTCCGCGTGTATGACGATGATGGTAGCCTGTTGATCGAGTTCGACGGCTTCAGATGTCAAGCGGTGAAAAGCGGACGTGGCGATGATGCGGATGATATGCAGAGATGGTTCTACGAGATCAACTGGCAGCACAAGCCGCTCCCGGAACAGTCGATGGCTCGTCGTTCGGCCGATTTTATCCCCCCTTCTCGTGCGATCACTCAGGCGATACAGCGCGAAGCACAGCAGTTTTTGGCTGAAAAAAGCGACTGGGCGATAATGACGTCCAAAACGCAAGAGCCGGAAGAGCTGTTTGAGCAGCTGACGACCACATACGTTGTCCAGGCCCTGCGCGATCTTGGCTGGCAATACTTGCCTGGAGATCACATTAGGGTTGATTCACTCATGGATCAGCTGAACATTGTATCGCGGTATCAAAAGCTCATGCGACGGTATCTGCGCATGCTGGAGAACGCGGGCTATCTTAGCAGAGTGAGCACGGATACGTGGGTAGTAGACCGCGTGCTCGCCGACCAGGACCCGCAAACACTCTGGCAACACATCTTGTTGGAGTATCCCCAGCTTATTTCCGAGCTTAGCCTCATCGGTCGATGTGGATCGCACCTGGCGGCTGTGCTCCGGGGTGAGACGGATCCTTTGTTCCTGCTTTTCCCGGAAGGGTCTACCGCATCCGCCGAGCACTTTTACCAGGATTCCCCTACGCTTCGCCTCTATAACCTCATGGTCCAGAGGGCTGTGAGTCACGCGTTGAGTCGTTTACCGGCCGAACGGACGGTGCGAATCCTTGAGGTGGGCGCGGGAACGGGTGGCGCGACCACCTATGTGCTGCCAGAGCTCCCGGCCAATCGCACGGAATATGTGTTCTCCGACGTTACACAACTGTTTATGTCCAAGGCGGAGCAGAAGTTTCGCGATTATCCTTTTGTACGATATCAGTTATTGAACATCGAGGAGGATGCTCTCGCGCAAGGTTTTGAGCCGCATTCTTTCGATCTGATTGTGGCCTTTGATGTGCTCCATGCCACGGTGGACTTGCGTGACGCATTAAGAAATATTTTGCAACTTCTGTCGTCCAATGGGCTGCTTATTCTGTTGGAGGCCGAGAGGGTAACGCAACCTTCCTGGATTGATCTGGTGTTCGGATTAACAGAGGGGTGGTGGAGGTTTCGTGATTTCGATCTCCGGCCAGAATATCCGTTGCTCACGAAAAACGTCTGGAAGGGGGTTCTGGAGGAGGTAGGATTCACCGACGTCGTGGATGTCCTTGAGGCTGAAGGTGAGGAGGAAGCCATCCAGGTGGTGATATTAGCCCGTGGGCCCCATATCCAGGAAGATGCGCCGACCACCGAAAGCGAAGTGAACCTCCAACCTACCAGCGGCGAGCCGGGCAGATGGTTGATGTTCGCCGATGGAGGAGGCGTCGCAGAGGAGCTGGCGCGACTCCTCAGGGCGCGTGGGGAAGCCTGTGTGCTGGTGACGCCGGGCGAGCGTTTCCAGTGTCTGGATGAAGTGCACTTCCAGATAGCACCGGATAGCCCTGAAGACATGGAGCGACTGCTGCAGGCGGTTGTGGCAGCGTCCCAACCTGCCTGGCGCGGCGTGATCCACCTATGGAGCCTCGATACCCCTCCGCCCGAAGATACCTCGATCCAGACCTTACAGCGAGCAGAAGCCCTCGGTTGTCACTGTCTCATGCACTTTATACAGACATTGTCTAAGATTGAGGCGACCAACATATCCCCGCGCCTCATTCTGGTGACCAGGGGTGCACAACCGGTCACCCACGACGTCGAGTCAGTGTCGATCGGCCAAGCGCCGATAGTGGGCCTGGGAAGAATTATTACCACCGAGCATCCCAGTATTCGCTGCAAAATGGTGGACCTGAGTCTCACGAATTCTCCCGAGGAAATCCGCTTTCTGTTCGCGGAGCTGTGGACGGAAGACCCGGAGGAGGAAGTTGCCTGGCGGCAGGGGGCTCGCTTTGTGCCGCGGGTCGAACGGACGAGAGTAGAGAAAGTCCCTGCGTGGGGAGGAGACCGTAGGCCTTTTCGGTTGGAGCTCTCAACTCCCGGCATCATTGACAACCTGACATTGCGGGAGACAAAACGTCGCCAGCCCGGACCTGGGGAAGTTGAGATCGAGGTCTATGCCGCGACCTTAAACTTTCGCGATGTGCTGAAGACCTTGGGACTTTATCCAACGGATAGCGCTGATTATCAGCTGCTGGGCGACGAATGTGCCGGAAGGGTTGTGGCGGTCGGTGCAGACGTAGAGGACTGGCAGATCGGTGATGCGGTCGTTACGATGGCTCCCGGTAGTCTTGGGTCTCATGTCACGACGTCAGCCTTACTGGTGATGCGCAAGCCAGAACACATGACCTTCGAAGAGGCCGTAACCATGCCTACCGTTTTTCTGACGGCCTCTTATGCCTTGCATCACCTGGCCCGGATTCAGGCGGGCGAGCGTGTGCTCATCCATTCGGCGGCCGGCGGCGTCGGACTCGCGGCCGTGCAGATCGCCCAACACGTCGGTGCAGAGGTCTTTGCCACCGCTGGTAACCAGGAAAAGCGCGACCTGCTACGGTCCTTGGGGGTGCAACATGTCATGGATTCGCGGTCGTTGGCGTTTGCCGACCAGATCATGGAGATCACTGGTGGCCAGGGTGTTGATATCGTCCTGAATTCCTTGGCAGGAAAGGCCATTGCTAAGGGTATGTCGTGCTTGGCTCCTTATGGGCGTTTCCTGGAACTTGGCAAGCGTGACATCTACCAGAACAGCAAATTGGGACTGTGGGGATTCCGGAAGAATGCGTCATTTCTGGCGATCGACCTGGGTGGCCTGATCGGAGCCAAACCCGCATTCACCAAATCGTTGCTTGATAACCTCTCTCACTATATGGCGGCACAGACATTTCACCCTCTACCGTATCAAGTGTTCCCAGTGTCGCGCATCGTCGAGGCTTTCCGGTACATGGCACAAGCCAGGCATATCGGCAAAGTCGTCATTGCGATGCAAGTACCTGGAGCATTGATTGAACCCTTACAGGAGACACATGCGGAGTTTCGGGGGGAGGCGACCTATCTGATTACCGGTGGGTTAGGTGGGTTTGGCTTGACCCTTGCCAGGTGGATTATCGAGCATGGCGGGCGCAATATAGTGCTCATGGGGAGAAGTGGAGCGGCGTCTGAAGAAGCCCAAAAAGTCCTAGAGGAGCTACAATGTACAGGTGCCCGGGTTGTGGTGGCCAAAGCGGATGTGGCCGATGCACAGCAGGTGGCCGAGGTTCTCGCTGACATCGATCGCAGCCTACCACCCTTGGCGGGTATTTTCCACGCCGCGATGGTGCTAGACGACGGTATTTTGCTCCAATTAGATCGAGAGCGGTTCAGGAAGGTGATGGCTCCCAAGATGGATGGGGCTTGGAATCTTCACGTCCTAACTGCCAAAAGAGGGCTGGATTTCTTTGTCCTGTTTAGCTCGGTGACTTCCATTTTTGGCAATGCGGGACAGGGGAATTACGTCGCCGCCAATAACTTCGTCGATACGTTTGCCTACTACCGTCGATCCCTTGGCCTACCGGGAACCACCATCAATTGGGGGCATCTGACAGAGACAGGCTATGTCGCTCGGATCAAGGTGCTCTCCGAGTTACTGGAGCAAAAGGGAGTGTTGGGGATGTCCCCAAAACAAGCGATGCAGGCCCTGGATTGGACCCTGCAGAAGCAACCCATGCAGGTGGGCATCATGCGCATGGATTGGCAAAAGGTAGCCCAGGCTATGGTGGCCCAGGCTGGGGGAAAGGCGGGACTCTCGCAGCGGTTGTCAGCTCTCATGAGTGCCAGCGGTACGGACCAACAAGGCGGACAAGAGGGTAGCCGCATACGCGAAGCCCTCCGACATGCGGAACCAGAAGAACGGGTGGAAATAATTCAAACCTACATTCGTGAACAAGTGGCAAGAGTCTTGGGGACCTCCGCCGCCAAACTCGATGCCGACCGGCCCCTTAATGAGCTAGGGCTTGACTCCTTGATGGGAATCGAACTGAAAAACCGGATAGAAGGCGACTTGGCGCTGTCTTTACCAACTCGTGAACTTATGGACGCACCATCCATCAACAAGCTCGCCAAGGTGGCGCTCGATCTCCTAGTCCCGTCCTCCGCTTCTTCTCCATCTGTCCCGCTTCCCATCGGAGAAACGAGTGCTGAGGAGATAGTGGCAACGGTTGAGCGGCTTTCGGACGAGGAAGTGGATTCGCTCCTGAGCCAGATGGTGGATGAGGAGATAGAGGAGAACGTGTAGTGACCCGTAACTCGAAGCGGATAACGGACCTGTCGGCGGGCGAGAAACGCTCGCTTCTCGCCAAGCTGCTGTGGAAGAAGAACAGCGACGCCGTATGGTCCGTCGATCAGCTGGGAATTCCTGTCACAGATTTGCAGGCTGAAGCTGTTCTGGACCCGGCCATCGGCGCTACGATGGCCCCTGGTCAGATTGCCACCGAGCCGGAACGGATCTTCATGACCGGCGCAACAGGCTTTCTCGGGGCCTTTTTAGTGCATGAACTTCTTCAGCAGACGAAAGCGGATATCTATTGCCTGGTACGTTCCGACAACGCTGAAAAAAGTAGGAAAAGACTGCAAGAAACGCTCGCGTCTTATGGCTTTAGGGAGGATGCTCTAAGTGCGAGACTCATCCCGGTCATGGGAGATCTGGCGGAGCCGCTTTTTGGTCTTTCAGCTCACGAGTTTCACACGCTGGCAAGCCGCATCGACACTATCTATCACAATGGAGCCTTCGTCAATTGGCTTTATCCCTACCAAAGACTCAAGCCGAGCAATGTTCTGGGGACCCAAGAGGTCCTCAGATTAGCCAGTCAAGAGCGAGTCAAGCCTGTACATTTCATTTCCTCACTCATCGTATTTCCCATACTGGCCGATTCCGAGGTGAAAATCATCCGGGAAAACGATTCCCTCGACCATGGTGGAGTGCTCTATGGCGGCTACACTCAGAGTAAGTGGGTCGCTGAAAAGTTGGTCACGATCGCGCAGTCTCGAGGTATTCCAGCCTCTATCTACAGGCCGGCGGGGATCATCGGACAGAGCCAAACCGGGGTATGGAATACGACCGATGTGCTATGCAAGGTGCTCAAAAGTGTTATCGAACTCGGGCATGCGCCGGATGGTGAGGGGATGCTGAACATGATTCCTGTGGATTATGTCAGTAAAGCCGTAGTCCACTTATCAAAGCGAAGGGAATCGCTCGGGAAAGCCTTTCATTTAGCTAATTCCCAGTCGGTCTCCTGGAGACAGCTTGTCACCTGGATGCGCTCGTTCGGCTATCCCCTGCAGCCGATCCCCTATCATACGTGGCGAGCACAGATCTTGAGGCTCGGCCGTTCCCAGGAGAGTACAGCATATTATCTGATGCCTCTGTTTTCCATGAGGCTTTCTGAAGCGGCGCCAAGCATGGCCAGCAGTATGCCGAAGTTCGACGCCCAAAACACTCTCGCTGCGCTTGCAGGGACGTCTCTTGTCTGTCCGCCAATAGACCGCCACATGTTTGAGACCTACTTCGCATACTTCATACGTTGTGGTTTCCTGGATGTCCCGCCGGAGGGGGGAATGTTTCGAGGCTTGTCGAATGCGACTGCCGGAGCGAGTTCAACGCACACCACCTGAAGATCTCAGGAGCATGTGCTACCCTGCAGAGCGGCCAGGCGGTTTAACTGGACGTGGGAGTGCGAGTGTTCCATCTGAGGCCAGCTGTATGAAATTGACCTGTCTGTGTGTGTGTTTTGTCGCCGCGCTGCTATGCAACGACCTCCTCGCAGCCGATACAGCACAGAATATACTGCATCAAGCCGATCAAGCACGTGGCAATCTGGAAGGAGTCGCGTGGGACGTGGCCGTGGAGTCCATCGAGAACAACAAAACCGAAAACGTGACCTTCGATATCAAGGCCCGTGGGTTTGATATCTTTGGGGACACCATTGCTCCAGCCAAATCCAAAGGCAATAAACTCCTCATGCTGCATGGCAACATGTGGTTCTATAAACCTGGACTCAGCAGGCCTGTGCCCATTTCCCGGCGCCAAAGGCTCTTGGGGAATGCCGTCTACGGGGATATCGCCGCTACGAACTACGCAGATGAATACGAGGCCACCCCGCTCGCGGATGACAGTGTCGACGGCGAGGATTGCTACGTCTTTGATTTAAAGTCAAAGGGCAAAAACACTACCTATGACCGTATCAAGTACTGGGTCTCGAAGGCCCACGTCGTTGGGGTCAAAGCAGAATACTTTACGGTGTCTGGCAAACGATTCAAGTCGTCCACCATGGAATACGCGCATACTGTTGAGATCAATGGTCAAGCACACCCCTTCATCTCTAAGATCGTGATATATGATGAATTGATGAGCAACAATACCACGACTCTCCTGCTGCGTCACCCACATCTCGAGCGGTTACCCGATTATATCTTTGATCTCAACTTGCTCACCAAATGAAAACCATGCAAGGTAACTCTGCCCTTAACCGTGGTCACAAGCACCGTCTTGGTCATAAGTGGATAGCCACCTTAGCCAGTTAGGGGGCGATTAGTATTGCTGAGAGGAAACGCTTGTCCTTACACGAGTGGAGACGAATATTGCCCTTGCCTGATTGTCCTCTGAAGGGGCACGTCGGATTGGAGCAGAATATTACTGTGTGGTCCATGACCATCCTCCCGGCATTGTTGTGGAACATATCTGGAGAAGCATGTCTGGACCCCCATTTTCTTTATAAGCCAACTTCATCACGGTTTAGTGGAGAGCTACCCCATACAAAACTGGCTTGCAGGATTGCTGATGCTTGCGACAGCAATATGGTTGAGTACTGCGGTGATGGCCCAAGAGAGCCCTGGTGAGGCGCGGGAAGAGCCTACCATGCTTGAAAAATTGCGTGATGAAGTCAGTAAGGGATTTTCTTCGCGCATTACCCTTCTGGGCTCCGACGTCGTGCAACGACCGGTGGCTTCTGACTTGAATCCGAAAAATATCTTGGAAATCCCACGATATCAAATAGAACTAGATCTCCGACCGGATTTGTACCAGAATTTCCGCTCACTGGCGTTGAGCGTAAAGCCGAGGCTGGAACTATTCTGGCGACGGTGGGAGGATGGTGTGCGGCAGGGCCAGAGCGACGCGCAGGTGGACGCATTCGTCCTGGAATGGCTCGCCCGGTATCGTCTCATCAATCAACTCTTCGTTTCCTACGGCCGGGAAAACCTGCAGTGGGGCCCATCCTATTTGCTTTCACCGTCCAATCCGTTCCAGCGTGACAATGGGCAAAATAAGCCCAAGGCGGAAGTGCGAGGGCTGGACTACGGCCGGGTGGTCTGGATACCCAGTAGCACCTGGACGGCGTCCTTTATCGCCAACACCGACAACGCCTGGATACGAGACTTCCACAAGACCTATGCCATAAAGCTGGACTATACGGGTGAGAAAAAATATTTCAGCCTCATCCCTTCTTACGGGGAGAACGACACGCTAGAAAATGGCCCTAAGCTTAAGCTCGGTTTTTTCGGTGGTTGGACGGTTTCCGATGCCCTGTTGTTGCATGTCGAGGGTAGCCTTCCTAACCCGCTCAACAAAGCTGCGATTCTCGTTGGTGGTACCTACACGCTTGAGCTAGGGCCGACAATCGCCGCAGAGTTTTTCCACGATGGGAACGGCTGCACCCTGGGGCGCATTGAGCTGTGCTTTGTCCCTGGCTTTGGCAATGCAAAGCGTACGGATGTCCTGATCCGACAGAATTATCTGCTGGTACAATACTCCCATTCACGGATCAAAGATGTCGTTAACCTTACACTGCGCTGGATCCACAACTTCGATGACGATTCCAACAGGTTCACCGGAACGCTCGAATACGATCTAGGCGACAGCATGCAGCTATTCGCCATCGGAGACATCGATCGCGGCGACAGACATTCAGAATTTAATCTCCTGAATTATTCATTGAAGGTCGGCGTTCGATTTACCTTCTAGACCTCGTAAGCGTTCACGTGGTCACACCAAGAAATAAGGGCGAGAACCATTATGAGCCGTGGTCGTGCCTCTGATGGCAGTAAGAGGAAAAATACCCTGAAGCACCGGGTTTGGGCCCCCAAGGTATGGCTCGGCGGGGACTTCTTCGGCTGGCTGAGGCTCCTGATCCATAACCGCTTTGCGATAGGGCTGTGCTGCCTACATTCATTGGTGTCGATCAGCATCGCCACCTTGACGAATACCGCTCTTCGCTACGTGCAGGAACTGCTATGGGGGAGACGGGTGCGGGAAACCGAAATCATCCATGCGCCACTGTTCATCATCGGGCATTGGCGCTCAGGGACAACCTTGCTCCACGAGCTTTTCAGCCTTGATCAACATCACACCTACCCGACAACTTATGAATGCCTGGTTCCTAACCACTTCCTTTTGACCGAACGGTACTATACTCGCTTGTTCCGATTTTTACTGCCGTCTCAGCGCCCCATGGACAACATGTCGATAGCGTGGAACAGCCCGCAAGAAGATGAATTCGCTCTATGCAATCTCGGTCTACCCTCTCCTTATCTGACCATTGCCTTCCCCAACCGCCGGCCGCAATACCCGGAGTATTTCGACTTGGTGGATGTGCCGCCTGAGGCGCTGGATCGTTGGAAAGCGTGCTTTCTGCGTTTCCTCCGTCAGGTTACCATTCGTAACCCGAAGCGTATCATCCTAAAGTCTCCGACTCATACATACAGGATAAAGGTCCTGCTGGACCTCTTCCCCGATGCACGGTTCGTGCACATTGTGCGCAACCCCTACGTCGTGTTTGCATCGACCATGCATCTGTGGCAATCGATGTATGCTCACTACGGGCTACAACACCCGACATTCGAGGGGTTGGAGCAGTACGTCTTTGACAACTTCCTCCACATGTACGAAAAGCTTGAAGAATCGCGCCATCTAGTCGGCCCCTCCCATTTCTACGAACTACGCTATGAAGACTTGGTGAGGGATCCCATCGAGCAGGTCCGTGCCATCTACGAACATCTTGCATTGGGGGACTTTACGGAGGTGCTACCCCAACTGAAGCAATACTTGGCGGATACCGCCAAGTATACGACCAACAGCTATACGCTCTCGTCGGAGTTACGCGATGCGATTACGCAGCGCTGGGGACACGTGATCCGCCGCTACGGATATACCACTGATAGCGACATTTGAGCGAAATCGCCATGATGCTACCCCCTTTCGTGTCTTCCACGGTAGCCCGCATAATCGCTGGCACCAGCGCTATAGGCTTCCCGGAAGAAGTGGAGAAATTTTTGGTGCTAGCTCTCCTTACGGCTCGGCTGCCGGAGCGGGCGTAAGCCCTGACGCCTGCGTGCCTCGTCCAGATTGCAATGGTCCTTGCCATAGACGTTAATATGGGCATAGCGTGTGGGCCAGATATGCGCGCGAGCGCTCTCCTGCACGGGATACCTCTCCTGCTGCAATTGCTCCACTACGGCGGCCATATACACGATATTCCACACGATGACGGCGTTCGTGCCCAGATTGGGTCCCAGGCCGCAACCGTACGAAAACCTACGGCAGCGAGTTATCCACTATATTACAGATATTTATAGCGGTGTTATCAGCAACTTTCCCGAAAACGATGCGTGGCCGTAAGATACGACGTGGGATAAATCTTGCCCGT
>Ga0070708_100002915_pt1 | contig 13297 bp, 12 predicted proteins | sample KBSK5503metaG_FD_65469 | JGI IMG/M metagenome (GOLD analysis project Ga0070708, IMG submission 65469) | Corn, switchgrass and miscanthus rhizosphere microbial communities from Kellogg Biological Station, Michigan, USA - KBS K5-50-3 metaG | ecosystem: Host-associated > Plants > Roots >...
GCCATCGTCCAGGCGGCGCTCGCCAAAGCGGTTGCGACCGCCAACGCCGAGATCCTTCGCCAGGAAGGCGAGCTCGCCGAAACGTTCCGCAAGGGCGGCATGACGGTGATCAAGCCGGACGTCGCCGCGTTTCGCGAGGCGGTCATCAAGGTCGTGCCGCCGAAGTTCGAGGCGCGCTGGGGCAAAGGGACTTACGAGCGGCTGCAGTCGCTGAGCTGATCCTCCGATTTCCCGAATGCCAAACGCCGAAACACGTCGTCCCCGCGAAGGCGGGGACCCAGTGTCTTGCGACGGAAGCCGCTGGATTCCCGCCTTCGCGGGAATGACGTAAATCGGTAGTACTCAGCAACATCCAAAAGGGGAAGCGGATGCGGGCCGGCATCAAATGGGCCGAGAAGGCGTTGGACGGCCTCGCGGTCGTGCTGTTCGCCGTGATGTTCGGCGTCGTGATCCTGCAGATCGTCCTGCGCTACGTCTTCAATCATCCGCTGGTCTGGACCGACGAGCTGGCGCAATACCTGTTCGTCTGGACGTCGTTCCTGGGCTGGACGATGGCGACGCGCAAGCGCATTCACATCGGCATCAGCGTCGTCGCGGACCGCTTGCCCGCGGCGGGCCGGCGGATGCTGCATGCGCTGTGGTGCGCGGCCACGCTGGCCTTCGCGATCATCCTGCTGGTGGTGGGCGTGATCATCACGCGCAGGAACTGGGACGTGCAGATGGTCTCGCTGGATTTTTCGTTCTGGTGGGTCTATCTGGTCGTGCCGCTTGCGGCGCTATTCCTGATTGGCTACGCGGTGCGCGACCTGTCCGAAATCCTGCGCAAAGGTGACATCAAAGTCACGGAGGCGCAGCTGTGACCTCCGCCATGCTGCTGATTCTCGGCGTGTGGGTGGTCGTGCTGTTTCTTGGACCACCGATCTGGCTGACGATGGTGCTGGCCGGATCCGTCTTCGTGCTGACCCAGCACGTCGACTCGATCATCATCGTGCAGCAGGAAGTGTCGGCGGCCAACTCGTTCACGTTCGTCGCCGCGCCGCTGTTCATCCTGATGGGTCATGTGATGAACAACGCCGGCGTGACCAATCGCATTTTCGATTTTGCGACGGCTATCGTCGGCTGGATGCGCGGCGGGCTCTGCCACGCCAATGTCATCGCGTCGATGATCTTCGCCGGCATGTCGGGCTCGGCCGTGGCGGAGGCGGGCGGCCTGGGCACCGTCGAGATTCGCGCGATGCGTGACGCGAAATATCCGATCGACATGGCGGCGGGCCTCACCGCGGCGGCTGCAACGATCGGGCCGATCATCCCGCCGTCGCTGCCCATGGTGGTCTACGGCGCGGCTGCGGAGGTCTCGGTCGGGAAGCTCTTCATCGCCGGCGTCATTCCCGGCGTGCTCATGGGATTGGCGCTCATGGTCCTGTGCTCGTTCATGGCGCGCAAGCTCGGCCTGCCGAAAGGCCATTTCCCGACGCTCCCCATCCTCTGGACGAAATTCCGCGAAGCGTTCTGGGCGCTGATGACGCCGGTCGTCTTGCTCGCGGGCATGCTGTCCGGCATTTTCACGCCGACCGAGGCCGCTGCCGTCGCCACGCTCTATGCGCTGATCCTGGGCCTTTTCGTCTACCGCAGCTTCAGCATCGTGCGCTTGCCGCGACTCATCCTCGACACCATCGAGACGACCGGCGTCGTGATGGCGCTGGTGATGGCGGCCAAGCTCCTCGGCTGGTGCCTCGCGATCTCGCGCATTCCGCAGATCACCGGTGCGGCGCTTACGACCCTGAGCACCAACCCCATCGTCTATCTGCTGATCGTCAACGTCCTGCTGCTCTTCGTCGGCTGCTTCATGGAGGGCATCGCCGCGATGCTGATCCTGATCCCGATCCTCGTGCCTGTCGCAATGAAACTGGGCATCGATCCCGTTCACTTCGGCCTCGTATTCGTGCTGAACCTGATGATCGGAACGGTGACGCCTCCGGTCGGCGTTGTTCTCTACGTCGTCTCCAACATCGCCAAAATATCGTTCGAGCGCATTTCGCGCGCCATCGTCCCGTTCCTCATTCCGCTGCTCGTCGTGCTGGCGGCGATCACGCTCTGGCCGCCGCTGACGACGTGGCTGCCGACGCTGCTGATCGGCCGCTGAAGGAATCTTTCGTGGCGCTCGACGCGCGCTTGAAACGAATGTTGCTGGGTGGGACACCGGCCTTCGGCGGCGCGCCTCTCGGCAATCTGTTCCGCGCCGTTCCGGACGCCGACGCCTTCGAACTCATCCGCTACGCCTACGACGCAGGCGCGCGCTATTTCGACACTGCGCCCCACTACGGACAGGGATTGTCGGAACGGCGCTTCGGCGCTGCGCTGCGCGATCGCCCGCGGGATTCGTTCCTGCTTTCCACCAAAGTTGGGCGGCTACTGACGCCGACCAACGATGCGCCGCGCGCGCAGAACGGCTACGTCGACGTCCTACCGTTCGTTCAGCACTACGATTACACGCGCGACGGCGTATTGCGCTCGCTCGACGACAGCCTGGAGCGGATGCAGTTGTCGCGCGTCGACTTCGTGTTCGTCCACGATATCGATGCGGCCACGCACGGCGACGCGCATCCGCGGCGTTTCAAGGACATGCTCGAAGGCGCGCTACCCGCACTTGCGGACCTCAAGTCGGCAGGAACGATCGGCGGCTACGGTTTGGGCGTCAACGACGTCGCCATTTGCCTGGACACGCTGCGCCGTGCCGACCTCGATGTCATCCTGCTGGCCGGCCGCTACACGCTGGCCGACCAGTCGGCGCTCTCCGCCTTGCTGCCGGAATGCGTTCGGCGCGATGTGTCGATCGTGCTCGGCGGTCCGTTCAATTCCGGAATCCTGGCCACCGGATCCCATCCTCGCGATGGATCCCGCCCGTATTTCAACTACGCACCCGCGCCACACGACGTGATTGCGCGCGTTGAGGCCATCGAAGGCGTCTGCGCGGAACACGCGGTGCCGCTCAAGGCCGCGGCGCTGCAATTTCCGACCGGACACCAGGCGGTGGCCTGTGTGCTGGCCGGCGCACGGTCACGGCCGGAGTTCGACGATAATGCGGCCATGGCCCGTTTTCCCATTCCTTCGGCCTTCTGGCACGCGTTGCGCGATCGTTCGCTGATCGATGCCTCGGCGCCTTTGCCGGATGCCGCACCGTGAGGGCACCGGCGACAGGCTACATCGACGCCCACCACCACGTCTGGTCGCTGGCGCGCGGCGATTATGGCTGGCTCACGCCGGACATGACGGAGATCTATCGCGATTTCACGCTCGCCGACATGGAGCCCCTGAACGAGGCGGCGGGAATCGGCGCGACCGTGTTGGTGCAGGCTGCACCGACGATCGATGAGACGCATTTTTTGCTCGAGGTCGCGAAGGAAAGCGACGGACTCGTCAAGGGCGTGGTCGGATGGGTCGATTTAGCGAGCGCGAATGCGATTCCGGCGCTGACGCGGCTTTCGCGCAATCCGCTGCTGAAAGCGGTCCGGCCGATGCTGCAGGACCTGCCCGATCCCGCGTGGATCCTGCGCGCCGATGTGGGTCGCGCGCTATCGGCCTTGCCGCGCCTGGGATTGCGCTTCGACGCGCTGGTCAAGCCGGCACAATTGCCCGCGCTGCTGCCGATGCTCGACCGGCACCCGGATCTGCAGGTCGTGATCGATCATGGCGCGAAGCCGGACATCGCCGGTGCGATGTGGGAGCCATGGGCGCGTTCGATGCGCGCCGCCGCCGCGAATCCCAAGGTGCGCTGCAAGTTGTCCGGCTTGGCCACCGAGGCCGGGCCCGACTGGACGATCGACGCGTTGCGACCCTATTTCGACCACTTGCTCGAATGCTTCGGAGCGCAACGCCTGATGTGGGGCAGCGACTGGCCGGTCGTCAACCTGAGCGGCTCATACCAGCGGTGGTATGCCGCGACCGTGGCGCTGCTGTCCGGGCTGACGCCGCAGGAGCGCGCGGCGATCATGGGCGGAACCGCGCGCAAATTCTACGGATTCTAGCCAGTGCGGCTAATAGATGTGCCGCGCGAGTTGCGCCTTGTGCAGGATCGTCGTCGCGATTTCCTCGATCGATTTCGACGACGTATCGAGCATCGGGATGTCCTCGCGCTGCATCAGCGCCTCCGCCTCGCGGACTTCGTAGCGGCAGGTCTCGAGGGCCGCGTACTTGCTGCCGGGCCTGCGTTCCTCGCGGATTTCGCGCAATCGTTCCGGATGGATGGTGAGGCCGAACAGCTTGTCGTGGAACGGGATGACGGACGACGGCAGTATCTTGTCGACGAAGTCGTCGGGTGTCAGCGGAAAGTTGGCCGCCCGAACGCCGAACTGCAGCGCGAGATAGAGCGACGTCGGCGTCTTGCCGCAGCGCGAGACGCCAACCAAGATCACCTGGGCCTTCCCGAGGTCGCGTATCGCGGCGCCATCGTCGTGCGCCTGCGTGAAGTTGATCGCTTCCATCCGCGCAAAGTACTCGTGGCTGTTGGCGATGCCGTGCGTGCGGCCCGCGGCATGCGAGCTCTTGGCGCCGAGCTCGGCCTCCAGCGGCTGGATGAAAATCTGGAACATGTCGAGCGTCAGTGCGTGCGCTTCGCGGCGGATGATCTCGCTCATCGCCTCATCGACGACCGAGCTGATGACGATCGGGCGCTGGCCTTCGCGGTCCGCGGTTTCGTTGACCTGCCGGATCGCCGCGGCGACCTTGTCGAGCGAATCGACGAAGGGAATCGTCACGCGATGGAACGAGAATTCCTCGAATTGCGTCAGCAGGCTGTTGCCGAGCATCTCGGCGGTGATGCCGGTGCGATCGGACAGGAAGAACACCGTGCGCCGGTCGGTCATGCGTGCAGGACGATCGCTACCACCGCGACCAGATCGGCGTGATGCCCGCAGGCATGTCGGGCAGGTCGCCCAAATCGAGCCAGCCTTCGCCGGGGCCGTGATAATCGGAGCCGCAGGAGGCGGCCAGCCCGAACACGCGCGCCAATGTGCCGTACTCGGCAAATTGCGCGGGCGTGTGCGATGGCGACAGCACTTCGATGCCGTCGCCGCCCGCGTCGCGGAATTCTCCGAGAAGCCGGCGCATGCCGGTCGGGGATACCTTGTAGCGGCCCGGATGCGCGATGACCGCGAACCCGCTGGCCGCGTGAATCCAGTCGACCGCATCGGAAAGCGTGGCCCACGCGTGCTTGACGTAGCCCGGCTTGCCCGGCGTCAGGAATTTCCGGAACACATCCTTTGTTTCCTTCGCGTGGCCCGCTTTGACCAGGAAGCGCGCGAAATGCGTGCGCGAGATGAGCCGATTGCTGGTGACGTACTTGCGCGCGCCTTCATAGGCACCGGGAATGCCGGCCTTGGCCAAGGCGTCTGCCATCCGCCGGGCGCGCGCATCGCGTCCCGAGCGAATGTCGGCAAGGCCCGCCGCGAGCGTTGGATTCGCGGCGTCGATGCGCAACGCCAGGACGTGCACCGTGTGCGATTCCCAGCTCACCGACAATTCGGCGCCGGGAATGAGCGTGATCCCCGCGTCCTGCGCGGCTGCGCTCGCTTCGGCCAGGCCGCCGGTGTCGTCGTGATCGGTGAGCGCGAACACATCCACGCCGCGCAGCGCCGCGCGGCGCACGACCGCGTCCGGCGTCAGCAGGCCGTCGGAATACGTGGAATGGGAATGAAGGTCGTACTTAGGCAAGATCGTTTAGGGGCATGCCAACGTTGCACGGCAATACAAAACTTGAGATAAGTGATTGATTCTAGCAGAATAGAGGGTTTCCCCGGCCGTGCTCGACCCTCCACCATGCTGACCGCAGCCAATCTCGCCATCCAGTTCGGCGCCAAGCCGCTTTTTGAAAACGTCTCGATCAAGTTCGGCGAAGGCAATCGCTACGGGCTGATCGGCGCCAACGGCTGCGGCAAGTCGACGCTGATGAAAATCCTGGGCGGCGATCTCGAAGCATCGAATGGCAATGTCGCGGTGGACCTGAACGAACGGCTGGGCAAGTTGAAGCAGGACCAGTTCGAATTCGAAGAGCAACGCGTGCTCGACGTCGTGCTGATGGGGCACGAGGAACTCTGGGACACGAAGAACGAGCGCGACGCGATTTACGCCAATGCCGACGCCAGCGAAGAGGACTACGTGCGCGCGGCGGATCTCGAGGCGCATTACTCGGAACTGGGCGGCTACACGTCGGAATCGCGCGCGGGCGAATTGCTGCTCGGCTTAGGCATACCGACCGAACAGCATGACGGACCGATGAGTGCCGTGGCGCCCGGCTGGAAGCTGCGCGTGCTGCTGGCACAGGCGTTGTTCGCCAATCCCGACATCCTCCTGCTCGACGAGCCCACCAACCACCTCGACATCAACACGATCCGCTGGCTCGAAGGCGTGATCAATGCGCGCGATTCGACGATGGTGATCATCTCGCACGACCGGCACTTCCTGAACAGCGTCTGCACGCACATGGCCGACCTGGACTACGGCACGCTGCGCGTCTACCCGGGCAATTACGACGACTACATGATCGCCTCCACGCAGGCGCGCGAGCGGCTTCTGTCCGCAAACGCCAAGGCCAAAGACCGCATCGGCGAGCTGCAGGAGTTCGTGCGCCGGTTCTCGGCCAACAAGGCGCGCTCGAAGCAGGCCACGTCGCGCATCAAGATGATCGAGAAGCTGAAACCGGACGACGTGAAACCCTCGTCGCGGCAGAATCCCTACATCCGCTTCGATTACGACCCCAAGCAGAAGCTGCACCGGCATGCAGTGGAAGTCGAGGTCATCGCGAAGGGATGGCCGGGGATGGCGAGCCCCTTGTTCGCGGACCTTTCGTTCACGCTGGAGGCGGGGAAGCGTCTGGCCATCATCGGCCCCAATGGTTCCGGCAAGACCACGCTGCTGCGAACGCTGATCGGCGACCTCGCGCCCGACGCCGGCAAGGTCAAGTGGGCCGAGCGCGCGACGATCGGCTATTACCCGCAGGACCAGACCGCGGATTTCGAGAAGGAGATGAACCTGCTCGAATGGATGGCGCGGTGGATGCAGCCGGGCGACGACGAGCAGATCGTGCGCGCAACACTTGGACGTCTGCTCTTTTCCGGCGACGAGACACAGAAATCGGTCCGCGTTCTGTCCGGCGGCGAGCGCGGGCGGATGCTGTTCGGAAAATTGATGCTGCAGCGGACCAATGTCCTGGTCCTGGACGAGCCGACCAATCACATGGACATGGAATCGATCGAATCGCTGCAGCTCGCCCTCGAGTTGTTCGCCGGGACGCTGATCCTCGTGTCGCACGACCGCCAGTTCGTCTCCGCGCTGGCCACCGAGGTGCTCGAGTTGGGTGGCCGGACGACCCATTTCGACGGCAATTACGAGGATTACCTCGGTTCCCGCGGGCTGGCGTAGACTTGCCGGCGTAACTCGAGACCGTCGCGGCCCCGCCACAGAGCGCCGCCGCTTGTCGCCGTTTGTCCGGATGGACTTGCACAAAGGTCGAATTCGAGCAAAAATATGCCATTGGTATAGCGTCGCGGCGCTTTATGGTTCACACTGCGGCGTCACCTTTGTTCCTCGGCGAAGGCTAAGCGACCCGTGAAACTTCTCGACCGCGTTCTGAATCCCCGCGAAATCAGGCGGCGGCTGGGCATGAACCAGGAGCAGTTCTGGACGCAGATCGGCGTCACCCAGAGCGGCGGCTCCCGGTATGAGAGCGGGCGGGAAATGCCCCGGCCGGTCAAGGAGTTGCTGCGCCTCGTTCACGTCGAGCAACTGGACCTGTCGCAGGTCAAGCGCGTCGACTTCGAGATCATCAGCTATCTCAAGGATTCGCATCCTGACCTGTACCGGACGCTGCGGCGCGCGGTCAAAAGCCGCCACAAACCGGCCCCCGACACCGGCGCCAACCTTGGGGCGGGTTTGGACGAGGCGGGTGGCGCGGACTTGATGGAACCCGAAGAAGTCGTGCCGGAAACGGACGCACGCCAAGCCTGAACTTTCCGGATTTCAATTCGATGACGGCCGCCTTCGCGCGGCCGTTTTCATTCGAGTTGTCGATCCGCGTCGGGTTCGCTGATAGTCAACCCGTCCTGCTGCGCCGCCGCTGCAAGGTAAAATCCGCGGCTTACCCCAAGGAAACTGTGGCGCACCTCGTGACGCCATGCGGACGGTGCGGGTCATTGAAACTGGAGCACGAGCATGAGCTTGCCCTTCGTCGTTCCGTTCGAACGATTGCGCATGACCGACGTCGAGCAGGTCGGCGGCAAGAATGCCTCGCTGGGCGAAATGATCAGCCAGTTGAACGGCGCCGGCATCCGCGTTCCCGGCGGCTTTGCCACGACGGCTTTCGCTTATCGTGAATTCCTGCAACACGAAGGCCTCGCCGCGCGAATCGCCGAGAGTCTGAAGACGCTCGACGTCGATGACGTAGCCGAACTGGCCCGCGTGGGTACCAAGATCCGCGGCTGGCTCGTCGAGGCGCCGCTGCCGCCGGCCCTCGAGGCCGAAATCCGCACCGCGTACGCGGGGCTGACCCGGGTGGCGCCCGACGCCACGTTCGCCGTCCGGTCCTCGGCAACGGCGGAGGACCTGCCGGATGCTTCGTTCGCCGGCCAGCAGGAAACGTTTCTAAATATCAATGGCTTGGATAACGTACTTCATGCGATAAAGGAAGTATTCGCGTCCCTCTACAACGATCGGGCGATCGCCTACCGCGTGCACAAAGGCTTCGCCGATACGCAGATCGCGCTGTCCGCGGGCATTCAGCGGATGGTGCGCAGCGACTTGGGCGCGTCGGGCGTCATGTTCACGCTCGACACCGAGTCGGGATTCGACAAGGTGGTGTTCATCACCGCCGCGTACGGACTGGGCGAAACGGTCGTGCAAGGCGCGGTGAACCCGGACGAGTTCTACGTCTACAAGCCCAACCTGGCCGCACAGCGTCCGGCGATCCTGCGCAAGACGGTCGGCGGCAAGGCGCTCAAGATGACGTTCGCGAAGTCGAATTCGGTGGGCAATTCGACGGTCACCGCAGATGTTCCCGAATCCGAACGGATCCTTTTTTCGATCACCGATGACGAAGCGGTCGAGCTCGCACGCAGCGCGGTCGTGATCGAGCAGCACTATGGCCGTCCGATGGACATCGAATGGGGCCGCGACGGCCACGACGGACATCTGTACATTCTGCAAGCGCGCCCGGAAACGGTGAAGTCGCAGGATGAAAGTGCCGAGCGTCTTCGCCGTTATCGGTTGAAGTCGAAGTCCACGGTTCTGGCGAGCGGCCGCGCCATCGGCCAGAAGATCGGGCAGGGCAACGTGCGCCTCATCAAGTCGTCCGCCGAAATGGACCGCGTCAAGGCGGGCGATGTTCTCGTCACGGACATGACGGATCCCGACTGGGAGCCGGTGATGAAACGCGCTGCGGCGATCGTCACCAATCGTGGCGGGCGCACGTGCCACGCCGCGATCATTGCGCGCGAGCTCGGCATTCCGGCCGTCGTGGGCTGCGGCGATGCAACGCGCGTGCTGGCCGACGGCGCCGCCGTCACGGTCTCCTGCGCCGAGGGCGACACGGGCCACGTCTACGAGGGCGCTCTGCAAATCGACATCATCGACGTGCGCCTGGACAAGATGCCGCCGGCGCCGACCAAGATCATGATGAACGTCGGCAATCCCGAGCTCGCCTTCGAGTTCCAGCGCCTGCCGAATGAAGGCGTGGGCCTGGCGCGCCTCGAATTCATCATCGCCCGCAACGTCGGCATCCACCCCAAGGCGCTGCTCGAATTCGCCGACCAGACGGCAGAACTCAAGCGCGAGATCGAACAGCGCATCGGCGGCTATGCCAGCCCGACCGAGTTCTACGTGCAGAAAATCGTCGAAGGCGTGGCGACAATCGCGGCCGCGTTCTTTCCCAAGAAGGTGATCGTCCGGCTGTCGGACTTCAAGTCCAACGAATACATGAACCTGCTCGGCGGCAAGCGCTACGAGCCGCACGAGGAAAACCCGATGCTGGGGTTTCGCGGCGCGTCGCGCTACATCGCACCAGAGTTCTACGACTGCTTCGCGCTCGAATGCGAGGCGATGAAGCGCGTACGCGATGACATGGGCCTCACCAACGTCGAGATCATGATTCCCTTCGTGCGCACGCTGACCGAAGCGGAGCAGGTCATCGCGATGCTCGCCCGCAACGGCCTCAAGCGCGGGGACAACGGCCTGCGCGTCATCATGATGTGCGAATTGCCGTCCAACGCCGTCCTCGCCGAACAGTTCCTCGAACATTTCGACGGCTTTTCCATCGGCTCGAACGACATGACGCAGTTGACGCTCGGCGTGGACCGCGACTCAGGCGGCGCGATCGCGTCGACGTTCGACGAGCGCGACGGCGCGGTCAAGGCGATGCTGTCGTTGGCGATCAATGCGTGCAAGAAGCTCAACCGCTATTGCGGCATCTGCGGCCAGGGCCCGTCGGACCATCCCGACCTCGCGCAATGGCTCGTAGAGCAGGGCATCGAGAGCATTTCGCTCAATCCCGACACCGTCGTGGAAACGTGGATGGCGCTGGCGGGGGGCAAGCCGACGGGGAGCGGCTGAGAAATTTCCCGGGTCATTCCGAGGAGCGTAAGCGACGAGGAATCTCCCATTTGACACGGATGCCTCATCCATCTGTCCGATTTCGCAGCGACGAGCTGTGAGGTGAAATCGGTGGCATGCGCCTGCCACCGTCCGTCCATGTCGTGCTCGCGCCGTCGCGCATCGCGGGCACGGGCATCGGCGTTCTCGCCGCGGCCACCGTCGCGCTGACGCTCGCGATACCGCTGCGGCCACTGCTGCAGTTGTTGCTGGTCGCTGCGGTCGTTGCGTGGGCAGGATGGTCGTTTCGCATCGACGCATTGCGCCGCGGCCGATTCGCCGTCACCGAAGTGCGGCTGGCGCCTGACCTGGTTCTCGTCGCGTGCATGGGCGACAGCCGTCTCGTCGCGGGTCACGTGCGCGCATCGACGTACGTCGGTGCATGGGTCACGACGATCGTCTGGCGTCCCGATGGCTCGCGCTGGTCACGCGCAATCCTTGTTCTGTCCGACATGCTTCCGGCCGAGGACTTCCGGCGGCTGCGAGTGATGTTGCGTTACGCGCGCAGCGGCGACGTGCAGGATGCGCCGGCGAGCCAGGCCTGAGCGTCGATGAGCGCGCCGCTTTCAGGTTTCGTCTGGCCGGCGAGAAGGTGCAAGTAGAGTGGCACGAGCGATTCGGGAAGCGGCAGCGCGGTTCGGTCCTCGCCGGGATGCGATTGATTGCGCAGGGGTGAGCGAATCGGCCCGGGGATGACGGCATTGATCCGCAGGTTTTCGCGGTTTTCCCATTCGTCGGCCAGCTCACGCGCCAGTGTTGCAACACCTGCCTTGGTCACGGCGTAGCCACCCCAATACGCACGCGGCGCTTCGCCGCGATTGTCGAGCGTGAACACCACACTGGCGTCGGGCGCCGCGTCGAGCAGAGGAATCAGCGCGCGCGTCAGGCCCATCGGCGCCGCGACGTTCACGCGCAGCAGCGAAAGCCAGCTGTCGAACGATTGGTGCTCGATGGGGCCCAACGATCCGAGCAGCGCGGCGGTGTGAACCAGGCCATCGAGACGCCCCAGCTGCGCGCGCAATGCGCTTTCCACGTTCGCGAAATCCGATGCTTCGGCTTTCGCGAGGTCGAGCGGCAGGATCACGGGCTCGGGATGCCCTGCGGCCACGATCTCGTCGTATAGCGCCTCGAGCTTGCGTTCGATCCGCCCGTGCAACACGACCGTCGCGCCTTGCGCCGCGCACGCGCGCGCGAGGGGCGCACCGAGGCCGCCGGTCGCACCGGTGATGAAGATAACGCGATCTGCGAGCGTTGCGCCGGGTTCGACAGGGGAGGCGGATGGCAAAGGCTGGGGCAGAGGCATAGGCCGCGAGATGATAGCTGAACGCCGGCGTTCACCAACTTCCGGAGGCACCTCCGCCGCCTGAGCTCCCGCCTCCGCCCGAGAAGCCGCCGCCCGACGATGAGCCGGACGAACTGCCGCCGGAGCTGATCACCATGCCTCCGAACGTCGTCGATCCCTTCGTCTTCATTTCCAGCGCGGCCTTCTGGTAGGCCGGATTGCGCGAGAGAATCAGCTTGGCGATCGGATAGCCGATCAGGTACACGGCGAGCACTCCGACGGTAGCCTTGGGCCCGATGACGATGATCGGGAACATCGCCCAGAACGGAATCAGGAACGCGTAGAGGAACCAGCCCACGCCCGGCGTGGCGACGCCGACGACGGTGAAGAGCCCGATGATGCCGAAGATGAAGCAGCCCAGCAGGATCCGCATGTACCAGGGGATATCCGGGCCTTCGAACTCGAACGAGCTTTTCTTGCCGCTGGAAGTGGCGCCCGTATCCGCAAGACTTGCGGATGTGCTGGCCGCATCGCCGCGGCCTTCGAGCTGCGCGACAATGGCGGCGACACCTTCGCCGACACCCTTGTCGTAATCGCCCGCCTTGAACGCGGGCGTCATCACGTTGCGGATGATGCGCGCCGCCGCGACGTCCGGCAGCGTGCCTTCGAGCCCGTAGCCCACCTCGATGCGCATCTTGTGGTCATTCGGCACCACGACCACCAGCACGCCGTTGTCCTTGCCTTTCTGGCCGAGCTTCCACGCCGCGAACGCCCGCGTTGCGTAGCCTTCGACGCTCTCGCCGTCGAGCGTCGACAGCGTGAGCACGGCAATCTGGTTGGAGGTCTTGTCCTCGTGCGCCTTCAACAGCGTCGTAATCTGATCGCGCGTCGGCGGCTTGAGGATCTCGGCGTTGTCGACGACGCGGCCGGTGAGGTAGGGGACATCGGCCGCAAATATCGAGAATGCTGCCAGAAGCAAACCGACAGCGAGGACCGTGCGAGTACGAAGGTCTTTGGCGGTGTTCCGGATCACGCGCCGCGCCTTTCGATGGGCCGGTCGGCAAACACGTTCGCGCCGCTCCACTCCCAGCGGCAGCCTTTCTCGACGAGCAACACCTCCAGCGCCGCGAGACCTGCGGCCAGCGCATCGCTGGTGCGGCCGGCGCGCATCGCCGGGAGCATCGGGTTGACGATGCGCCGCCAATCGCTCGCGCCGACGCGGTCGCGATAGGCCGTGTCGGGCCAAACGACGACGACGCGCTCGTACAGGCTTGCGAGAATCAGCACGGCGTTGCGTTCCTTCGTCGCGAAGAGCTCGCGCTCGAGGAACAAGACTTGCGCATACTTGCGTACCTCGGTGTGCGCGCGATCGCGTTCGAG
>Ga0070708_100002917_pt1 | contig 13295 bp, 15 predicted proteins | sample KBSK5503metaG_FD_65469 | JGI IMG/M metagenome (GOLD analysis project Ga0070708, IMG submission 65469) | Corn, switchgrass and miscanthus rhizosphere microbial communities from Kellogg Biological Station, Michigan, USA - KBS K5-50-3 metaG | ecosystem: Host-associated > Plants > Roots >...
GGAGGCCAACTCGGCAGCGACGTCGGTATCGATCTCCACCGCTGTCGTCACCCCAGACCTTCCCTCGAATTCTTCCGCGAGATGTCGAAGGGCCTGGTCGAGCTGTCGGTCCGCCAAGATACCCGGACGGAGGCCGAAGATGTAGTTGCGAAGATCGCGGATCACCCGGTCGACCTCTTCAGCCGCCCCCTCGAGCCGCTTCTCCATGCTTGCGTCCCCGCTCAGCTGCGCTGCCACTTGCAGTCCCATTCCTACTGCGAACAGTGACTGGATGGCTCCGTCGTGCAACTCCTTGGCGATTCGCTCACGATCGTCCAAGACCGCCAAGCGGCGCAGTTCGCCCTGGACCCTGGCGAACTCGAGGGCCACTGAGGCTTGTCGGGCGAACGTCTCAACCAAGGCGAGATCTTCCTCGGCAAATCGTCGCCCTCCCACTTGATTGGCGACTGCGAGCGTCCCGAACATCCTGCCGGCCGAGGACAGGGGAACGAACATGGCCGGCCCGATCTCGCCGGTTCGCATCATGGGTTGATACGCGCGCTGGTCAGCGGAGGCGTCCTCGAGGACGACGGGGCGATCGGTTCGCATGACCTCACCGGAGACGGACTCCTCGATGCCGAAGCTCATTCCCAGGAGCCTTTCGGCGTGCACGCCCTGGGCTACGGTCAGGGCCAGGCCTTCGCCGCCCGCTTTCGGGATCGCGATCGTGGCAAGGTCGGCTCCGACCAGCTCTCGAGCCCGCTTGGCCACGAGCGTCAGGACCTCTTGCGGATCGCCTTGCTGGAGGATTCCAGTGGCGATCTCCCGAACCGCGTCCAAACGGCGTTCGCGCTTCTGGGCCTCCTCGTACAGGCGGGCGTTCTCGATGGCGACTCCGGCCTGAGTCGCCAGAACGAGGAGGTCTCGTTCGTCGTCTTCGTCGAACTCCTCCGCTCCTTGCTTCTGGGTGAGGTACAGGTTGCCGAAGACCTTCCCCTTTGCTGTCACGGGTGCCCCAAGGAAGGACTTCATCGGTGGGTGATTGGGAGGGAAGCCAATGGAGCTTGGGTGCTTGCTGACGTCAGCTAGTCGAAGGGGATGCGGCTCGTGGATCAGCACGCCGAGGACCCCACGGCCAACCGGGAGCTTGCCGATCGCATGGCGCTGCTCAGTGGTGATCCCCGTCGTAATGAACTCTTTGATCTGGTCATCCGGGCCGAGGACCCCGAGCGCCCCGTAAGAGGCCCCCGTGACCGCCACAGCTAACTCGACGATCCGTTGGAGCACCGCATCAAGGGAGAGCTGGGAAGACAGGGCCAGACCGGCCTCAAGGAGCATCTCGTTGCGGTCGGGACGCCGAGACATCCTGCCGGACACGCTACCATCTGCGGCCGAAAGGTCGGTCTCAGTTCGAACTGAGCCTTTGCGGGTCGCCGCTATGTCGGGCCACGACCTCTTCCCTCGAATCCTTCGAGGCCCCCAGAGGCACCTGGCGACCGGCCCGACGAGTGGGGGCCGGTGGCCCCTAATCCTCTCTCTGGCCACCGTGGACTCTAGAGGTGAGGAAAGGAGGATCCAATGACATCTCGCGAGACTCTCGAGTGCAGGATCTACGTGGCCGAGGACGCCATGTATCGGCGGAGCGACGACCTGAACCGCCTCCTGCACGAGCTCGAATCGACGCTGAAGGACCTAGTCGCCGAAGTGCACCAAGCGCTGTGCGAGGAGGGCCAGACTCCCCTGGAGGCCAAGACGGGAAGGATCGTGGAGGCGGTCGAGGCTTTCCACGAGGGAATCGACCTCGCCCAGATCACGGCCGAGGCCGAGCGGGTCAGCTCGCTGAAAGGGCTGATCGCAGACTTCGAGCGGGAGGTCGCCGAGACCGCGCCGCGTCCAAGGTGCGAGACGACCCCTGGTCTCGAGGTCCTGGCCGCGGCGGTGTCATGATCACGGAGGTGGCGTTGATGAAGACGCGTAGCGGTTTCACGAGGGAAGAAGCTCGGGCGTTGGGGTCGACCTTGGGAGTGCGGTGGGAAGAGAGCCCCTTCGACGTCGAGCAGTTCCGGCAAGGCCTTGATGTGGAGCTCGAGCACGGACGGCGCGATGCCGACACCAACGTGACGGACGACGATCCGCTCCTCACGGCCAAGATCTCGCTCGCGCACCTCCGGGAGCTGCCCAACTATTACACGAGGCTCGCCCGCATGGAGGCTGAGGGAGAGCACCGCAGCCGGTCATGACCTGGGGTCTGACCTGCGCAAATACCCACTTGAGCGGAGGGACGGGGCCTACAGAAGCCCTTGGCCTGCACAAAATGCGTGTCTCGTTGGTGGACAATCGTTCTCTTTGGGGGACCCTGTGGACGATGGACCGCGCACCATCTTGCGTACCTGACTCTTGGTCGGTCCTCTCTTGAAGGGTTGGAGGCAGTGTCACTTGTATCCCCGCTCCTCAGACCGCTGGGGGTGTGGGGATGCGGAAACCAGGACCGAGCAACGGTCGCTACTGTGTGCCGCAGGTTGGATTAGAGAGCCAAGGTGAGCTTCGCCTGTGAGGGCGTCGAGCGCCCGTCGGACTTCAGCCTCGGCACCGCGTCCGGCAGGTCCTTGAGATAGCGGTCCAGGAAATCAGTGGTCAGAGTCGCGGTGATTCGCTCGTAGCGCCCGGTCCCAATGAAGGGCTGGGTGTGGTCAGCGCCGATGAGCGAGAGGTAGGCCTTCGGCCTCTGGGCGCCTACGTACAGCTGTTGCGAGTGGTCTGGCGGGTTCACGACGTCCTCAGTCCCCTGGGCGACGAACAGCGGTGTGCTGACCCGCGAGGTCGTCCTTTCAGGGAAGAACTCCGCCCCCGCCATCACGATCGCCGCGCGAACCCTGGCGTCGAGGCCGCTCGCGCCGTACGCAACCCCTTGCGCGGTTTCACCACCATCCGAATGGCCGGCCACCGCGATCTCGGCGGGATCGATCATCCCGAAGAGCGTCGACGAGGCGGCCGTATTGGTCGCGAGCAGCTTGGTGATGACGAAGCGGACGTCGGCCGGCTGGTTCGCGAGATCGGCCTCCTTCAGACCGCCCACGGCGCCCGGCTTCGTCAGCGGGAACGACGGGGCTGCGACGACGTAGCCGGCCGCGGCCCACGAGCGCAACAGCGGCGCATAGGCCAACGGGCTCACATCGAACCCGTGGGCGAACACGACGAGCGGAAATCCCTGAGCGGGGGGCACGGTCCCTTCCGGCAGCTTCGGGTACCACACGACCGTGGGAAGGGCGCGTGGGGCCGGCTTGGACGTGCCAGTGTGCGGCGGCAGCACCGTTCGCTTGCGATCGACCAGCTCCAGGACCGTCTTCGAGACCGCGAACGGACCGGTCCACGATGCCTCGACCGGGGTCGGCGAGCTCGTGGGTGTAGGGCCTGGCGAAGATGGGGAACCGATGGTGCCCGTCGGCCGCGTCTGCAATGGCGTCGACGCGCCGCTCCGAATGAGGAGCGAGATCGCTCCCCCGGCGGTGATCAAGACGATGAGCGTGAGCAGGGTCGCCAGGGGCCGCCGACTACCAGCGGGCGGTTCCACGCCCACAGCCTACCGCCGTGAGAATCGGATCCGTCACCTGACGCGATGAGGAGAGGAGCCCGTGGCCCGAAGGGTCGACGCCGGCGCGTCCTGCGCCTTCCGACCCCACACGACCCCGCTTTCGGTGCCCACCAGGCGTCCGCCCACGTCTTCGAACCCGCCGCGCCGGAGCGCTTCACGCCAGAACGACAGTGTCGCGGGGTACTCACCACGTCCGACCGCCCAGCGCACACCGTTCTTCGCGATGCGCCAGTACCCTCCCTTGCCGCGGCCGGCCAGCCGGCGAACCTTGCGGAGCAGCGGGCCGCTCTGGCCCGGCCGGAGCGTGAGCGGGACCATCAGGTCCGCGATGCAGATGCGACCAGCGGGCTCCGTCCAGTCGTAGCACGCCGCAACGAGCTGGCTCTTCGCCGGGTGGCTCAGGTGATGCAGGGCATAGTTCGAAACGACGACGTCCACGGGCTCGGGAGGGACGACCGCTCGAGATCCATCTCGGCCGCCCAGAGGTGGACGCCGCTCTCACATACGTGCTGGGCGAGCTTCTGAAGCATGGCCGGCGAATGGTCGACCGCGTACGTCCTCCTGGTTCGCTGGGCGATCGGAATGGCGAGGAACCCCGTCCCCGCACCGAGGTCGAGGGCCACCTCGTCACGGTCCGGCGCAACTGCCTCCATGATCGTCTCGAGCAGTTCCGCGAAGAGATCGCTCTGTGGGAGCCCGTCATCCCACTTCTCGGCTTTCGCGTCCCATTGCGGTCGCATGGCTGGGACGCTACCCGGGTGTCCTTGGGAAACTGGCCCAGCCGGGATTCCTAACAGCCTTCCCACAGCCTTAGCACCCTTCTACAACAAACGAATCCGAAGCAAACTACATGGGTCAAGCCGAGCAGGAGGTTGGAATCGTTAGGCCGTGGGTTCGAATCACACCGCCAGCCTCAGTCTCTCCAACGATCGATCGCTTCGCTCGCTCGTCCGTTCGCCCAAGCGGCAGGGTCACCAGGCTCGGATGCTGGAACCGGTCCGGGCCATGCCGACCGCGGGCTAGTTGAAGGGTACTGTGATCGGCCCCCCGAGGCGTTCGTAGGCGGCGAAGAAGTCGCGGTCGTCAGGGATGAGGTATCGATTGGCGGGCTGCTCGTAGTTCGGAAGGACCTTCACGAGGCCGAGGCCGCCCCGGTGGCTATAGGTGATCAGCGTGGGCCACTCGGGGTTGATGTCGAACTGCATGGCTCGAACGGCGCCGGCTCGTTGGAGGATTCTCGCCAGCGTGATCACTGTCTGGTAGTTGGCGGCAGCGTAGATCAGGTTGCCCTGACGGTCGATCCCGACGCCGGTGCGCCAGACGCGGACCCTGCCCCCCAACGTGTATCCCCACTTGTCGCTCGTGTCCAATGCTGGGTTGAGCCGTCCGTTGTCGATGATGAGACGCAAGCTCTGCCGGGCGAAGGCGACTTGGGGTCCGGCGTTCGGCCCGCCGGTCCACGTCGTGACATCGACCCGGCCGTCTCGATAGCCGATGACCGTCGCCAGGCCGTCCCTGAGCGGTTCGTTGGTATGGCCGTCGACCGACGAACCGTTGAGACCAGCGGCATACGTGAACGCGCCGTTGAACGTCGCCAGCAGCCGCCATCGCTGGTGGTAGGGGACCATCATCGGGCCGCGAACGGGCGCGTTCGGGGGCTCGTACCGTCCCGGGTACCAGGCGAGGGCGGTTCGCGTGTGATCGAACCATGCGACGTAGGCGAGGATCTGCGGGTAGTCAAGTTCGGTACGAAACGTGGTGATCAGCATCGGTGGGGCTCCGTCCACCAGCGGCCCTGTGCGCCTCCAGATCCCTTCGCCGGGCAGGGGGTGAGGGAACACCGGCTTGATGGGCGGAGGCCAAGCGGCGGCAGGATGCTTGGCCTCCGGGGAGGGCGTCACCTCGGGAGCGAGGCCGAGGGTCGGGAGGCTCTTCAGCTGTGGGCCGCCCTTCTTCGGAGCATGCCAGGAGTACCAGAAGTGCTCGATCTCATCGACGAACCAATTGCCGTGCTCGGCTCTGATCCACTCCACGGTGCGCACGCCGAGCGGCAGGCTGGACGGCTTGAGTATGAACGTGGTGTAGGAGTAGACGAGGCGCGACAGCAACACGATGGCGGCCAACGCGATCAGCGAGCGCCGCCGAAAGCGGCCTCTCAGTCCTGGCCTCTCGCGCCTCTGCCCATCGGGGGCCCGCGCACCGGAGGGCGTGACGGGATCCTGGGATCGTCCGTGGTTCATCAGGAGGTTCTTCGACACGCGCTTCCCCTTGGGGGGGCGTATGGTAGTCAGGTGGTCGTTGGCGTGTTGGGGAACTAGGCGCCCCGACACAGGAAAGGCACATCAGCGCCACATCATCGAACACCCGGTTCTCTGCCGTTGCTCGCCGCGCTGCTCATCGGCCCAGGAACCGACCACCTTGACTTCGGTCCGATGCCCGCCCCTTGAGCACGGCTGGTGGCTTGGCTGACCGGGGGGAAGCCGCATGACGGCTTGGCCTGGGCAAGTAGCTTCTGAAGCGGAGGGACGGGGCCTCCAGAATAGCCCTTGACCTGCACAAATGCGTGTCTCGTTGGTGGACAATCGTCCTCTTTGGGGGACCCTGTGGACGATGGACCGCGCACCATTCTGCGCACCGGACCCGCGCGGTGATCAACCTCATAGAGGGCTGAAGGTCGTCTCTCTCTCCCTCCGCAAGAGAGTCCACCTCCGGTGGCTCAGTGGAGGACTGCGAGGGCGGTCGCGCCGACAAGCGCCACGGCGAGGGCGATGTTGATGATGCGGGCGCGATGTGGGTCGCGGAGGAAGCGAGCGAGGGATGCGCCCGCGATCAACCAGGTGGTGCAGATCAGGATGATCATCACGGTCAGCACCGCGATCTTGGCGGCCGCGTCCGTAGTCGCGGTATCGGCGAGGTGGGCGCTGGCGAAGACGGCGGCAATCGCGACCCACGCCTTCGGGTTAGCAACGCCGAGCAATGTTCCTCCGACGAGCGAGGGTGCATCTGTGGCTGCTGTCTGTGCTGGGAGCGGGGGCGCGGTCGCGACGTGGTAGGCGAGCCAGAGGATGTACGCCGCCGAGGTAACGATCAGGACAGCCCTCATGGCGGGGACAGCCAAGAGCGTCGCTGTGATCCCGGTCGCCACCGCGACCAATACGCTCGTCGTTCCCACGATGATCCCGATCAGGTACGGGAGAGAACGCCGCACCCCGTAGGCTGAACCGGCGGCGGTGAGACTGATCGTCGCGGGGCCGGGGCTGCCCATGATCGCCAGCGATGTGACCAGGATCGGCCCGGTCGACCCCCAGTGGATCGTCGCCACGAGGAGCGGCATCAGGCATCGCCACCGCGATACCCTGGGCTCATGCAGGAGACGCTAGGCGGCGTCGATGCCGATCGTCTTGAACGATCCTGCAGCCCACGGCCCGACTCGATTCGGTTCGGGACGGGCACTTTCGGCCTCGAGCGCGCGGAAGTGTACCTCTCCTCCTGCGCCTTCGAGCCTCACCGGCACGACACCTACGCGCTAGGGATCACCACAGCCGGGGTGCAGACCTTCCGCTACCGCGGCTCGCGCCGAATCTGCCTGCCTGGTCAGATGCACATCCTCCACCCCGACGAGACGCACGACGGCGCTGCGGGAACCGAAGACGGCTTCGGCTACCGAATCATCTACCTCGCACCCGAATCGGTCCGCCAGGCGCTCGAAAGCGACTCACTGCCATTCGTCGCGGATCCCGTCCAGCCGCCGACACCGACGACTCGGCACCTCGCTTCATTTCTGGAGTGCATCGACGAGCCGATCAGCGACCTCGCCCGGGTCGAGATTGCCGTGGCGGTCGCCGATACCCTGCGCTCGCTCAGTGGCCGGCCCGACCGCCGGCGGGTAAGGATCGACAACAGAGCAGTCGAACTCGTGCACGACTACATCACGACCCACGCACGCGAACAGACCCCGGCCTCGATGCTCGAGCAGATCGCGGGCACCGATCGGTTCACGATCGCCCGCCACTTCCGACGGGCCTTCGGAACGAGCCCCGACAGGTACCGAACGATACGCCGCCTCGCGCTGGCCCGAACCGCAATCGAGAGCGGACTAGCTCTCGCGCGAGCCGCAGCCGACGCTGGCTTCGCCGACCAAAGCCACATGACACGCCAGTTCAAGAAGACCTATGGCTTGACGCCGGGACACTGGGCGAAGGCCGTCCTAGCCGCGGGTCCGCCGGAACTTAAGCGCGGCAAAAGCACCGGGACAATGCGTGCATGAGCTATCGCGCACAAGCGGCGAGCTCTTGCCAGCCGCCGGGTGTGCTGGTGCGCACTCAAATCTAAGGGTGCGCTCTGACCAGCCACATAGGTCGCGAAAGCGGAGGGACGGGGATTTGAACCCCGGAGACGGTTACCCGCCTACACGCTCTCCAGGCGTGCCCCTTCGTCCGCTCGGGCATCCCTCCGCGCACGATTCTACGGGCTGAGGCTGCTTCCCTTTTTCGTAAGGGCCCGGTTCCACCACGCTGGATTGGTCCGAGCCTGCTCCTTGATCCACTCGAAGTGGTGTCGGGCGCTGAACCGAAGAGGCGCCGCCGCGACCATGCCCGCCAGCGCCCACTTGCGAGTACCTCGTGGAGTCTCCCGAGCCAGGGCCACGGCTGCACACACGGCCCAGGCGTACAGGACGGCGTTGTACGTGGGAAGCTGCTCGGGCCGGAGGCCTTCGGCCTCGACCAGCATCGGGACACCGCGACGGACCTTGGACCGCCACAGCGTGAAGTGCACGGCCGCCCCGCCGATCGACAGCCCTGCCAGGAACGCGAGCGGCCGATCCCATCGCCGCGAGCCTCGAGCCGCCGCGGCGAACCAGCCCGGCAACGCGACGGACCACAGCGCCGTGGCGCCCCGGAGCCCGAGGTACGGCTGAAAGACGAGTCCGGTCCCCGCTCCCAGCTCGAACACGTGGTGGGTGGCCGTGGCCAGGCAGGTGAGGGCGTGCCATCGGCGTCTCATGGGAATCCGACCCTACCTCCTGTCGTCGTGGTACCGCCCGGCGTACGGTGAGAGCCGTGGAGGAAGGGCGAACGCGGGACCGCGCCGGCCTGGACGCGCTGGTCGCGGCGACGCCGCCTTCCCGCGACCGCTACGTGGACTTCCTGCGGGCCGCGAGCATCGTCGGCGTGGTGGTCGGCCACTGGTTCATCGCGATCATCTTCTGGGACCACGGCGTGATCGGCGTGCACAGCGCCATCGGCGTCACCTCGGGACTCTGGGTAGCCACGTGGCTGTTCCAGGTCATCCCGATCTTCTTCTTCGTGGGCGGGTTCGCGAACTTCGTCGCCTATCGAGCCATCCGCGCCCGCGAGCGCGCGGAGTTCCTCCAAACGCGGGCGATCCGCCTGCTCAAGCCCACCGCGCTGTTCGTCGCGGCCTGGCTGGGCATCGAAATCGTGCTGCATCTCATCGATCGGGGTGGCGCCGGGCTGGTCAGGGGCGTGCGCCTCGGCAACACCCTTCCGTTCGGTCCCATGTGGTTCCTCGGCGTCTATCTCGTGGTCGTGCTGATGAGTCCGCTCACCATCGCGCTGCACCGACGGTTCGGCCTGTGGGTGCCGGCCGCCCTGGTAGCCGGCGTGGTGGCCGCGGACCTCGCGGGCCTCGCTGGAGGCGTCCCCGGGATCAGGAACGTGAACGTCCTGCTCGCGTGGTCCCTCGCCCACCAGCTCGGCTTCTTCTATGCGGACGGCTCGCTCACGTCACTCCCCCGCCGAGCGCACGTGGCCATGGCCAGCGTCGGACTGGCGGCGCTCATCGTGCTCACGAACATCGGGGTGTACCCGAGAAGCATGCTCGGCACGGACGCCCAGTTCTTCCACCTGAAGGCCATCGAGGAGACCTCGAACATGAATCCTCCCACGGCGTGCATCGTGGCGCTCACCTTCTGGCTGATCGGCCTGGCCATGGTGCTCAGGCCGACGCTGTCCCGATGGCTGGAGCGGCGCGGGGCGTGGAAGGCCACGATCCTCGCTAACTCGGTGATCATGACGCTGTTTCTCTGGCACATGACCGCGTACGTCGCCGCGATCCTTGTGCTGCATCCGCTGGGCCTCAGCACCGAGGGGGACAGCACGGCGAGATGGTGGATGGAGCGGCCGGTGTGGGAGCTGGTGCCCGGCGTCATCCTGCTGGGGATGGTGCTGGTGGTGGGACGGTTCGAACGACCCCGGCGCGGGTAACAGGGCAAGCGGCGGCGCGTCACGCACGAGTTTCGGCCCGAAGACCACGCCGTCGGCGTACGCTCCCAGCATGCGCAAGCTCCTGATCTCCCTCGCCGTTCTGGTGGCGATCCTGGTGGCGGCGGACTTCGGCCTTCGCCGGCTGGCTGACTACTGGGTGAGCCGCGAACTGAAGAGCTCCCTGTCCCTGAGCCAGCGTCCGACCATCTCAATCGGCGGCTTTCCCTTCCTCCCCGAGCTGATCTCCGGCAACGTGGCCTCGGTCACCGTCCAGGCGAAGGGATCGGTGAGCGCGAGCGAGCTGCCCGTCCACGAGATCAGCCTCACCCTCCAGCACGTCTCGTTCTCTCCGGGCCAGCTCGTCGCCGGGGGCGGCGGGACGATTCGGGCCGCCAGCGGGGAGGGGACCGTCCAGTTCACCCAGAGCGATCTCAACGCCGCGTTGGGCGCTTCGATCCCGGTGACGATCCAATTCCGGAACGGTCACGTGGTGGTCCGGGTGACCCAGGGAAGCCAGGAGTTCGAAGCCACCCCGTCCATCTCGGGCAGCCGCCTGGTGCTGACGCCGACCCTGGGGTCACTTCCGCCCCTGAGCATCGATCTCCCCAAGATCGTCGACGGGATCACGTTCCGAGAGGTCCGGATCGAAGGGGGCACCGCCACCCTGTCGTTCACGGTTCGGAACGCAACCTTCCAGATCAGCGGTTCCTGAACGTCGCTCAGCGCACCCAGACAGCCACACGCGCCCTGGCACGGTTCTCGGCTAGCTCGTCCTAGATGGGTGGCTGACCTTTCCAGACGAATGCCTCGCACGTAGATTCGCCTCGCTGATCCCTCAAGTGAAGGCTGTGGCCGTCAGCTGAGACGACTCCTGGTTCGTCGGATTCACGGTGACGAACCTGCAGCAGTTTCCTTCAGGAGGCGGATCCGGGAACAGCTCGAGTCGCACATGAACGTCCGGTCGAGGCTCCGCGTGGCTGGTGCTCGAGCCGACACGGCTCGCCAGGTCACTAGCACCGCCACTCCTGTCGCTCTCCTCATGACCCATCACGTCTCTCCGGTAGGCGATTCATGGCTCAGCGGCGGTTCGGCCGCTTCGATCAGAGTGTATGTCCGTCCTCGGGCCGACCTCACGGCCCTTGTACGATATGGGCGCCGTGCCGCTTCAGAACAGGGTCACCCCGTTCGGGGACATCATCGCCACGGCGGCCCGGGGGCTCGTCTTCGGAAACCGAGGCGTCCTTCACGACGCCGATGGCCGGTTGGTGCGTGAATGGCAGGTCCGACGGTGGATAGCCTGCCGACTCCAGTTCAAGGGGAGGCGCCGGCAGTTACTACGTCCGGGCCGGTTCACCGAACTTTTCTTCCTGGATGAGGCAACCGCCCTCGCCGCCGGCCACCGGCCGTGCGCGGAGTGCCGCCGCGAAGATTTCCTGCGCTTCCGCCGGGCCTGGATGGACACGCATCACGGAGGCCAGCCGAAGGTCGATGACATCGACCGGACCCTCCACGCGGAAAGGATCGATGCGCGAGGTCGCAAACGCCTGCACGAGGCGCTGCTCTCCGACCTGCCCGACGGAACGATGGTCGGCGAGGTGGGTGAGGCCTGGATCGTGCTCGGCGGGGACCTTCTCGCCTGGTCCCCGGTCGGATATGGAGAGCGGCGGGCCATGCCGGGATCGGCGACGGCCCAGGCGCTCACGCCCCCGTCCATGATCGATGTCATTCGGGCCGGTTACGAACCGGGGATCCATCCGACCGCAGGCTCTCCATCTAGCTGGTCGTGATCCGTCCGATCCGGTTGGCCGCCTCCTCGGTGAACCACATGACGTTCCCGGCGCCCGCCGTGATGCCTTCCAGGGTGTCCGGGTAGTTGCCATGGAAGTGGTTGGGGACAGGGAAAGCGGTGATGTGTCCGTCGGTGGTGACCTTGCCGATCTGGTCCAGGAAGTAACAGGTGAACCACACGGCTCCCGACCCCGACGCGATGTCCTGAGGGTTGCAGTTCAAAGCGGTCGGAAACTGGCTGAGCCGACCGGTGGACGGATTCAGCCGATCGATGAGGTCGGACGAACCAACAGGGAACCAGAGGTTCCCATCGGGACCGGTTGTGATGGCGGCCCCTCCTGCGCCCGAGTTCGTCTCCTGCGTGATCGTGCCGTTTACGGTGATCCGGCCGACCCCACTCGAATCGGTGAACCAGAGCGCCCCATCCGGGCCGTTCGTGATGCCGATCGGGGCACCCTCCGGGCCGGACAAGTCGAACTGGGTGATCACGCCCGCGGTCGTGATGCGTCCGATTCGTTTCGCGTCCAGCTCGGTGAACCACAGAGCCCCGTCGGGGCCTGCGGTGATGTCCCACGGACCTGGGTCGGTGCACCCGTTGCATAGCGGGATGGCGAACTCGGTGACCTGTCCCGTGGTGGTGATCTTGCCGATCCGACCGCCCGAATAATCCGCGAACCAGAGCGCCCCGTCCGGCCCGCTCACGATGGCCACCGGCTCGCCGGTCTGGGGCAGGGGATAGCTCGTGATCGTGCCCGCCTGGAGCCTTCCGATGGCGCTCGTGGCGAGCTCGGTGAACCAGACAGCTCCATCCGATCCAAAGGCCACGCCACCGGGATGTGAGTTGGCCGTCGGGACCACGAACTCCCTGATCCGGCCCGGGGTGGCCAGCGCTGGCCGTGGCTGCAGCAGGGCCAGCGCCAGGGCGACGGTGATCAGGATGACCAGGACGAGACGGCTTGGCCTTTCCACGACGATGGATCGGAGCATTGGCTTTCCCTTCACTCTGGCTAGATCCGCAGTAATACGGATGAGGCTCGGCTGCGGCTTCCGGGCCCGCCGAGCCCGTTAGCTGGCACCGAGGGCAACACCTTCGCCGTCCCCGATTGTTTTGGTCCGCTTCAACCGGGGTAGGGACCCCGCATCAATCGGCAAGGGGGAAAGGATGTTGATGTTGATGCTGATGCCGCTGGCCGCCGTGGCCCACGGGGTTGCCATCCCGTTGCTGTGGATCATCGGTTTGATCCTCATCATCGCTGGGATCGTCTCCTTGGTTCGAGGCAGCCTCCTGGCTGGAATCGTCATGATCATCTTGGGGATATTTCTGGGCGGCCTGAACGTCTTGTAGTTGCCAGGGTGCGGAGGCCACCGAAGGTTCTCGTGGAACAACCCGTGCACCCGCAGTCACGCACAGCTGACTCTTAGGGAGGAGCGGTAGGGGTGGGATTTGAACCCACGAGGGAGTTGCCTCCCTAGCGGTTTTCGAGACCGCCGCCCTAGGCCAGACTAGGCGACCCTACCGCGGCTTAGTCTACCGAGGCCGAATCGCCGCGCCGCTCCGCGAAGAACTCCCGAAGCAAGGCGCCGGCCTCCTCCGACCGGACTCCGGACGCCACTTCCATCCGATGATTCAGCCGCAGGTCCTGCACGAGGTTCCCCAGCGATCCGGCGAACCCCGCTTTCGGATCCGGCGCCCCGAACACCAGCCGGTC
>Ga0070708_100002918_pt1 | contig 13293 bp, 9 predicted proteins | sample KBSK5503metaG_FD_65469 | JGI IMG/M metagenome (GOLD analysis project Ga0070708, IMG submission 65469) | Corn, switchgrass and miscanthus rhizosphere microbial communities from Kellogg Biological Station, Michigan, USA - KBS K5-50-3 metaG | ecosystem: Host-associated > Plants > Roots >...
CTGCGCCGATGAGCTCCACGACGCCCGAAGCCCTAAGGGTTTTTGATCTCATCTGTGTAGAAGCGACTGAGCGAGGCCGCTATCCAGCGGTGTTCACAGAACTGCATCTCCCCATACCCCCTCGAGCTCCGCCGCGGTCGCGTGCTTCACGTCGATCTTGATGCGCTGACCGCGGCAGCCGTAGGTCGTCTGTGAGCCATCAGCGACTACGGCGTACGACGCGCTCGACCGCGCGTGTGAACGCTTAACGGTCGCGCCGCGGAGGTCTGGAACGCTGTACACGAAACGAACATTTCGTGTCCGCCCACGTTGCATCATCCCGCGCAGTCGAAGGCTCAGGTTCGCGCGTGGCCGCCACGAGCCGGCGGGTAGTAGTGAGGTTGAAATAGAGACTCAAGCAACCGGGGAACCAGTCACTTCGGCCAACGCGAGCTAGAACGCGCGCATCATTTCGGTCAACAGGCGCCGTAGACCGGTATCTGCGGCGTTCGCCACACGCCCGAGTGCGGCGAAAGGAGGATCGGAGACCTGACGATTGGCCATGGGGCCGAACTGGCGCGCGAAGCGACCCTCCACGCTCACCGTCGGGACCTTCGTTCCGTTGCTGAGCATTGCCTCACCGACTAGAGACCGAGCGCTACTGGAAGGCACGGATGTGGGCGCGCAGAGCACGCGCCGCGGTCGACCCACTGCCAATTGTCTACGGCGCTGTAGGTCGCGTCTGGAGCTTCCTTCGCTTCCTCCGCGAGCTCGGGTGGCAGTTCATCACAGTTCTCGGGCTTACTCCTGGAATGAAGTCGAGGCCGCGTGGAAGAAGTGGATCGGAGAGAGCGCAGAACGCCTCGGCATGCTCGTGGGCAGCATCGCGATTCGGAGCGGCGGCCTCTATGGATACACGCCGCGGTACTGGCACCGTAGTAGCTGGGATCAACTGGTTCGCGATGAGTTGCATCGTCGGGCGCGCGGCGGAGCCAACCTGCGTCTTAAAGAGTCGGCGTTAGTACGCATCGCATACCGATCGGGAATGTTCGCGGATGGCGCTCAGATCTTCTCCGCTGGGTTTCTTCGCGCTCAACCAGGGGCAGGTGAGATCGACTTCGGTCGCGATCCCTTCTACGAGTCGTTCAAGCGCGAGGAGGAGCGAGGCGCGCCCGCCGAGCACGATGACGATTGGCCTGACGATCTCTATGCCGGTGATGACACGGATGTCTAGTCCAGACGGCCTTTGGGACCGCAGGAGAACCTCTGGTGCATGGGCACGATCTGCTCGGCATCGCGGTGGTCTCAACGCCCAGATGTTCGCCGACGATGTGAAGCTCATGGTCGTGCCCGTTGGGGGACGCTCGATTGCCGGAGGCCGCGTCGAGGTGATATGTGAGCCAGACGACGATGATGCGCGGCGAAGCGTCGTTCTCGCGCTCGGCCAGAGTCGCCAAGGTCATGCGCGAGACCTCACGAGGACTGTATGCGATTTCGTGGCGAGCACTGCGTGGTGTCTCGCGGCATTCGGTGAGGAGTGCTTTGAGTTAGTGCGCGGTGACCAGGCTGGTCAAGCCTTGATCATTCCGCTTCCTGCTGATGGGTCAGTCCGTGCCATCGGCCCACTCGTCATTCAGCCAGCGCCACCAGCAACTGGGCGCTCGCGTGTGGTCATCCTGTGGCCCCGCGACTCATGGCACCTAACCCTGCCAACGGAGATCGGCACGCGCCGCACGCAGGATGCTTTTGCTCAGACGCATCGAGATGAGCTTGGCGGTTCCCGAGTGGCTGCATCAAGACGCTCTCGCCGGACGCCCGAGCGCGGTGGATCGCGGGACGCTCGTCAGAGCCCAGTACCAGGAGATCTTTGCATCGACACGGCGCTGGGGCTGGCCAGCTCGATTCATGGGTGACGCCGAGACCACGATCTACTACCAGATCCACCGCCGTCTGACGTTCCAGCGAACGCTCGCGGTGCTGCGCGGTCACATCCTTGGAGAGCTGAACGCCGTGCTGGCACGCCTCGGGATAGAGGCGGGCGTCTCACTCCCGAATTTGGCCACGCCCGACGAAGTTAGCGCCGTGATTCGTAAGCTTGAACAGGGAGCAGAATCGTTTCTCGTACTTAGCGACGCGGTGCGGTAGTCCAAGGTGTCACAAGAAGGATGCGCCCGACGGGCGCGGGGCGTGGGCACGGCCACGAATCGACCGTTCGTGTACGAGTCCGGCGAGAAATTGTCCCTTCTCGGCGAATCGCCGCTTGATTTGTTAGCGGATCTAAGAAACCTTGCGGATAAGCCAGGCGCTTAGCCCTGCGTCCATGACTAAGTCGGCGAGTTTCTCCGGCCCAACGACTGTCACTCGCTCGTCTGCGGTGTCCGCCTCGCCAGAGTGGAACACGAAGAACATCCTGTCGTAAGGGCCGTCCTCGATTCTGTCGATGTACTCGGCGAGCTCTTCCGATGAGGTCCTGGACTTCACCTGCACAAACGCACGTTCGCCGGTGCTAGGGAGAATCAAGTCGAGATCTAGTGTCTTTTGGGTCTTGCCGACGATGCCGATCCGTCGCCATCCGCTTGAAGAAAAAACCAAGTCGACCAATAGCTCAAAGTCCTGTGGCGTTAGCAATCGCATCAGCTCGAGAACCGCCGACTTCAGAGCTGATGACGCAGCTATGGCCTTCTCAACTTCTGGCGTCTTCTCGCCGTTGATGCGCCGAATGACGTAGGCGGCGACGTCCACCTCGCAGGAGGTGCCGCGATATGCGGCCAACTTTGTAAGAGCGCCGGAGAGCCGGTCTTTAGTCAGCAGATCGCCGCGAAAGTCCGTCGATCGCCAACCGCCCTGGACCGTTCGGTAGACACCGTCAAGGTCGGCATTCGGCAGTGGCCGGCTCTGGTCAAGCAGACCCCAGCACAAACGCTCGCCGACAAACGTGATCCAAAGCGTCGACCCATTGTCTTCGAAAAAGAACCTCAATTCGTTGGCGGACCGGGTCGCGGTGCCCCTGTCCTTACCTTCTCTCACGAAGGAGTTCGCAACCTTGTCCCACCGCCCGGCCATACAGAGGGCAAGCCGTTCGGGTCTGGCACTGCCGAAGCCGATGCGAACAACGCCCATGTCTAGGCATGCTCTTTCCCAGCGGCCTCGTTCGCCCAGCTTGATGTACCGCACTCGAGAGGGATTGATCGGATCGTCATCTCATTCAGTGGGACGCTCCGCAAGATTGCTGCATTCGACCGCAGGACCGCCGGAAGGAGGAGACGATTCGTTACGCGTCCGCTTGACATAAAGCCTACTGTTCCCCGGGTCAAATGGCCCTACCTGGAGGGGAGATGGCGAGGGCTGGACGGATCGCGGTCTCCGCGGGGACGCGGACGCGCACACTCACGGTCCTCGCGCAGGACCCGAGTGTCCAAGTCGGCGCCAGGGCCGTAACTGCTGAGCTGGCCGTCCCCTTCGAGCTGCTTACGCCAGGACCGTGCGGTCATCGGGTGAACGTCATCGACTACGACTCGACGAGCGATCGCTTCTATCGGCCGGCCCAGGGCGCCAACGATCAGGACCGCTATGCCGGGGTGACGACGGTCAGTGCGCTCGTGGGAGATCCGAGATTCCACCAGCAGAACGTGTACGCGATCGCGCTGGCCACGCTGGCGCGCTTCGAGCGCGCTCTCGGACGGCGCGTGGGCTGGGCCTTCGGAAGCCACCAAATCAAGATCGCGCCCCACGCCTTTGCTGAGGCAAACGCCTTCTACTCACGAGCCGACGAGGCGCTTGTGTTCGGCTACTTCGCGGGCCGCGACGGCACGGTCTTCAGCTGCCTCTCGCACGACGTCGTGGCGCATGAGACGACGCACGCGCTGCTCGATGGGCTGCGCGAGCGCTACATGGATCCCTCGTCGCCGGATCAGGCCGCCTTCCACGAAGGGTTTGCCGACGTCGTCGCCTTGCTTTCGGTGTTTGCGCTCGAAGGAGTCGTAAATGCCGCGTTGGATCTCACGCACCACGGACGAAAGTTCGTGGACCGCGGCGATCTGACCAAGGAGAAGCTGCGCCGCGGCGTTCTTCTCGGACTCGCGGAGCAGATGGGGCAAGAGATGCAAGCCGTGCGCGGCAGCGCACTCCGCCAGTCGGCCAGGCTGCGGCCGTCGCCCACGCTCCTCGATCAGCCGCAGTTCCAGGAGCCGCATCGCCGTGGCGAGGTCTTGGTCGCGGCAATGCTCAATAGCTTCCTCGAGGCGTGGGTCCGTCAGCTCGCAAGCCTGGGCGAGACGCGGCCCGGTCAGCTCGATCGCCCCAAGGTCGTGCAAGAGGGTGCGGCTGCGGCCGATCGGCTGCTCAACATGGCCATCCGCGCCCTCGACTACGCGCCATCGGTCCATATGCGCTTCGCAGACTTCTTAAGTGCGCTTCTCACGGCCGACTTGCAGGTCGCGCCGGACGACAGCCGCTATCACTACCGCGATCTCCTTCGTGAGACGTTCGCGAGTTACGGGATTCAACCTGCGTCGAAAGTGCGCGGCGTCGAGCCTGGGATCTGGGAAGGGCCGGACGAAGAGCCCGACTACTCGGGCAGCCACTTCGAGTCCCTGCAGCGGGACCCCAGCGAAGTGTTCCGCTTTCTCTGGGAGAACCGGGGCGCGCTCGGGATTTCCGCCGATCCCTATACGCGGGTCCTCTCGGTTCGGCCAACGCTGCGAGTCGGCCCCGACGGCTTCTTCGTCCACGAGACCGTCGCCGAATACGTCCAAGTGCTCATCGTCCCGGCCTCCGCCTTGCGCCGCCTCAGGATCGCAAAGCCGCAGCAGATGCCGAACAACTTCTCGGTGCATTTGCACGGCGGCGGGGCGCTGATCTTCGACGAGTACGGCCGACTGAAGTTTCACGTGCGCAATCGCTTGCTGAGTCCGCGCCAGAGCGACCGTCTCGCGTACCTGTGGAGCATCGGGGCCTTCGACGAACAAACGCCGCTCTCTCAGCACTTTGCCGCGATCCACCGGCGTCGGGCCTTCGATCGCACCGAGTCGGTCATGGAGGTGTGGTGATGCCGGCCAAGGACGGGAGTCCGACCAAGCTCAGCGTCGTGATGTACCAGGTCGGGTTCGGCGACTGCTTTCTCCTGAGCTTCACCTACCCGGGCGAGAGCCGGCATGTGCTCATCGACTTCGGGAGCACCGGCCTGCCCACGGATGCGCCCTCGGACGAGCTCATGCGCATCGCCGCCGACGTCAAAGCGCGGACAGGCGGCAAGCTCCACGCGGTCGTGGAGACCCACCGACATGCCGACCACATCAGCGGCTTCGCCACCAAGAACGGCAAGGGCCCGGGCGACGTCATCGCGAGCCTCAACCCCGATCTGGTCGTGCAACCCTGGACGGAGGATCCGAAGGCCGCACCCGACGCGAAGCAGGCGACCGCGACGGCCTCGGAGATCAAAGGGTTCGTGGCATCGCTCGATGCGATGCACAACGTCGCCGCCGCGGCGGTCGCCGAGGCGCGGATGCTTAGCCGAGGGAGCGCAGCCGTGACCGCTGGGCAGCTGGCGTTCCTCGGGGAAAAGAACCTCAAGAACCTCTCTGCGGTGCAGAACCTCCAAGCGATGAGCAAGCGCCATCGCTACCTCAACTACGGCGCGGACTCGGGTCTGGAGACAGTTCTCCCCGGCGTCGCCGTCCACGTCCTCGGTCCACCCACGCTCGTGCAATCAAACGCGATAACCAAGGAGACGAGCTCGGATCCGACGGAGTTCTGGCAGCTCCAGGCGCTCACGGGAGCACGTTTCTCTGCCGGCCGTCGGGCCTTGTTCCCGCGGGCCGTGGCGGTCGAGGGCGCTCGCGGGTCGTCCTCGGTGCAGTGGTTTCGGCAGCGGGTCCAGAACATCCGCAGCGAAGGTCTCTTCGAATTGGTGCGATCTCTCGACAAGCAGATGAACAACACGAGCGTGATCCTGTTGTTCGAGATCAGCGGCAAGCTTTTCCTGTTCCCAGGGGACGCGCAGCTTGAGAACTGGCAGTACGCCCTGAGCCAGCCTGAAACGAAGAAGCTTCTGCCCGGCGTCGACTTCTATAAGGTGGGACACCACGGCAGCCGAAACGCGACCCCGAAGACGATGTGGGCCCTTCTCAAGAACAAGTCGACCGTGAGGTCCTCGAGCCGCCTGACGACTGTGGTGTCGACCATGGCGGGAAAGTTCGGAAGCGTCGCCAAGGCCACGGAGGTGCCTCGGAACACGCTCGTCGCCGAGCTGCGCAAGGAGAGCGACTACTCGACCACCCAAGACATCAAACGGCCGGCGCTCAGCCGCGTACTGGACTTCACGATCTAAGACGATTCGCCAGCCCGGTATGAACCGGTCTACGTGCCTTTGGGCCGGCTAAGGACGATCGTCCGCTAGGGCTGAGACCAGGGACCGGGGCGTCGATGGGGAGTAAGGAGGAGAACTGATGACTGCAGCAAGACCGACGGACACGGATCTCGGGCGCGATGTGCTCGCGCGTTACGTCTGCAACGGTCTCGATGAGGCGAGGACCGGAGTGCAACCCTCGCGAGGCGTCGACGGACGGCCCTTCGATGTGATCGTCTGCGGCGGCGGGAGCTTCGGGCCCGCCGTCGCGCGGACGATCTTCCGCCGCGACAGCGCCCACGTGCATCGGGTGCTGGTGCTCGAGGCCGGCCCCTTCGCCCTAACCGAGCACGTCCAGAACCTGCCGCTGCTCGGAGTGTCGGCGGCACGGCCAACGACGCTCGCGAGGCTCGAGAGCGGAGCGGATCCATCCTGGCAGCAGCAGTACGAGGTCTGGGGCCTGCCCTGGCGCTCCGACGTTGAGTTCCCTGGGCTCGCCTACTGCGTCGGCGGACGCTCCGCGTTCTGGGGAGGCTGGGCGCCGCGGCTGCTCGCGAGCGAGCTCGTCGACTGGCCCGGGCCCGTCGCCGCCGATCTCGCCGGCCTCTATCCCGAGGCGGAGCTGCAGACGGGCGTCTCCGACCTCAATGACTTCATCTCGGGTCCGCTCCAGGACGCGCTGCGTGCCCGGTTGCTCGCGGCGATCGACCGCGGTGCGATCCCCAATGCTGTCCCGCTGGACGAGCTCTCGGACGTGATTGCCGCTCCGCCGCCAGGGAGCGACCCACGAGCGCTCCGGCTTGAGGCGCCGCTCGCCGTTCAGACGCGAGCCCCGAGCGGGCTCTTCCCGTTCAACAAGTTCAGCGCCATCCCCATGCTGTTCGCTGCGGCACGAGCTGCGCAGGCGGAAAGCGCTGGTGACGACGCCCGCAAGCGGCTCATGATCGTGCCACGCTGCCACGTGACGCGGCTCGAGCACGACGGCACCCGCGTCATCCGCGTCCACACTAACCAGGGGCCGATCGATCTCCCGGCGAACGGCGTGGTCGTGCTTGCTCTTGGAACGATCGAGAACACGCGCCTCGCCCTGCGCTCATTCGGTGACCTCCAAAACGCCGGCCAGATCGGCCGCAACCTAATGGCGCACATGCGGGCGGACTTCAAGATCCGCATCCCGCGCGACCTGACCGGCGTTGATCCTGCGGTTCGTACCCTCGAGGCAGCCGCGCTTTTTGTGAAAGGGCGAGCCCAGGTAGCCGGCGCGACCCGACACTTCCACCTGCAGATCAGCGCCGCCGGGCTCGACGCCGTCGGCACCGACAACGAGCTCAAGCTCTTCCGCAAGATCCCCGATATCGAGCATCTCCCCGACTTCCATCAGGCGAGCGACACACACGTCGTGGTCACGATTCGCCAGATCGGCGAGATGGAGCCCGATAACCCGCAGAGCGGGATCGACCTGGGGGGCGGCCCGGACGAGCTGGGCGAGCGTCGGGCCGCGGTGCGCATCGTCGAGAGTCCCAACGATCAGCAGCTGCGGACCCTCATGGGCCAGGCGGCGCGCGCGGTCGCGGCCGCGTTCGCTGGCGGCTCGACCACCTACGAGGTCATCGCCGACACCCGCGACGGACCCGGGACGACGCACCACGAGGCGGGGACACTGCGCATGGGGACCGACCCGTCCCTGTCGGTCACCACCCCTGACGGCCGCTTCCACGCGGTGGCCAACGCCTACGCGATCGGTCCCGCGCTCTTCCCCACCATCGGCTCTTCCAATCCGATGCTCACCGGCGTCGCGCTCGCGCGGCGGATGGCCAGCGTCATCGTTCCCGACCCGCCGGCGCTACCCAGCGACGGCTTCGAGCTACTCCTCGGCAAGGCCGCGTGGCGTCAAGCGGGACCGGGTCGGTTCATCAGCGATGGTGACACCCTCGTCTGCGAGGGCCTGGGAGATCTCGGCCTGTACTGGTGCGAAACCCCCCTGCCGCCGGACTTCATGCTCCGCCTTGAGTGGTGCGCCTCACGCGAGGACGACAACTCGGGCGTGTTCCTGCGCTTTCCCGACCCGACCAGCAAGGGCTACCAAAACGAGGCCTGGGTTGGCGTCCACTTTGGCTACGAGGTGCAGATCGATGCCCTCGGTGCGCCGGACGGCGCGCCACCGCATCGCACCGGCGCGATCTACGCCGAGCCTCAGCAGGACTTCTCGTTCGTTCCCGCGAAACCGGCTGGCTCGTGGAACCTCTACGAGATCGAGGTTCGTGGCGACACGTACCTGGTGCGGCTGAACGGCGCGCAGACAACACGCTTCCTCGCGACCGACCCGAAGCGTGGACGACCGAGTGCACCCGGGGCGCCGACCTTCGTCGGGCTTCAGGCGCATCCCGGCCACCGGGTCGCCTTCCGTCACGTGCGAGTCAGGGCGCTTTGATGACAAGCCCTACGCGCCCACGACGAGCAGGGCTGATCGCAGAGCGCGTGAAGCGGGCGTCCGTTGACTGAGTAGGTCATTTTGTCGAAGACGGTGCGCCGCTGCGCCTAAGACGCAGTGACGAGACAAGGAGGAATGGCCTTGACGCTGGCCGAGCAACTTGATCTAGCGATCAAAGTTGGTGGTCTCTTACTCGCGGCCCTCGGCGCTGTCGTAGGCGCCGCACGGTACTTGGATGAGCAACGACAGAACCGCGAAACGAGACGGGATGAGCAAGAAAAGGATCGGGAGCTGCGACGCGAGGAACTTGCGTGGCGCAAGACCCAGTTCATCTATGAGCTGGCGCAGAATTTCGATAGCGACGAACACTACCGTCGGGCGCTGCAGATGATCCTGGTGCGATCCCATCTTCCCGAGGGCAGCTCTCTTTCGCGGTTCCTAGCTGGTGCGAGCTTGGACCAGCTGTCTGCGTCAGAGAAGGACGCCCGCTATGACATCGACCGGTACCTCGACTTCTTCGACCGGCTGCACTCCTTTGCCATGGAACTGCATTCGTTGAACCCGGCGGACATCCGTTGCTTCCAGTGGTACGTGACCACGGTCAGCGACACGCCGGAGCTTCGGGCGTACGCGGAGCGTGAGGGTTACAAGGATGTTCTCGCGCTCGCAGATGAGTTCAGGAAACTGGCGCCGGAAGCAACGATTCCCCACGCGATGTCAGCGATGGTTCCACCGTCGTAGTCGCGGACAATTGGACGCCCTGGAGGGCAGAGCCATGGCGTTGACACTGATCTATGGAACAGCGCAGATCGCTCAAGGTCGAGGCGGCTGATGAATTGCTGTCGACATTCGCGACAGTGGACGAAGGTCGTGGTGTTTTCTATTACGACCTGCCAGTAGTTCGGCCAGACCGGGTCCAACCGAGGATCTCGGTGTGACCCTCCTGATGAATTCGCGAGCTGATGGCCGCGCGTTCCAGACGCTATTTGCGCGAGGCAAACGCGATCGATCGCCGCTTCCCAACATTTCGCTCGAGACGACCAACCGTGACCAACGTCGCCAGCTAGCCGACCTTGTGGCGAAGGTGGCCGCGTGGCGAGCATTTGGCGCGTCACTCGCGAAGCTTCTCCACAAGAAGCGCCCGGCGCTCATTCCAATTCTCGACAATCAGGCGATCTTCGGCGCGTATATGAACCTCCGCTGGCCGGACGAAAGGTTCGCGCACAGAAACGATCAAGGCCGCTCATAAGATCGGCGAGGTTGTTGACTGGATTGCCGCGTACCTCGCAAGCGACGCAAACGTTGATAGCTGGCCTCGCCTAGAGGCGATTCGCCCCAACTGGACGCGGGTTGAGATCTGGGATGCGATCTGGTGGGCGTACTTCCGGTCGCACGAGCCCACGCCCCGATCGAGCTAGGCGTGTTTCTAGCGAGCGCGTGCCATGCTGCGCTCTCGCGCAACCACGAAACGCACGTTTGTGTACGCCCGAGCCTGACGTTTTGCCAAGCTCGCCACCGTTCGACTTGGGCTCAGGGAGACGCCTGACTCCCGATTTAGCCGCCAAACAAACCGTCGCTCCCCGATGAGGCAGAGATCGACAAGACGTGCATCCCGATTGGCCCGCGCATTCGGCCGGCCTTCGAGACTGTCGCGGGTGCGACGCGCGCGTGAATTCGGGCGTCGTCTCTGTCCGACCGCGCCACAACGTTGAGGCGGCGACCTCTCCACTTGGTCGTAAGTGGACAGCCAAGCACACCTACCGCTTGCCCGAGACTTGACTTTCATTGACTGATAACTGACTCTCCGCGCTTCGGTCGGCCGTTCGAATGTCGAGCGAGGGGGAAGGTCTGTGTTTGGTCGTTATCAAGGCGGCCTCGTCGCACTTACGGTCGGGTTCGTCATTGTCGCGAGCGCGGTTCGATCTGACTCGCTCGGCGACACCGGGAGCATCTCCCCGCTTGCGGCATCGCAGGAGCTGAAGACCAGCGGCGAGCCCTTCGGGATCGCCGTCGATGCGCAGAGCGGACGGGCGTATGTGACGGACCTGAAAACGGACACGGTCTTTGTCTTCGACCTGGGCAGCGGTGCCCCGCTCGCGTACATCCCGACCGGTCGCCAGCCCAACCACATCGTGCTCTCGGGAGCGCTGGCCTTCGTCTCGAACTTCAGTGACGCGTCGATCACGCTCATCGACACATCGACCAATCGAGCTCTGAAGACGCTCGCGGTCGGCGGCCTCGGGCTCGCGGTGAACCGTGCGACAAGTCGCGTGTACGCGGCCGCCGGGTCGCGCGTCTCGGTCCTCGACGGCGCGAGCGGCGCAACCGTCGCCGCTCTCCCCATACCCGCAGGCGCAAACATCTGGGGCCTCGCGGTTGATTCCGCGGCGAACCGCATCTACGCGACGGACATCGCCGCGCCGCGCGTGCTCGTGTACGACGGAGCGAGCAACGCGCTGGTCGGGGAGATCGCCATCGACGCGCCGGCGCGGTTCGGCATCGCCGTCGGCGCGGCCGGCCGAATCTTCGTGGCGAGCTACACCGATCAGAGCCCGCAGCTCTCGGTGATCGATGGCCCCAGCCGCAAGGTCGTCGCGCACGTGGCCGTCGCTTCCTTTACGGCGGCGCTCGTCGTGGATGAGACCAGCGGCACCGTGTACGCGTCCAGCGCAGTGGATCGCTCGGTCACCGCCGTCAGCGCGACCCTGGGCGGGGCGCCCACGAAGATCAGCCTCACGCAGTCACCCGGCGGCCTCGCCATCAATCCGCTGACCAAGGAGCTCATCGTCGTCACTCCAGGCGGGGCCGCGCCGCCGGTGCGTCTCAACGTCGATCCCACAACGGTGACCACGCCATGACCCCGCGTCGACCGCGTCGTCTCGGACGCAACAGCCTCGCCGCGCTCCTCGTGCTTTCGATCGTTTCCATGGCCCTGCCGCCGGGTCTCATCCCGGCGTGGCTCCCAAGCGCGGCCCCACGGCCCGCGGACGCCGAGACGGTCTCAAGTCCGCGGTTCGTCTCCGCCGCGCTGATGCCGAACGGTCAGGTCGGCCTTGTGTTCAACAATGTCAGTGGCTCGAGCGGGGAGACCCGCTTCGTCCGCTATACGGCGGAGCATGGCCTCGCGCAGTCGATCCCGCTTTCGACTGCGGCCCCTGCGTACCCGCAGCTCGCGGTGCTCGGCACGACCCTTGTCGCGGCGTATGTCGACACGCGCTCGCCCAACGCGGGCAAGCTCATCCTGCGTACGAGCACCGACAACGGCGCGACCTGGTCGTCGGAAAGCACTCCCTTCGGCACGGAGACGTTCGACACGTGGTCCTTCGCTCCGCGCGTCGTCGCCTCACACAGCGGTGCAACCCTCTACGTATTCAAGGCCACGAGCGGCGCCGTGCCCACCTACCGCTCGACGACCGATCTTTCGACCTGGACCAGCGCCGCCGCGGCGGGCGACAGCTCGATGCGCGTGGTCACCGGCAACAACTGCGGCAGCGCGGGGCAGGAGTGCTACCGCGCGCACGCCTTCGGCTTCATGGAGACCGCCACGAGCGGCAGCTGGGTGTATATCGCGAAGTCCGACGCGGGCTTCGGTCAATCCGGTCGCGGGACGCAGGTCGGGACGCTCGGCGGATCCTGGTCGACGCAGGTCGATCACGGCGGGTCGGGCACGATTTCCGGCGGCGGCGAATCGACCGCGACGACGTTCCTCGGCCGCGACGGCTCGGTCTATTACCTCCGCGCCGGTGGATACGGCGAGGATCTGTACTTCCAGCGCTCGACCGACGGCGGCGCGCACTGGGACGCGCAGGTGCACGCCTACACGCCGGTCCCGCTCCCCATTTACACCACCGCGGCGCCGGTTGGTCTGTACGTCCCGGGGTACTCGCTCGGCGAATACGTCTGGTACGCGGGTTTCGGTGGCAGCGAGGACACCGTGCGCGTGATTCCACTCTGGGATGGACCGAAGGCCTACCCCGACACGGGCACGATCCGTCTGCTGGGCTCCGCGGGCGGCGATCTCGATCCCGCATCCGCTTTCGAATACAACTTCGGTGCGCTGGTGCGCTCGCTCGGCGCGGGCGGCTACGTCACCTCCGCGACCGACCTCGCGCTCCCGGGCCGACTCCTCAACTTCGCCTTCACCAGGACATCCAACGCCGCCGATGGGTTCGAGTCGGGGCCACTCGGCCGGGGCTGGAGCCACTCGTTCAATTGGAGCCTCATCGAGAACGGAAACCTGGTCACGATCCGCCGGGGTGATGGCCAACAGGACAGGTTCACCCGCAATCAAGACGGCACCTTCGCGGCGCCCCTCGGCGTCTTCGACATCCTGACCAAGAACGCCGACAGCAGCTACACCCTCACCCTTCGCAACCAAGTGCAGTACGAGTTCACGGGACCGACGCAGACGAGCACCTACCCACCGGCCGTGCAGGCCGACTCGCCCGCCGCGTACTGGCGGCTCGGCGAGAGCTCGGGCACGAGCGCCGCCGACGCCGGTCCGAACGGCGACACCGGCACGTACAGCGGCGGCTAC
>Ga0070708_100002920_pt1 | contig 13291 bp, 7 predicted proteins | sample KBSK5503metaG_FD_65469 | JGI IMG/M metagenome (GOLD analysis project Ga0070708, IMG submission 65469) | Corn, switchgrass and miscanthus rhizosphere microbial communities from Kellogg Biological Station, Michigan, USA - KBS K5-50-3 metaG | ecosystem: Host-associated > Plants > Roots >...
GCCCTGGCACCGCACGCGGTTCAGCGAGTCGAGCCCGCGATTCTCGCCCGATGGCCGCTGGATCGCCTATGAGTCCGACGAGTCCGGGGATCCCGAGATCTACGTGGCGTTGACGGAGGGAGGCGGCGAGAAGCGACGGATCTCTCCTGGCGGAGGCAGGCGCCCGCGCTGGCGGCGGGACGGAAAGGAGCTCTACTATCTCGCCCCAGGCAATTCCATCATGGCCGTCTCCGTGACCCCGGGGCCACGTCTGGAGACGGGCCCCCCGGTCTCTCTCTTTCGCACTGAGACGGAGATCGAGAACTACGACGTCGTCCCGGACGGATCGCGGTTCCTGGTGAGGACGCCGTCGGAGAAAGTCCGCGAGTCGCCCCTCCGCGTGATCGTCAACTGGCCGGCGGCCCTGGAGAAGGAAAGATGATGGGCCCGCGCGGAGAGAAGGAACAGAAACGGTGACCCTGTCCACCGGCACGCGTCTGGGGCCCTACGAAGTCCTCGCTCCTCTGGGCGCGGGGGGGATGGGGGAGGTGTACAAGGCGCGGGACATGCGGCTCGAGCGGACGGTCGCGATCAAGGTCCTGCCACATCACCTTTCTTCTTCTCCCGAGGTCCGGCAGCGGTTCGAGCGGGAGGCGAAGACGATCTCGCAGCTCTCGCACCCGCACATCTGCGCGCTCTACGACGTGGGACACGAGGGCGAGACCGAGTACCTGGTGATGGAATATCTGGAGGGGGAGACGCTCGCCGACCGGCTGGTGAGGGGGCCGCTGCCGCTCGAGCAGACGCTCCGGTTCGGCATTGAGATCGCCGGCGCGCTGGACAAGGCCCACGAGCACGGCATCGTTCACCGGGACCTGAAGCCCGGCAACGTCATGGTGACGAAGTCCGGAGTGAAACTGCTCGACTTCGGTCTCGCCAGGGCGTTCGTGTCGGAAACCCCCGCGGAGAATCTGACGTCGGCCCCGACGACGGGCGCCGATCTGACCCGGGAGGGAACGATTCTCGGGACCGTCTCCTACATGGCGCCCGAGCAGGTCGAGGGTAAGCGCGCGGACGCGAGGACCGACATCTTCGCTTTCGGGGTCCTCCTCTACGAGATGGCCACCGGCAGGCAAGCGTTCACGGGAATGAGCCAGGCGTCCGTCTTCTCCGCGATCCTGAGAGATGATCCTCCGCCTGTCTCCTCGGTTGCTTCGCTCTGTCCGCCGGCGCTCGACAATCTGATCCGGACCTGCCTCGCCAAGGACCCGGCAGAGCGGTGGCAATCGGCACACGACGTTGGCTTGCAGCTTCGAGCCATCTCCGCGGGCGCGTGGACCCTCGGTTCGCGCGAGGCCGCTGCTCCCCCCGTCCGGGCTCGAATCTTGCCATGGTTGGTCGCAGGCGTCGCCGTTGCCGCTGCTGCGGTGGCCGGTCTCTGGCTCGCTCGCGCGCCTCGGGAGCAACCGCCGCGGATGATCCGCTTCTCTGTGTCGCCTCCGGCAAACGGCGCATTCGGGTATTTCGTGGAGACCTCCTTCCTCGCCGTCTCCCCTGACGGTTCGCAGCTCGCGTACGTCGCATCGGACCCGCAGGGCGCATCGCGCATCTATCTGCGGCCGCTGTCCACGCTCGAGGCCCGGCCGATTCCGGGGACCGAAGCCGCCAACTCGCTCTTCTTCTCGCCCGACGGACGTTCGATCGGCTTTTTCGCGTGGGATAAGCTGAAGCGCGTCGGGCTCTCCGGAGGCGCGGCCGTAACGATTTGCGACGTTCCTCCCGGCCCGCACTGGGCGGGGACCTGGGGCGCCGGCGGGGACATCCTCTTTGCCGGGGTCACGAAACAGGCGATCTACCGGGTTTCCGCGGCCGGCGGTTCCTCGTCCGAGCTGATCCGGGGCGACCCTGCGCGCGGCGAAAGTCGGATCGCCTGGCCATGGTACCTGCCGGGCGACGAGCGATTTCTCTACTCGGTCCGCCATCTCGACGGCCACGGCGATCTGATGCTGGCGGAGCCGGGGAAGCCTCCACGCCTCGTCACCCCGATCCAATCCGCCGTCCAGTACGTGGATCCGGGCTACCTCGTGTTCGCGAAGGAGGGGGCACTCCTGGCGCAACGCTTCGACCCGAAGGAAGGCCGGATCATGGGCGAGCCCTTCTCGATCGCCGAGCACGTACGCTACCTTCTCACGACGGGCTCCGCCTCGTTTGCCGCGTCGCGGACCGGGACGCTCGCCTACCAGTCCCAGGAAGACGTGTCGCGTTTGACCTGGCTCGACCGGACCGGCCGCGAGCTTGGAGCCGTCGGTTCGCCCGGGAAAATTCTGCATCCCTCGATGGCGCCCGACGGGCGGCGGGTGCTCTTCGACCGAGCGCGGCCGGGGATCGGGACTTATGACGTCTGGTCTCTCGACCTGGAACGGGGGACCGAAGTGCCCGTCACCTCGGAGCCCGACACCGAGGTCTACGCCATCTGGTTGCCCGGCGGCAGGAGCGTGGCCTATTCGGCCGCCCGGGGCACGCCGCCCCTGCTCTTCCGCAAGGACCTCACGACGGGGAAGACGGAGAAGCTCGTCGCCGGCGACAGGTTCCAGATCGCGGAGGACGTCTCGCCCGACAGCAGGGCCCTCCTCTACAGAGAGGCGAGCGAGCACGCCTGGTTCGACCTCTGGACGTTCCCCCTGGCAGGCGGCGGAAAGCCACTCGCCCTGCTGCAGATGCCCTTCAACAAAACGGACGCGCGCTTCTCACCCGACGGCCGCTACCTCGCGATGATCACCTCCGAGTCCGGCCAACCGGAAGTCTACGTGACGGCTTATCCGGGGCCCGGAGAGAGAGTTCGAGTCTCGACCGGAGGCGCGCAGGGTCTGCGCTGGAGCCGCGACGGCCGCGAGCTTCTCTATGTCTCGGGAGACCAGCGCATGATGTCAGTGCCGGTCCGGACCTCGCCCTCGCTCGAGCTCGGGACTCCGACCGCGCTCTTCGCGCTGAGCGCGGACTGGAAAGGCTTCGACATCGCGCCCGACGGCAAGCGTTTTCTCGCCATCGTCCCGAAAATCGTCGCCGACGAGCTTCCGTTGAACGTCCTCGTCAACTGGACATCCGAGGCGGGGCGGTGACTCTTTCTGCGGGGAGTCGCCTCGGTCCTTACCAGATCGTGAGCCTGCTCGGCGCGGGAGGGATGGGGGAGGTCTACAAGGCGCGGGATACGCGGCTGGACCGGACGGTGGCGATCAAGGTGCTGCCGCGGCATTTGTCTTCTTCTCCCGAGTCACGGCAGCGTTTCGGGGCAGAGGTCGGCGGCCAGTTGACCTGGATGGATCTGTCTGGCCGGCGCCTCTCGACCGTCGGGGAGAAGAGCGAAGCCTATGCGCCCGAGCTGTCGCCTGACGGTCGCCGGGCCTCCGTCATCCTCGGAGACCCGAACAACGACATCTGGGTGTACGAGCTCGACCGAGGAGTCCGGATGCGCCTGACGACGAACGCGCAGGTCGTCGTTGCGCCTCTCTGGTCGCCGGATGGCTCTGAAATCCTCTTCGCCACGCAGGGGAGAGCCAGTGACGCCCTCTCCACGATGCCCGTCCAGGGCGCCGGCGAGCAGAAGGTCGTTTACCGATTGGAAGAAAGGCTCGAACCGACGAGCTGGTCTCGCGACGGGCGGTACATCCTCTGCAACGTCGGGAACATCGGGTCGGCGCTCGTCTGGGCATTTCCTCTTGCGGACCCGGCCCGGGCGTTCCGTCTGCTGCAGTCCCCGTTTCCCGAGATCGGCGGACAGTTCTCTCCCGACGGCCGCTGGGTCGCCTATTCCTCCCAACCGACTGGCCGTTTCGAGGTCTACGTGACGTCCTTTCCCTCGAGCGGCGCTCCCTACCGGGTTTCGGGCAATGGGGGATTGCAAGCTCGCTGGAGTCCCGACGGCCGCCAGCTCTACTTCGTCTCCCCCGACAACGACCTGATGGCGGCGACCGTGGATGGCAGCGGAACGCGTTTCGAAGTCAAAGACGTCCGGTCACTCTTCCGCGCGAACATGTTCCTCGGGCCGCGCCCGGTCCTCCACGGGTACGCCGTCGCGCCGGACGGAAAGCGGCTCCTCATCAACAGCGCCGGCGAGGTCGGCGTCCCTCGCGTGGCCCTTGTCTCCAACTGGAACGCCGACCTGCCGAAATGACTTTGGACTCTCCCCGATTTGAACCTTTGTGCTACAGGTAGCACAATCGCTTTCCTATGAAGAAGGCGGGCATCCGCGAGGTGCGACAGAATCTTTCGGCGTTGATCGAAGACGTGAAGAAGGGTCGCGAGATCATCATCACCGACCGGGGGCGGCCGGTCGCGCGTCTGGTCCCGCCACTCCAGCCGTCGGCCGCGCCCTTTCCGAATCTGTCGCGGTTTCGGCGGACCATGCCGGCCCTGACGCCGCTGCTCTCCGATTCCATCATTGAAGACCGCGGCGACCGATTCTAGAGTCGCGGGTGGCGCCGAGCCCCCCGGCCCGCTGTACTGCGACGCGAGCACGCTGGTCAAGCTCTACGTCCCTGAGGCGGATAGCGGCGATCTCAATCGGCGGGTGGAAGGCCGGCGGGATCTTATCGTTTCGGACCTTTCGATGACCGAGATCGCGTCCTCGCTCGGGCGGCGCCGCCGCGAACGCTCGCTGACGGCGGCTGTCGCTGTTCGCCTCCATCGAACTCTGCTCGAACACGTCGAACGCGGGCTCTACCGGCGAGTCGAGCTCGTCCCGGCGACACACAGGGAAGCGGAGAGGCTTCTTCTCGCCGTACAGGCCGTCGCCTTGAGGGCCGCCGACGCGCTCCACCTCGCCCTCGCCATCGCGGGAGATGCCGCGTCCGTAATGACGTTCGACCGGCGGCTCGCCGAAGCCGCCAAGTCGGTCGGCATCGCGACTTTCCCATGACTCTCACCGCCGGAAACCGCCTTGGCCCCTACGAGGTCGTCTCTTCGCTTGGTGCGGGAGGGATGGGAGAAGTCTACAAGGCGCGGGACACGCGACTGGACCGGACGGTCGCGATCAAAGTGCTGCCGACGCATCTCTCCGCGTCGCAGGAAGTCCGGCAGCGGTTCGAGCGCGAGGCGAAGACCATCTCGCAGCTCTCCCATCCCCACATCTGCGCGCTCTACGACCTTGGCAACCAGGATGGCGTCGAGTACCTGGTCATGGAATACCTGGAGGGGGAAACGCTCGCCGACCGGCTGGCGAGGGGGCCGCTGCCGCTCGAGCAGACGCTCCGGTTCGGAGCCCAGATCGCCTCGGCGCTGGACGCGGCGCACCGCAATGGGATTGTCCATCGGGACCAGCCGTCCAACGTGATGCTGACGAAATCGGGGTTGAAACTTCTCGACTTCGGGCTGGCCAAGGCCCTGGCACCGGTCTCGACATTGGAGAGCCTGACCTCGGCTCCGACCGCCGCCAAGGACATGACGCGGCCGGGGATGGTCCTGGGTACGGTGCCCTACATGGCGCCCGAGCAGCTTCAGGGCAAGGACGCCGACGCCCGGAGCGACATCTTCGCGCTGGGCGCGGTGCTGTACGAGATGGCGACGGGCAAGAAGGCGTTCGACGGAACGAGCCCGGTCTCGATCATGTCGGCGATCCTGACGAGCGAGCCCGCTCCGATCTCCTCGGCCCAGCCGATGAGTCCGCCTGCGCTCGACCGGCTGGTCAAGACGTGCCTGGCCAAGGACCCCAATGACCGCTGGCAGACCGCGCGCGACGTCGAGCTGCAACTGGCGCCGATCGCCGAAGGAGTGTCGGCAGCTCGGCCGGTCGCCGCCTCCGCGGGTCCGGCTCGGGCTCGATGGTTGCCGTGGCTCATCGCGGGCTTTGCCCTGGCGACCGCGGTAATCGCGATGCTCCGAAAGGGGTCGCCACCTCCTTCGGCCGCTGTCCCGATCCGATTGACGGTGGCTCCGCCGATCAACGGCGCCTTCTCCTATTCGCTCGAGGGGGCCTTTCTGGCCGTGTCTCCGGACGGTTCGCAGCTCGCCTATATCGCTTCGGAACCCGGGAGCGACCGGCGGATCTTTCTGCGGCCATTTGCCTCGCTCGAAGCCCGCCCGCTTGCGGGCACGGAAGGGGCCGCGTCCCTCTTCTGGTCCCCGGACGGACGAACGATCGGGTTTTTCGCGGAGACCGCCTTGAAGCGCGTGGAGCTTTCCGGGGGAGCGCCAGTCTCGATCTGCGACATAACTCCGGGAATCGGGTTTTCGGGATCGTGGGGACAGGGGGGAGACATCGTTTTTGCCAGCATCCTGGGGGAAGCGATCTCTCGGGTGTCCGCGGCGGGCGGAGCGCCGGCTGTAATCCTGCGCCCGGACCGGTCGCGCGAGCTCAGCATGAACTGGCCCTGGTTCCTGCCCGACGGCAAGCGATTCCTCTTCTTGAAGCGGGATCCGACGTGGCAAGCGCACCTGATGCTGGCCGAGCCCGGGAAACCTCCCGCCGAGATCATGCCGGCCGCGTCCCAAGCGCAGTACGCCGACCCCGGCTATCTGGTCTTCGCTAAGGAGGGGGCTCTTCTCGCGCAGCGCTTCGATCCGGTCACCGGCCGGACTCGCGGCGAACCATTCTCGATCGCGGGACACGTTCGGTATTTCCTGACGACGCGCGCCGCCGCCTTCTCCCTGTCGCGAACCGGCACACTGGCCTACCAGTCCCAGGAGGACATAAAGAGGCTCGTCTGGTTCGACCGGAGCGGCCAGCGTCTCGGAGCGATCGGCCCGCCGGGCCGTTACCTGAACGTCCGGATCTCCAGCGATGGCCGGCGGGCCATTTTCGACAGGGCGAAGGAGACCACGGGGACCCTCGACATCTGGTCGATCGATCTCGAGCGGGGGGCGGAGACCCCGATCACTTCGGAGCCGAACAGCGAGTTCGCCGCCGTCCTCTTGCCCGGCGACAAGAGCATCGCCTACTCGGCGTCCCGAGGAAAGGGCCCGCATCTCTTGCGCCGCGATCTCCTGACGGGCAAGGACGAGGAGCTGCTTTCCGAAGAACAATTCTTCTCGCTCGCGCAGGATGTCTCCCCCGACGGGAAGTCTCTCGTCTACATCCGCCTGGGCCAGGGCGGTGTTTTCAACGTCTGGATGCTTCCTCTTTCCGGCGGGGGAAAGCCGACCGCCCTCCTTGAGTCGGCCTTCAACAAGAGAGAGGTGCGCTTTTCGCCGGATGGGAAGTTCCTCGCCATGATCTCGAGCGAGTCGGGCCGTCCCGAGGTCTATGTGACGAGCTTTCCCGGGCCGGGCGAGAGAGTCCGGGTCTCAACGGGAGGAGCTCGTCACTTGCGATGGAGCCGTGATGGCCGGGAGCTCTTCTATATTTCTTCCGACCAGAGCCTCATCTCCGTCCCGGTCCGGACCTCTCCGGCCCTGGAGCTCGGAGCCGCCACGCCGCTCTTCTCGATTCGGAAAGGGGGCACGGAGTTGGGCGCTCTCGACCGGGGCATCACATCCGGGTTCGACGTCTCCCCCGACGGCAAGCGGTTTCTCATTGTCTTTCCCGAAGTCCTCGGCGACGAGCTTCCCCTGACCGTCGTCGTCAATTGGGCGTCCGAGGCGGGGAAATGACGCGGCCGATCCCGACCGCCTTCCACCGGGCGTTGGACCTCGAGAAATAGACGGCTGACCGCCGGGCTCGGCCATCGTAAGGCCCTTCCCGATGTACGCTGTCCCCAGCTTGACCATATCCTCCGGGATCCGTCTAGGTCCTTACGAGATCCTCGCGCCGCTCGGCGCGGGAGGCATGGGAGAGGTGTACCGGGCCAAAGACACGCGTCTGGACCGCACCGTCGCGGTTAAGGTGCTGCCATCGCATCTGTCCGCCTCTCCCGAAGTCCGGCAGCGGTTCGAGCGGGAGGCCAAGACGATCTCGCAGCTCTCGCACCCGCACATCTGTGCGCTCTACGACGTCGGCAACCAGGACGGCACCGAGTACCTTGTCATGGAGTACCTAGAAGGGGAGACGCTGGCCGATCGGCTGCTCAAAGGCTCGCTTCCAACGGAGCAGATCCTTCGGTACGGCATCGAGATGGCCGACGCTTTGGACAAGGCGCACCGGCAGGGGATCGTGCATCGGGACCTGAAGCCCGGCAACGTCATGTTGACGAAGTCAGGCGTCAAGCTCCTCGACTTCGGGCTGGCCAAGGCATTTGGGCGGCCGCTCGACGCGGCCGGAAGAGAGCAAGCGGCGGCGGGACAGCCTCCCAGGGCAGGAAACAGCCTCACGGCGCTTCCAACAGCCGTTGGCGGCCAGAACCTGACGCAGGAAGGGACGATCCTTGGGACCTTCCAGTACATGGCCCCGGAGCAGCTCGAGGGCAGGGAGGCTGACGCCAGAACCGACATATTCACCTTCGGCGCGGTTTTCTATGAGATGGCGACGGGGCGTAAGGCCTTTTCGGGCACGAGCCAGGCGTCCCTGATCACCTCGATCATGTCTTCCGAGCCCCCGGCGATTGCGACCCTGCAGCCGATGACGCCACCGGCGCTCGACCGCATCGTCAAGTCGTGCCTCGCGAAGGACCCGGAAGATCGCTGGCAGTCGGCCCACGATGTCGCGAGCGAATTGAAATGGATCTCGCAAGAAGGGTCGCAATCCGGATTACCTTTTGGGGCCGTCGCGAGGTCACGGGGCCGGGAGCGCGTGGCGTGGGGCTTCGCAGCGCTCACTTTCCTCGCGGCGCTGGCTGGGGCCGCCGCGGCGATCCACTACGCGCAACGCGCTCGGCTGGCCTCCCGCCCGCTGCGCGTCTCGATCCTTCCTCCGGAGACGCACTCGTTCGCGCCTGCGCTGGCCCTCTCCTCGGACGGCCGGGAGCTGGCCTTCGCCGCCACGTCTTCCGAGGGAAAGACGCTCCTCTGGGTCCGGCCGCTGGATGCTTCGACGGCGCGCGCTCTGGTCGACACCGAGGAGGCCTCCTATCCGTTCTGGTCACCCGACGGCCGCTTCATCGGTTTCTTCGCGAAGGGGAAATTGAAGAAAATCGAAGCCTCCGGCGGTCCTTCTCAGACCATCTGCGACGCGCCCATCGGCCGCGGAGCCTCCTGGAATCAGAATGGCGTGATCATCTTCGCGCCCCGAAACCGGAGCTTGATCTATCGCGTGTCGGCCTCCGGGGGCTCGCCGACGCCAGTGACGCAATTCGGTGCCTTTGCGGGAAGCCACCGCTGGCCGTCATTTCTCCCCGACGGACGGCATTTCCTCTTCACGTCCCTCGGCGCCGGCGGGGGCGGCCGCGGGGCTGTCATCATGGGCTTCCTCGATTCGAAACAAGAAAAGCATCTGTTCGACTTCGACTCGGTGGGCTCCAACGTCGTCTATGCGTCGCCCGGCTATCTGCTGTACGTCCGAGAGTCGAATCTCTTCGCGCGGCCCTTTGACGCGTCTCGTCTGGCCGTGAGCGGCGAGCCGATGCTTGCGGGCGACCAGATTTCCTTCGCGGAGGGCGTGGTTCACGCGGATTTCTCGGCTTCACCGCAAGGAGTCATCGCGTACCGCAACAGCACGCTCGTCCCATCACGCCTTCTCTGGCGTGACCGGGAAGGCAAAGAGATCGGCTCTGTCGGCGAGCCCGCTTATTTCCGGACTCCCCGGCTGTCGCCCGACGGCCGCAGGATCTCCGTGGTTGTGCTCGATCCCAGGACCCAGCAGGGCGATGTCTGGATCTATGGCGAGCGGGAGAGCGCCATTCGATTCACTTTCCAACCCGGCGGCTATCGAGGGCTCGCCTGGTCTCCGGATGGTCAGCGTGTTGCCTTCGCGTTCGCGAGAGCCGTCAGCGTGAAGGCATCGAGCGGCGCGGGGAGCGAAGAGAAGCTGGTCGAGTCGCCGGGGTTGAAATTCGTTTCGGACTGGTCCCCCGACGGGCGATACATCGTCTACGGCGAGATTGCGGGCGAAAGCGGATCGGACCTGGTGAGCCTGCCTCTATCGGGAGACCGGAAGCCCGTCCCGGTCGTCGCCACCCCCTTCAATGAGGGGGACGGCCGCTTGTCTTTCGACGGGAAGTGGGTCGCGTACGTCTCCGACGAGTCGGGTCGAGAAGAGGTCTACATTCGCCCTTTTCCCGGACCCGGCAGCGCGATTCGCGTTTCCACGGGCGGCGGGCGAGCCCCTCGCTGGCGCCGGGACGGCCGCGAGCTTTTCTACATGGCCAACGATCGGAGGCTGATGGCCGTCGAGATCAAGGGGAGCTCGCCGCTTGAGAGCGGCCGGATCCAGCCGCTCTTTGAAGCTCCCTCGGTCCGCGAATCTCTCCCCTTCGAGGCGGGTTATGACGTGACGCCGGACGGCCAGCGGTTCTTGATCAACACTCCCGTCGCCGAGAAGCCTTCAGCGGCGACGCTCCTGCTCAACTGGACGTCAGCGTTGAAGAAATAAGGGAGATGACGCTACCCGCTGGCTCCCGACTCGGCCCCTACGAGGTCCTTGCGCCCTTGGGCGCGGGAGGGATGGGGGAGGTGTACAAGGCGCTGGACACGCGGCTGGATCGGACGGTGGCGGTAAAGGTTCTGCCGCAGCATCTCTCCTCCTCGGCGGAAGTCCGGCAGCGGTTCGAGCGTGAGGCGAAGACCATCTCCCAGCTCTCGCATCCGCACATCTGCGCGCTTTACGACGTGGGCAACCAGGACGGCGTCGAGTATCTCGTCATGGAGTATCTGGAAGGGGAGACTCTGGCCGAGCGGCTCTTGAAGGGTCCGCTGCCGACGGAGCAGACGCTGCGCTACGGGATCGAGATCGCCGACGCGCTGGACAAGGCGCACCGCCAGGGGATCGTGCACCGGGACTTGAAACCGGGCAACGTGATGCTGACGAAGTCCGGCGTCAAGCTGCTGGACTTCGGCCTGGCCAAGGCGGTGCGGCCGGTCTCTTCAGCGTCCGCGCTGACCTCCCTCCCGACGGAGGGTCCTGCGCTGACCGCCGAGGGGACGATCCTCGGCACCTTCCAGTACATGGCGCCGGAGCAGCTCGAAGGCCGCGAATCGGATGCCAGGACCGACATATTCGCCTTCGGAGTCCTCCTCTACGAGATGGCGACGGGCCAGAAGGCATTTTCGGGGAGAAGCCGGGCTTCCCTGATCGGCGCGATCCTGAAAGACGAGCCCCCTCCCATCTCGACGGTGCAGCCGATGACGCCTCCGGCTCTGGACCGCGTCGTCCGGACGTGTCTTGCCAAGGATCCCGAGAACCGCTGGCAGACGGCGCGCGACGTGGTTCTCGAGCTGAAGTGGATCTCCGAGGGCAGGTCCCAGGCCGAGATCGGGGCGCCCGCGGTCACCGCATGGAGAAGCCGGGAGCGCGTCGCCTGGATCCTGGCGGCTCTCTTCGGCATCGGCCTCGCCGTCACGCTGCCTCTCTCAATTCTGCGGAGGCCGCGGGGAGCCGGCGAGGGACGGACTCTGAAGCTTTCGATTCTGCCCCCCGAGAAGGGGGCGTTCCAGCCCGGGATGACTGCGATCTCGCCGGACGGCATGCGATTGGCTTTTGCCGCAGCGACAGCGGAGGGCAAGAGCCTTCTCTGGATTCGTCCTCTCGACGCACTCGAGGCTCGGCCGCTGCCCGGAACCGACGGCGCCTACTTGCCCTTCTGGTCTCCGGACAGCCGGTTTCTGGCCTTCTACGCCGAAGGGAAGTTGAAGAAGATCGAGGCCTCCGGGGGCCCGCCCCAGAGCCTCTGCGATGCGCAGTCGGGACGGGGCGGCACCTGGAATCGCGAAGGCGTCATTGTTTTCACCCCGACGCCCGCCGAACGCCTCTTCCGCGTCTCCGCCGCGGGAGGTCCGGCGATTCCCGTGACGACGCTCGATCCCTCCCGGCAGGAGAACTCCCACCGCTGGCCCGTCTTTCTGCCCGACGGCCGTCATTTCCTCTATTTTGCGCGGAGCCGACAAAAAGAGAACCGCGCGATCTACGTCGGTTCGATCGATTCAAAAGAGACCAGGCCCCTGATGAGCGGCAACTCGAACGTCCTCTTTGCGCCGTCCCTGACCGAGGCGTCGGAGGGCTATCTGCTGTTCGAGCGCGAAGGGTTTCTCATGGCGCGGCGATTCGACGCCGCCGGGTTGCGGCTCGAAGGCGATCCCCTCCCGATAGCCGGGAGGGTCAGAGGAAGCGACCCTCTGACGGCGGCGAACTTCACCGTCTCGCAGACGGGCGTGCTCGCGTACGGGAAGGGCACCCAGATCGGCTACCGGCAGCTCGCCTGGCTCGATCGCAGCGGCAAGCCGCTCAGCTCGATCGGCCCTGCCGGGATCTATCTGGATGTCAGCCTCTCTCCCGACGAGAAACGGGCTGCGCTCGACACCATAAACATCGAGGTCGGAGGGCGCGAGGTCTGGCTGATGGACTTGGCGCGAGGCGTCATGTCGCGACTGACGCCCGGAGAGACGGCAGACTGGAGTCCTGTCTGGTCGGCGGACGGGAGCCGCATCGCCTTCGGAGCGAATCAAACGTCCATCGCGTGGGATCTCTATCAGAAGTCTTCGAGCGGCGCCGGAAGAGAGGAGTTGCTCTTCAAGTCGGACTCTCCCAAGGTCGCGGAGGACTGGTCGCTCGACGGCCGGTTCCTGCTCTACACCGTGGGCGGGGCCCGCTCCAAGAGAGAGATCTGGGTGCTCGCCCTCTCGGGAGACAGGAAAACGATCCCCATCCTACAGACGGCCTTCGATGAATTCCTCCCGAACTTCTCGCCCGACGGCCGATGGATCGTCTATGTCTCGAACGAGTCAGGGCGCCCGGAGGTGTACGTGCAGACGTTTCCGATCTCTTCCGCCAAGTGGCGGGTCTCGACCGACGGCGGCTCGCAGCCCCGCTGGCGGCGCGACGGGAAAGAGATCTTCTATTTCGCACCCGACGGCGCGCTCATGGCCGTCCCCGTGATGCCTGGATCCACTTTCGAGGCGGGAGCTCCCCGGAAGCTCTTCGAGACAGGTATGGGGTTTTCCGCACTGGCCGGCGAGAGACACCGGTTTTGTGTGGCGGCCGACGGCGAGCGCTTCTTGCTCCTGCGCCAGGTCGAAGAACAGAACGCGCAGCCGCTCACGGTCGTTTTCAACTGGATGGCGGATCTGAAGAAATAGCCGGCCGGCGAGCCGCCCGGTTCCCGTTGTACTCTTTCCGCTCTTGACCATCTCACAAGGCACCCGCCTCGGCCCTTACGAGGTCCTCTCACCCCTGGGCGCGGGAGGAATGGGGGAGGTCTACAAGGCGAAGGACACGAGGCTCGATCGCACGGTCGCGATCAAAGTGCTGCCCCAGCATTTGTCGGCGAGCGCGGAAGTGCGGCAGCGCTTCGAG
>Ga0070708_100002921_pt1 | contig 13290 bp, 9 predicted proteins | sample KBSK5503metaG_FD_65469 | JGI IMG/M metagenome (GOLD analysis project Ga0070708, IMG submission 65469) | Corn, switchgrass and miscanthus rhizosphere microbial communities from Kellogg Biological Station, Michigan, USA - KBS K5-50-3 metaG | ecosystem: Host-associated > Plants > Roots >...
TGCTGTGGGTCTGGTGGCATGTTCGTCCAATCCGAGCGATTCGTTGAGGCGCACGGCGGACGCCGGGGCGCGATCGCCATATACGGCCAGGAGTCGAATCCGACCACCTGGCGCCTGGCAAAAATGAACCTTGCCATCCGCGGAATTGATGCTGATCTTGGGTCGCAGCCGGACGACTCGTTCACCCACGACCTGCACCCCGACTTGAAAGCCGACTTCGTCCTCGCAAACCCGCCCTTCAACGACTCCAATTGGAAGGGCGAGCTACTCCGCGACGACAGGAGATGGGCATATGGGGTGCCTCCCGTTGGCAACGCTAACTTTGCGTGGGTGCAGCACTTTATTGTTCACCTCACACCCAATGGGACAGCCGGCTTCGTCCTCGCTAACGGATCAATGTCCGCACAGCAAAGCGGCGAGGGCGAGATTCGCCACAGGATTGTGGAGGCTGATTTGGTCGACTGCATGGTCGCCCTCCCCGGCCAGCTGTTCTATTCGACACAGATCCCTGTCTGCCTTTGGTTCTTAACTCGAAATAAGGCATTGCCTGGCTTCCGCGACCGCCGCGGCTCAACGCTATTTATTGACGCTCGGGGACTGGGTTCCCTGATCGATCGCGTCCATCGCGAACTGACAGACGAGGAAATTGCCCGAATCGCTAGGACGTATCACGCGTGGCGTGGTGAAGTTGGCTTAACGGCCTATGCCGACCTCCCCGGCTTCTGCAAAAGCGCAACGACGACAGAGATCCAGGAAAACGGATACGCCCTTACTCCAGGCCGGTATGTGGGTGCCCAAGCTGAAACGGCGGATGGAGAGGCCTTTGACCTCCAACTTGAGCGCATCAGCCTGGACTTAGAGCGACTGTTCGACGAATCAGGTCACCTTCAGAGGGAAATTCAGGAGCACCTGCGCGAGATTCCGCGATGACGCCAATCGGGATCGGCAAATCAAGAGTGGCAGAGCTCGAAACGGCCCACTTGCTAAGAGTCGAAGATGGAAACCACGGTGAGTACCGCCCGCGACCCTATGAATTTGTACCAGATGGTGTGGCCTTCATTCGCGCCGCAGACATGTTGGATGGCCGCGTGATGTTTGCGACTGCCGAACGCATCAATGAAGCCGCAAGATTGCGCATTCGAAAAGGAATCGGCCAAGCACTTGACGTATTGCTTTCGCACAAAGGAACAGTGGGTAAGGTAGCCTATGCACCTCGTAACTCCCCACCCTTTGTCTGTTCACCGCAAACGACCTTTTGGCGCTCCCTTGACCACTCTGTTATCAACCCGCGCTTTCTCTTCTACTACCTGCTGTCATCTGACTTTCAAAATCAGCTGAGCGCCCTTAAGGGCGAAACTGACATGGCGGACTACGTCAGTTTGAGTACCCAGCGCCAGCTGACACTTGAGATTCCGCCACCGGAGGTGCAGCAGTCGATCGCCAACCTGCTCGGCGCCATAGACGACAAGATCGACGCCAACCGCCGCCAGACTGAAGTCCTCGTGGATGCGACGATGACGGCGTATCGGACGATTGCAGCTCGAGCGGACAGTTTCGAACTAGTAGAACGGGTTGCGGCAATTCGTGGCGGATCGACCCCGAGTACGGAATCGCCCAAGCTGTGGAGCCCAGGCGTTCACTTCTGGGCCACGCCACGGGATATGGCCACACTCCGAAGCCCAGTGCTCTGGAGAACCGAGCGCAAGATCTCGAATGATGGGCTCGAGTCGATTTCCTCGCGGCTACTGCCGACGGGCACGGTTTTATTGTCCTCGCGTGCCCCGATCGGGTACCTGGCAATCGCCGCTATACCTCTCGCGGTCAACCAGGGTTTCATCGCCCTCATACCTAATGGCCGCCTCTCGAGCGAGTATCTGTGTTGTTGGGTGAGAGCAAGCATGAGAGCAATTGAGGCTTTGGGTAACGGAACAACCTTTATGGAGGTCAGCAAGCGCAGCTTTCGTCTCCTGCGTGTTCCCATCCCACCTAGTTCGTTGCATTCCCTGTTCGAGGAGTTTGCTAGGCCGGCGTTTCAACTGATGCTCAACCTCGAGCGTCAAGTTGACAACCTTGCACTCCTTCGTGACCTACTCCTACCTAAGCTCATATCCGGCGAGCTTCGCGCGCGCAAGGCTCAGCAGGCGGTCGAAACCCTGACGTGAGCTTGCGGTTCTCCGAATCTACGGTTGAACTGGCCGCGATCGATTATTTCCGCGAGCTCGGCTATTCATATCTTCATGCCGAAGTAATCGCCCCAGACGGATCGGCTCCGGAGCGCGCTCGATGGACCGATGTCATTCTCGAACGGCGGCTCCGCACCGCCCTTACCCGCATCAACCCGCATCTACCAGACGAAGCGCTTGAGCAGGCCGCCCGGCGAGCGCTGGTCTCGAATGAACCCGGACTGTTCCATAGTAATCGCGCCTTTCACAGGGCGCTAGCCAGCGGCGTCGACGTCGAGTACCGCGCTCCCGACGGGCGCATTGTGGGCGACAAATGTTGGCTGGTTGACTTTGACGATCCAGCTCGCAACGACTGGCTCGTCGTCAACCAGATGACCGTCGTCGAGGGACAGATGAAGCGCCGGCCGGACTTGGTGCTCTTCATAAACGGCATCCCACTCGCGCTTTTCGAGCTCAAGAACCCCGGCGATCAAAACGCCACGGTCAAGGGCGCTTACAACCAAGTGCGTACGTACATCGACCAGGTGCCTCGCCTCTTCCAAACGAACGAGCTGCTGGTGATCTCAGACGGAACTGAGGCCCGCATCGGGACTATCACATCTGGCCCAGAGCGCTTCGCCCCGTGGAAGACGATTGATGGCTCGGGCCTCGCCGCAGACGACCGCGTCAAGCTCCAGGTGCTCGTTCTCGGTGTGTTCGAGCAGCGCCGGCTGCTCGATCTCATCCGCAACTTCCTAGTCTTCGACGTACGTGAGTCTCAACTCTCGAAGAAGCTTGCGGGCTACCACCAGTTCCACGCAGTAAATAAGGCGCTCGAGGCGACGATCAGGGCTTCGCGGCCTAAGGGTGACCGCCGTGCCGGCGTCATCTGGCACACGCAGGGATCGGGCAAGAGCCTTTCCATGGTGTTCTTCGCTGGGAAGCTCATCCGCAATCCAGCAATGGAGAATCCGACTCTTGTGTTACTCACGGATCGCAACGACCTCGACGAGCAGCTTCACGGCGAATTCGCTGCCTCGCCCGACCTCATCCCACCACCGCAGAGAGCAGAAAGCCGCGCCGAGCTGCGTGAGCTACTGACCGTTGCGTCAGGCGGTGTCGTTTTCACAACCATCCAAAAGTTCTTGCCGCCTCCGGGCGAACAGTACCCGCTGCTTTCCAATCGAAGAAACATTGTTGTCATTGCAGACGAGGCGCACCGCAGCCAGTACGACTTCATTGATGGTTTTGCGCACCACATGCGCTCGGCGCTACCCAACGCCACATTCATCGGCTTCACCGGCACGCCAATCGAGCTCAGTGACCGGAGCACGCCTGCGGTATTCGGTGATTACATCGATGTGTACGACGTCACCCAGGCAGTCCTCGATGGCGCAACTGTTCCGATCTACTACGAAGGACGGCTAGCCCGGATCGACCTCGACCCGACGGAGCGCCCAAACATTGACCCCGACTTCGAGGAGGTCACCGAGGCGGAAGAGGAACAGACCAAGCGCCGCCTCAAGTCAAAATGGGCTCGTCAGGAAGCCTTAGTCGGTGCTGGAAAGCGAATCGGCCTTGTGGCCCAAGACCTTGTCGACCACTGGGAGAAGCGAGTCGAGGCCAACCCTGGCAAGGGAATGGTCGTTTGCATGAGCCGACGCATCTGTGTCCATCTCTACGACGCCATCGTCGCTTTGCGACCGGAGTGGGATTCGAAGGATGACGAGTCGGGAGCCATCAAGGTTGTGATGACAGGGTCAGCGGCAGACGACCTCCATTGGCAGCGACACATCCGCAATTCGGATCGCATGGAAAAGATCAAGGCGCGGCTCCGCAACCCCGAGGATCCGCTGCGGCTGGTCATAGTGCGCGACATGTGGCTCACCGGTTTCGACGCGCCGCCGTTACACACGATGTATGTCGACAAGCCGATGCGAGGCCATGGCTTGATGCAGGCGATTGCGCGCGTGAACCGAGTATTCGGAGACAAGCAAGGCGGCCTGATCGTCGACTACATAGGAATCGCCGAGAGCTTGAAGCGGGCGCTCGCCGACTACTCCGAGCGCGACCGTGGCGAAACGGGAATTCCGCAGGAGCAAGCGGTGGCTCTGTTTAAGGAGAAGTTCGAGGTTACGGCTGCGATCCTGCACCGGTTCGACCATTCGAAGTTCCTCACTGGCAAACCCAGCCAGCAACTGGCCGTCGTGGCCGCTGCGCTCGAGCAAATCCTGGCGCAGGAGGACGGGAAGAGCCGATTCATCGCCGCCGCTACGGCGATGTCACGCGCGTTCGCCCTGGCCGTGCCCGCCGACGATGCTCTGGCCCTGCGTGAAGAGGTGGCGTTCCTACAAGTGTTGCGGGCCGCGCTGCTCAAGGGCGGCGCTGGAGATCGCTTCCACCGGGACGATCTCGATCTGGCAGTGGGTCAGATCGTCTCGCGTGCAATCACGTCGGGAGAAGTGCTGGACATCTTTTCGGCCGCCGGTCTTGCCAAGCCGAATATCTCAGTCCTATCTGACGCTTTCCTGGCCGAGGTTCGCGGCCTTCCGCACAAGAATCTGGCCGTCGAAGCCTTGGAGCGGCTGCTCAATGAAGAGATCAGGTCACGAGCCAAGAGCAATGTTGTGCAGGCGCGGACCTTTGCTGAGAAGCTCGAAGAAGCGATCCGCGCTTATCAGAACCGCACTGTCGAAGCAGCCAAGGTTATCGAAGAGCTCATCCAGTTGGCCCGCGACATGCGCGAGGCTGCGCAGCGCGGCGAGCGGCTCGGTCTTCGCGATGACGAGCTGGCGTTCTATGACGCGTTGGCAAGCAACGAGAGCGCCATCACCGAGCTCGGCGACGAGGCGCTGAAGAAGATCGCGCGCGAGTTGGTCGAGAGCGTGCGGCACAGCGTGACGATCGACTGGAATATCCGCGAGTCGGTGAGAGCAGGCATGCGAGCAAGGATCAAACGCCTGCTTCGCAAGCACGGCTACCCGCCAGATAAGACGGAGGGAGCAACGCAGTTGGTGCTCGCGCAGGCTGAGGTTCTCTCTGAGCACTGGCCAATCTCTGGCGATGCCGCGCCGAAATCAGTGTCGGCATAGAAACCGATAGCCCCGAGGTAGTTAACAACCAGGGTAGGCGGCCGGCCCCGACGAGGCCACACTCCACATCGTGAGGACGAGTGGCGACTGGCCAAGGCTCGTTCTGCAGACTCGGCGTGGGCGAACAATCCCGCTCAAGGTCCGGGTTAGAGGGCTCGACCTAACCGACTCCTACGACCTTATGCGACAGCTGCCTGCGGCCATCAAGTTGGGGCTAGCCGAAGCTCAGCGACTCGAACGGAGGTGAGAGACCCCAACCCAACCCACACGAATTAGGGCCCGATGTGGGCGGACTGGGCGAATGCCTCATGGCGCTGATCCTGGTTGGCGCCGCCAGCGTCGGCCGCGGCGCCTCCCGAGTCGGGTCTGGCGCCAAGCAATCTCGCGTTCGCGTCTGGCCGCCGCCCGATCCTCACTCATAAGGTGCCGCCGCAACGCAATGAATACTCTCCGACCGAACAACCGACGCGCGTGGCGCGCTGAGATTCCGAGCTCCTGACCAACATCCTCAAAGGCGAGGCCGAGTCTGCGGAGACGGTGGACCGAAACGAGGCGGTAGAGCTTTAGGTTCTCGGCCGGCCTCGCTCGGAGCTCCCCGACCAGCGCCATTTCGCGATTCGCCCACTCCTTGGCCGGCCTCAGGACGGCATCAAGCAACTCCCATGAACTCTCAATTTCGCCCCTGGTGAAAGTGCGCAGGGGCGGCCCGCCTCGCCGGGGTGACGGGAGTTCAGCGAGATCCTGCTCTTTGACGTAGTACACGCCGTGGGGCCCACGAAGGGCAGCGAGGCGGCCGTCGCGCACTCGTATGCGCAGCGTCTCCACGTGACATCCGAGTCGACGCGCTCCCTCGTCGAGCCTGATCATCCCGATCGCCTTCAACTGAGTTTGGTTCATCTAACCAGTTTCAAGGTAGTTTGGACCTCTGTCGTTGTGGATTGTGTAGCTATAGAGGCCGATTCGTCAAACACATCGGCCATCTCATCGGGGGTAACGGCATGAACCATTTCGCGCAGCCACCACGGAGCCGCCTAGCAACGTTTGCCTTCTGGGTTCCCTTTGGGCTTCGACTTCATGCCGGCGGTGTCTCAACGTCGCCAGGCGAGCAGCAGGCGGAGCACCTTCAGCGGTTCGTCGATGCGATCAACAGCGCCCTCCAAGGACTGATGCTTGTCCTGGGCCCCGCCGCGGTCGTCGGCGCCCGCACGCTTGTTGTTGCCGCCCTGCCCATGGCGCTGCTGTGGTTGCTCCTCAAGTTCGGAGTCCCGCGGGTCCATCAAGCGATCCTGCAAACCCACCTTGTGAGCGTGCAGATCGTTCCGCCGGCCGAGGGCGTGTACGAGCCAGCGCGTTGGGTGGCAGCCTTCCGGATGCTCTATGCGATCGCCCTGCCCTGGTGGACGCGGGCAATCATCGGCCAGCCGTGGATCACCTTTGAGCTGGAGGCCCGCAAGGGCGAGCTGACCGCCCGCTGTACTTTCATCAGAGAGCTTGGTGCCGTCGTGGTTAGCGCGCTACGCAACGCCACGCCAGGGGCCGACATCGTTCCGGTCCAGATCCCACGTCGGATAAAAGGTGACCAGGCGGCGCGCGTCCCTCTCGGTCTGTGGCGCGACGCCATCTACCCACTGGGCAACCCCAGCACCGACGCACTCGCTTCAGCCGCACAGTCGCTGGCCGAGGCGGGCGACGGCGTGATTCAAGTTGCGATTGCGCCGGACACCGGGTGGGAGGCCCGAGCCGCTAGGCGCCTTGACGAACTCAGCGGTCACAGGCACGAAACCCTCCTTTCGAAGCTGATCCGCTTGCCGATGGACCTGTGGTTCGACTTCTGGTCATCCGGCTACCCAAAGCCCACGACAACCGCTCCGGCATCGCGTGGACATGCGCCGCTGCCAAGCGGGAACAAGTCGGCCCAGGCTTGCTGGCGGGTCGCGGTCCGCATTTGCTGCTGGGCGTCTACACGCAACGCTTCCGTTCCAGCGTTGAAGGCCATCGTTGCCGCCTTCTATGCCATCGAAGGTGAGAACAAACTCCGGCCGCAGATTGCGTGGTTGCCCGGAATCTTCGACAGGGCGATCGAGAAGCGACGCGGTCCTGGTCGGTCGTCGATGGTCCTGTCGCCAGAAGAGTTGACGCTGCTCTTTCATCTGCCCTTGACCGACGTCCCGATGGATTCGGCGCGAATCCGCGTGGTGCCTCGATATCGGCGAGGAAGTCGCGCAGGCACCTCCCTGTCGCACCTGGATGACGTCGCGAAACTTCGCGTGACCATCAGCCAGCAGGACCGCCGCGAGCACGTCCACATCCTTGGTCCGACCGGGGTTGGCAAGAGCACGCTGCTTCTGAACCTGGCCCTCCAAGACATCGACCGAGGCGGCATCGGCGTGGGCGTCATCGATCCGAAGGGCGATCTCATCCGCGACTTGCTCGAGCGTATTCCGCCAGAGCACACAGACCGGATCGTGCTAATCGATCCTTCGATTCGCGAGCGACCAGTAGGGCTGAACGTCCTCGAATGCGACGACCCAGCTCAGCGGGAGCTCGTTACCGACGGTGTGGTCACGATCTTTCGCAAGAGCTTTGAGCGCTTCTGGGGACCACGCACTGATGACGTGCTCCGCGCCGCGCTCCTCACGCTGTTGCGCCACCCGGGGACGACGCTCACGGAAGTGCCGTCCCTTCTTCTCGATCCCCGAGTGCGCCAGAGGTTGACCAGAAACCTTGGTGATCCAGTCGGCCTGAAGCCCTTCTGGCACGAGTACGACGGCCAGACGGACGGCCAGCGACTGCAGATGGTCGGGCCGGTCCTCAACAAGCTGCGGACCTTCCTGCTGCGGCCTACCGTGCGCAACGTGCTTGGCCAGAGCCGATCGACCATCGACCTGCATGAGGTGATGGACCGGCAGGGCATTCTGCTGGTCAACCTCGCCAAAGGTGAGCTCGGCGACGAAACGAGCCGGCTGCTGGGAGCCTTCGTCATGTCGCGCATCTGGCAGACCGCGCTATCCCGCTCGAGCCGGCCCGAGCAATGGCGCGCGGACTTCAACCTCTACCTCGACGAGTTCCACGACTACCTCTATCTGCCGCAGTCGATCGACGAGATCCTCGCCCAGGCGCGTGGCTACCGACTCTGCCTGACTCTAGCCAATCAGCATTACGCGCAGCTGCACGAGTCCACGCGGCAATCGCTGACAGCGAATGCTCGGACGCGCATTGTCTTTCAGCTCGGACCCGACGATGCGCGAATCGCGTCGCGCGACTTCGAGCCGATGACGGCCCACCAGCTGCAATCACTCCATCGCTACCAGATGGCGGTTCGACTAAACATCGACGGCCACACGTCTCCGGCTTTCACCGGCGTGGCGCTGCCGATGCCTGAAGGGCTCGGTGAGGGTCACGCCGCCGAGCTGAAGTTCAAGAGTGTCCAGCGTTACGGCCGGCCGGTGGCCGACGTCGAGGCTGAGATCGTCGAACGCCTCCGCCGATTTGGCGCCGGCGGTCCTTTCAAGGAGATCGCATGAACCCTGCGCGCTTCTCTTCGCGCCCCCAACTCAGCAGGTCTTCGCAGACGCATTCGCGCCGTGGCGCGAATGGTCTTCATCGTTCAAAACTGCGCGTTTCCTCCCCGGGACTGTCTTCCTACGAACTTCGTCTCGCTGATCAGTACCGCTCGCCGAGCTTCGCCTACTCGCCCACACCACGAGACATGGCGATCCTCATGGCTCTGGACTCGTACCGCTACCTGGACCGGAGCCAGATCCAGACGCTCTTCTTCACAGGTGCGCGTAGCTGTCAATACCGACTGCGCTGGCTCGCACACCACGGCCTCCTGCGCACCTGGCGTGTCGCGATGCGACCAGGAAGGATATGCCGCGCTTCGATCTTCCTTCTGTCGCGTCAGGGCGCGGCGGCGCTGGCAGAATGGCTCGACGCCGACCCACGGCCACTTACTAAGCGGGCGGAACACGCACTGGAGCGACGCTTCCACTTGGTCCACCAGCTGGAGGCCAACCAGTTCTTCATCGATCTCGCCGCCGCGACTCGTGGTCTACCCGTCTGCGGCCTCTACAACTGGGTCGGCGAGCACGGCGTGGAGAACTCTTACGCCGAAGGCGATGAAGGCGCACCGATCCCCGATGGATGGGGCCGGCTCCTGTTGCCGGATCGAGAAGTGCTTGTTCATCTCGAGTGGGACCGCGGCACCGAGCAGCCTCGGCGCCTTCGAGCGAAGGTCGCCGCCTATGCCGGCTATTTCAACGACAAGCCCAACGCCTGCGTTAATCAGGTCCTATTCGTCGCTCCGACTGAGGAACGCGAACGGCAGATCCACCGCCTGATTGCCGATTACATCGATCGTGACCGCGAGAGCTGCCAATTCTGGACAAGCACCAGCGCATTTATCGCAGAGTCGAATCCACTCGGCGAGGTCTGGGCTGCAGACGGATCACATCGGGTGAGCTTGACGGCGATGTCGGGACTGACTCGATCAGAACGCGACTTCAATGCGTGCATCGGCAAACCGGACTGGTGGACCCGAAGGCCAGGAGGAGGTGCTGGTTCGTGAATTTGCAAGGGGTCAGAGTTGGACCCCCGAATCTCAAAGGAGTGTCGAGATGAATAGTCCAGGCGCGGTCAAGAATGGGTCGGCGGGCCTGGTTGTCTTCCTTTCCGCGGACGCAGTCCGTATCGCCTGCGCTGGGAGGGGTTGGAGTTTGTCCGAGCTGGCGCGGCGAGCTCGTATCTCACGCCCCACGTTGGCTGCTGCATTGCGTGGTCAGCCAGTGCGCGCGCGCACTGCCTGGAAGCTCGCGCGGGCGCTCGAGGAAATGCCTTCAACGCAGCTGTCTCAACTGTTGGGAGCCGCGTAGTGGTGGCCGGCGACCTCCCAACGAGCGCCCGGGAGCTGGTCCTCGCGGTCTTCAGACTGGCCGTGTCCGACTACCAGGGCGTTGCTTACGGCCACGATGAGCCTGGCCCCAAGAAGTACACGCGGATCAAACCTAAGGTCCAATCCGAGGCGGCGACATTCCTGACGAGCCAGTGGGCCACCCACCTTGCTGAGCTCGCCGGCTTTTCGGCGCACACTGTCTGGAAGACTGCGCAGCCGGAACGCCTTCGGGAGAATGATCTTCGACGTGCAGCGTGACCTCAACCCACGCCACCTGCAGGAGAGTTTTGATCGCGCAGCGAAGCTGCAAGGCGAGCTGCGCAAGAAAGAAAGCCGGATCAAGAGGCAGGCGCAACAGCTGGCGTGGGGCTTGGCAGCATTAATGGATCCAGGTGACCATCACCACAGACTTCACGTTGGGATCCACGCCTTTGAGGTTGATGGGCAAACGTGCCTCGCATCGGCGTACCTCGAGGAAGTCGGCGACAAGTATCAGTATCGCTATGCCGTCCTGTGCGGAGGCGAGTCAGCGAAGAAGGGCTTGAAGACGGCGCAATTAGACCCGGGCGATTCGGATGAACCAGGCCCACAGAGACGGATCGCCCTCGCTACTTACGAGGATTACGAGGAGTTCATCGAACGCCTACCCCGCTACCTGAACGATGTGATCCGCGATCTCGAGGCGAGGATTGACCACGTGAAGGCGATGGAGGCCACCGACCAAAGAGTCGAATCGGTGATCCGCGGGTCGGTTAAGCGCTTCGGCAAGAAAGTCCCCCAGGATCGCTAGCTTCCCTCGCCGATAGCTTGCCGGCATCTTGCCGATTGCCGATGGGTTGCCGTTATGTTGCCGATATATGGGCAGTCGATATCGTGGCCTTCAAAACGGAGGGATTCGAGCAAATGGTGCAATCACTGGATGCGGCCGTACCGGCAGCAGCACGCTCACTCGTCGTCGAGCCCGACTGATGGCCACGTACTGGACCCGTGCCTGCCGGACATACGGCTCGGTCTCATTCCGCCGAGCGTGGTACTCATCCTCTTCGTACACCAGGATGACGCCGTCCACCTCGCGCCCCTTCGCCTGGTGAAAGTTCATTAGCTGAACCGAAACCGTACTTCCCTCATCCTGATGACCGACAACCGAGCGGGTCCGAATCCTACCGAGGCGATCCGCGATCCCCCTCATCGTCTCAGGGGTTGCATCTAATCCGGCTAACTCGCTGGCCACCGAGACGAAATCCACTGCCGCACGTCGCCATGGGCGCGCGCCGACGGTCACTCTTAGGCGGTGCCACGCCGTCCGAATGGTCTCGGCCAATTGACCGACCGTGCCGTCCCCCAGATCTCGAAGTTCCTGCCTCAGGTCAGTCAAAGCAGCGTCTACGATCTCCGGCACCCCATTACCCCTGATCATTGCCAGAGCCAGCGGAGGTGCGGCTTCTCCGCGGGTGCAGGCCGTAAGAAATGTAGCGAGCCCAACAACTGCGTCACCCCATTCCACCGCACCGACTGCGAATTCGCCAAGGAGAGCCATAGCGGCGAGGGCCTCGCCATGAGCCTCCGAGATGCCGATCAACGCGTGCCCGACGCCGAGATCGGAAAGCTCTTTGCCAAGTTCCGCCACCCCAGCGTTTGTCATGCCAAAGATCGCGATCGTTCGGCAGCCCTCGCGGCGCATTCGGCGAATCTCATCCCGAATGACCGCCGCCCGCTCCGCGTCCGTCACCTCGGGCGTGACTCGCAGAATGCTTTCTGCGATCGCGGAAGCGACTGCCTCGTGGTCAAATTGCCTGCGATACACAGCTCGTGCAAGAGCAGGAATTGCCCCGCTCGGGTCGCGGTGAGAGTGCGCCTCTAGTTGAACGATCCTATCGGCATCTGCACGAGCCTCCTCAATTCGCTGCGTGCTCACCCCGGGTACGAACGTGTAGATCATTTGGTCGGGGTCGGCCATCAACAGCATCCGGGCACCGCTGGCAACTCGCTGAACGAGTTCCCACTGATCGTTTCCTGTGTCCTGGAATTCGTCACATATGACTAAGGGCCATCGCGCGCGAATGAGATCTGCGACTCGCGGAGAGTCAAGCATGTGGTTGGTCATCGGGATAAGTTCGTCGTAGCTCCAACTGCCTTCGAGCCTACCGAGCAGTTTGGACTGCGCTCTCGTCTGAATCTGAGGCGCTACGAGGCCGATGCCCGCATATCTGCCAAAAGCCGTCAGTAAACGGTAGGCCAGGCCATGAAAGGTCATTACTTCGATTCGATCGCCAACCTCGCGCATAACCGACGGTGCCCTTCGAACGATTTGATTGACAGCTGTTCGGCTGAACGTGAGGAAGAGCACGTTTTGCCACGGTTCGAAGTTCGATGCAATGATCGCCTGCCGAGCGGTCCAGAGAGCGGTGGTCGTCTTCCCAGTCCCGGGACCACCAAGAACCAGGACGCGTCTCTCTGTTGCCTCGACAACTTGCTTTTGAAGCTGGGTGAGGTCATCGAGAATCACAGCTGTAGGTGGCCATCGTGGCCGCCTCGCGCGGCAAGAACGGCCGCCCTCAGTAACTCCGTTGCGAGTGGCGGCAGAACGCCTTCCGGCAAAGCGTCGACGAACTGCGCGTGAAAGCCAGCCGAACTCTTGAGGAAGCCGATCGCTGCCGCTCTTAGCGCATTCCCGTTGAGCTCTTCAAAGTTTCCTTGCAACGGCACTGCGAATGCACCGGCCACTTCCTGGATTGCTGTACGGATTGTGTCATCAGCAAGGTCTGCGAGGAGGGCAACCTCGATCGCGGCACCCTCTGGCAATCTGACGACGGCATCTGAGGCGGCAAGGGCCACGTTCAGCGCGACTTGGGCCTGACCCTGATCGCGGTCCCAATCCAAAATAGCCACGACTCGGAAACCCAACCGCTTGGCAGCAATTGCAAGCCGTGGCACGACAGTGCTCCCACCGGCTTCGTCGACCGCACCTGCATGGATAATCGCGATTCCCTGTGCTGCGGGAAGCACATCCAGATCAGCCAAGAAGAGCCTGCGAGCTATGGCTTCTAAGGCTGTTCGATCGTGCGGACCCTCGACAACGATCAGGCCGCGGGACGCGGCGGCTGGAAGCAACTGCAGGTAGAGGTGACGAGCGGCGAGGCGGTCG
>Ga0070708_100002922_pt1 | contig 13289 bp, 8 predicted proteins | sample KBSK5503metaG_FD_65469 | JGI IMG/M metagenome (GOLD analysis project Ga0070708, IMG submission 65469) | Corn, switchgrass and miscanthus rhizosphere microbial communities from Kellogg Biological Station, Michigan, USA - KBS K5-50-3 metaG | ecosystem: Host-associated > Plants > Roots >...
GACCATGCGGATGGAGAATCACAGCGCGCTGGTGCACACAGCCGCAGCCTCCAACCTTGGCCAGATGCTCAGCCGGCTCTGCATCGAGCAGCAGATTCCGCTCGTGGACGTCGTGCGGAAGCCAGACCACGAAGCGATGCTCCGCGCGGCTGGTGCCGTCCACGTCTGCAATTCGACGTCCGCCGGCTTCATGGCCGAGCTGATCGACGCGCTCAAGGCAACCGGTGCCACGCTTGCCTTCGACGCCATCGGCGGCGGCCGGCTGGCGAGCCAGATCCTGACGGGAATGGAAGCCGCCGCTAGTGCCGTCGCGGGCGGCTACAGCAGGTACGGGTCGGCCGTGCACAAGCAGGTCTACATCTACGGATCGCTTGACCGCGGCCCGACCGAGCTGACCCGCAGCTATGGCATGGCCTGGGGCATCGGCGGGTGGCTGCTGACGCCGTTCCTGCAGAAGGTCGGCCTGGCGCGCGTTGCGCAGCTGCGTGACCAGGTCGCTGCCGGGCTCAGGACTACGTTCGCCAGCAGCTACACAGCGCAGGTATCACTCCCGGGCGCGCTCTCCCTCGAAGCGATCGCCGGCTACGGCCGGCAGGCGACCGGCTCGAAATACGTCATCATCCCGAGCCGCGCCGCCTAGCCCTGCTCTAGCTCGTCGTCGAGGTGGACCAGGCCTACCTCGGTAACCCGCCGCGGGGAGACGTTCCACGTCGCATGTGGCCGAAATGCTTGCCACCCGGATCGAGCGGACTGGCTGCCGGAGATGTTCGAAGTTCCACTCGGCAGCGCGCAGTCGGCCAGTACCCGGACCGCCGTGCTGTATGCGCGGCGACGGGGCGGGGTCGATGAGCGACGGCTCGGCCTTCTCCGGCAACAACAGGGATCACGGTATGGCTGGTGCGCAGCCAGGAGGCTGTCGACCAGAGTCTCAGCAAGCTATGTTCCCGGCTCGAGTAGCAGGCGGGCTTCCAGCATCGTCGCGAGGACGAACGGCCTGCACTCCTCGTAGTAGCCCAGATCTCTTTCCATCTGGGTCCAGCGTAGAAGTCCTCCGTTGCGGAGACCCGGCGCAGCGCGCTTAGTGCCATCGTGATGACTTCGGGACCCGGCCCGGATCGCTCGCGGCTTGCGTGCCCGGCGGCGGGAAGAGCCCTTATCGTGAGATTCTTCGCGTCCGGGATCAGGTCGGTCGCCAAGCCGTCCTCCAGCATCAGCATCGTCGTGATCCCGATCCCGTAGGCGATGGACGACGCCGTCGACAGTTCGCGCAGGTCGCGCATGTTGTCCACCCGGAAATGCGCCAAGGGTTCGTCGCTAGAACAGGGTACGGTTTCTCAGGCTGCCGGGGCAGGGTGTTTACCGCTCCGGGTTCGCCCGCTTCCGATGACGTGCCCGTCACAATACTGTGACTTGTCAGCTCAGTCGCGACACGCGATTATTACCTTTATCTCTCATCTAGAATCATGCTGAGGGATGGGGGGGAAGGTGTTAGAAGCGGCGTTTGTGGCATGGCTGGTCGCTCTTCTTGGAGATCATGCGGTCGGGGGACTGACCCGCGTTCTGCTGGGTAGTCCTGAGCGCCGCCGGTTCGCCACAGCGATAACGGCCGCCATGCGTGTCACGGTAGCTTCGGTCATCCAGGGCGCTCCTCCGGCCGCCCGCGATGTGCTCGCGACGGCGCTGACGGAGCGCTTTACCGAACCGCCCGCCAGGGTACTCGACGGCCGCACCAGGGTCCGAACGGCCCTTATCGCGGCCATTCAGGACCAGATTTCTCCGCTCGCGGATCCTGCGCTGACAAATTCCGGCCGATCTTTTCTTCAGGAAATCGGCGTGGATGCCATCCTGCTTCGCGATAATCTGGCCGACGTTGCTATCCGTAGTATAGAGCAGGTCGGCCCCGAATTCCCGGCGCTGACCCCGCTGGTCACTCAGCTGAACGCCGATGGCATTATCGAGCTGGGGGAAGCAATCGCCGCGAAGGTTGACGATATCCTCGTGGTTATCGAGCACCTGAAACAGCAGACGCTCGCGCCGACGACCACTGCGGGTCAGTTGCTCGGGCTTCCACTCGACACCATGGACCGCATCGTAAACGCCCTTCTGGCAATTCCATCAATGTACGACACTGATGCCAGGAACGTCATTCTCAATATGCTGCCCAGAGGGATTCGGGACTCGATTCCGCGAAGCTCGCTGCCCCGAGTCCAAGTTTACAACATCGTGCGTACCTGCCCCAATCACGAGCACGGCTTGCGCGATCTGGTCAGGGCGATACGTTCGGTCGAAGGCGACTCTATGCCCATGCGGGAGCTCGATAACCTCATACTCGAGGTCGGTGACACGCCCGACGGCCGGGGGACCGTACACGAGGACAGGTCGGGCCAGGTTTGATGAGCACGCGTAGTTTCGAGGCGAAGCAACGCCTGACAAATCGTCTCGCGTCGGTCCCGACAATCGCCAGCGAAAGCGGCCGCGCCGCCGTGCTGAGCATGCTGAGAGACCTGAATTATGATCTCCCGCAGCTCCCAGACGATAGTGTCCAGATTATCTGTTACTCCATGATCTCGGTCGGCGCGCGACAGCCGGGCCTTTTGCAGCAGCTCGCGAATGTCATTGAAAGCTTCGACCAGTCCAAACAAGCTAGGAGTTTCTCCGCCGAGGTCAGGTCTCACCTGCCGGGAGACTTCTTCGCACTTGACGAGCGCATGAAGTTTATCGACGATCTGTCCGCTCTAATTGAGCCCGCCCAGTTTCACATGTACTTCACTCGCGCGGCCGGAGACGTATGCCCGGTCGAGCTCGACAACGTCGAGATCCTGCTGCGCGAACTCGAGGAGCTGAGGTCCACCGAGACCTGCCATCCGCTGATCCTGCTGACCGAGGAGGTCGCGTCCCAGGCACACAGGTCTAGTGGCCGCCGTGTGGCGAAGAATTGGTCTGAGCGGCTGGCCGACCTCATCGACGAGAGCGAGCCAGACAATCGCGGCGGGCAGCGAGCGAAGCTGGCCGCCTTCCGCAAGGCTCAGTCAAACAGTAAAAGACCGGATCCCGGTGTCGAGCAAGCCACGCTGACGCTGCTGCTTGATCCCTATAGGGGAAGCCCCGGCGCCGGATACCTGCTGAGCGCGTGGCTCTTCCACGGGAACGGGCTACCGGAGTGCCAGTGCGCGACGGAGACTCCGATCAGCCTCGAGGAGATAAGGGAGATCCTGATCGAGGGGCTTAAATCGGTGATACACCGGCTCTCACGTCCCGACGCGGAGCTGGACGTGCGCGTTGAGTTCTTCCTTCCGCGCAGGCTGATGGATTATGCCGTGGAGGACTGGCCCGATGACGATGGCGTCACGCTCGGCTCGCGGTTCGTCGTCCTGGTCCGTGATCGCGACCGGCTTGGGAATGAGATCGCATGGCCGGTGTGGAAGCGAAAGTGGAACCACCTGATGGACGGGGGAAACGGTCATGGCGGGCCGCTTTCGGGCTGGATAACCTGTATGGACGCGTTGTGTCGTGCCGGCGAGCTATCCCACAAGCTGCTCGGCGACGAGTTCGTGTCGTTGGGCCTGACCTTTCCGCCTGGTGTGCCGCGCATTGAGCTGGAAGAGGCCCTGAAGGCTGGACTGCCGGCGGCGGTGTGGCCGCGGACGCGCTGTCCCCATCCAGTACCAGCGACAGGGGATGAGGACTGCCTGGGAGCGGCCTTCCGGGACAGCGTCCTCCGCAGGCTCGGCGATCGGGAGGTCTCCGAGCTCCCGCTGGTCGTCCAGGAGCTGCGGATGGAACGCGCGGCGAACGGCGGAGCGGGGCCGGGGGTGGCCTTGCTCTGGGATAACGCAGGTCGCTATCCCCCCACAGGGCACGATTTTCCCCTCGACGTTCCCTATGCATGGAGCCGCGATGAACGCATGGCCAATTTACCGCGGGACCGGTGAACCGCACGACTGGGAACTGCCAGAGCCGCCGGACTGGCGGACGTTCGCCGGCGAGCCGTCCCTCGAACCGCCGTCGGGTAACGAGTACCAGACCGAGCGCCGCCTCGGTGCGCTCGCGCGAGCCGTGACCTACCGGCCTGGCGACGAAGAGGTCGCGATGGTCAACGCCGCGCTGTACTTGCGACGGCCGCTGATGCTCACCGGCAAGCCCGGGACGGGTAAGTCGTCACTGGCGTACAGCGTTGCGCGGGAACTGAACCTGGGACCGGTGCTCAGCTGGTCGGTCACCAGCAAGTCAACGCGTCAGGACGGCCTGTACCGGTACGACGCGCTGGCCAGGCTGCATGACGTGGGCCTTATGCGGGAAGCCGGCGGCGGCACCGTGCTGGATATCGGCCGCTACCTGCGCCTCGGCCCGTTGGGTACCGCTCTGCTGCCGTACAAGCGGCCGAGGATCTTGCTGATCGATGAGCTGGACAAGTGCGATATCGACCTCCCTAACGACCTGCTGAACCTGTTCGAGGAGGGCGAGTACGAGATCCCGGAGCTGTCACGGATCTCCGCGGAGCAACCCGAGACGAACGTGCGCACCGACGATGGCACCGGATCCGTGCCGATCCAGGACGGTAAGGTCCGTTGTGCCGAGTTCCCGCTCATCATCATCACGAGCAACGGAGAGCGGGACTTCCCGCCGCCGTTCCTGCGCAGGTGCCTGCAGCTGGAGCTGCAGCAACCATCGCGCGACAGACTCGAGTCCATCGTGCGGGCCCACCTCGGTGACGAGGGACTGGAGCAGAGCGGGGGCCTGATCGACCGGTTCATCGGTCTGCGCAGGAACGGTGACCTGGCCACCGACCAGCTGCTCAACGCGATCTTCCTGACCTTCCACGAGGAGCTGGCAGGTAACAAGGAGATGCTGATCACGTCGGTGCTCAAATCGCTGAACCCGGCCGACACCTGAGCGGCGACGCAGGACCGATGGCCATCCGGCAGCTCATCGATCTCCTAGTGGAGCTCAACCTGAGCCCCACCAGGGAAGATGTCCTGGACGTGCTCTGGCTGGCAAGCCGGATCCCGGCCACCGCCCCGGGTCTGCCGGCCGTCCCGATGCAGCTCTCGCCACAGTCAGCCCCGTCACAGTCAGCACCGGTCCAAGGTCGGCCCGAGGTGCCCGCGCACAAGCCGGACGATGCCGATGCACCCCGGTCCCGCCAGCCCGCGAGGGGTCAGGCCGCTGACAGTGCGGAGCACACGCTTCATCTGGCTGGGCCCGCCGAGCGCCGCGAGCGGCCGGCTGCCGCGATCCGGGTGCCGGCCGTCGCGGCGCTGGGAAATCAGCTCGAGCTAGCGAGGGCGCTGCGCCCGCTGAAGCGGCGGGCTCCCTCCCGGCTGCTTGTCGAGGTCGACGAGAACGCCACGGTCAGCAGGGTCGCCGACGAGCGCGTCTGGATCCCGGTCCTCAGGCCTGCCGCCACGAGATGGCTGGAGCTGGCCGTCGTGGTGGACGGCTACGAGTCGATGGCGATCTGGCGGCAGGTCATCAGAGAGTTTCGCGCGATACTCGAAGGGCTCGGCGCGTTCAGTGACATCCGGTTCTGGGTGCTTGACCATAAGGCCACGGAATCGGGCCGGATTAGGGTCCGCCCCTGGCAGCCGGGCTCTCCGCCGCGCCGCGCGGGCGAGCTCGTAGATCCGACCGGACGGCGCGCGATCATCGTGGTGAGCGACTGCATCGGCCCCATGTGGCGATCCGGTGCGGTGCAGCGGCAACTCGCTAGCTGGGGGACGACTCAGCCCGTGGCCATCGTGCAGCCGCTCGCGCAGCGGCTGTGGTCATACACCAGTGCGCGGCCGAGGCCGGCCGAGCTGCTGGCCCTCAGGCCCGGTTCGCCCAACGCGCAGCTTGTCGTCTCACGCCCAGCCCAGGAGACGGGTCCCGGCCGGAAACGGGTCCCGGTGCCGGTCCTCGAGCTCGAGGCGGACTGGCTGGCGTCCTGGAGCCGCCTGATCACCGCGAGCGGAGCCGCGGTCGTCCCCGTGATGGCCTTGTTCACGGGTCAGACGGACGAGTCGGCCGAGCCGCGACAGGCCAGCGCCCAATCACGCGCCCAGGCCGGCGGCGACCTGGTACGGCGCTTCCGGGCCAGCGCGTCGCCCGAGGCGTTCAAGCTCGCCGTCTACCTCACCGCGGCGCCCATCAGCCTGCCAGTGATCCGGCTGATCCAACGAGCGATGCTAGGCACCTCCAGCCGGTCCCAGGTCGCGGAGGTCTTCCTGGGTGGCCTGCTGCGCAGGCTCGATGGCCAGGTCGCCGATGATCCCGACGCCGTGCAGTACGAGTTCGTAAGCGAGGCCGTGCGGCAAGACATGTCCCGGCGGTTGCGCAGGACCGATGCCGTTGAGGTCCTGCGCCAGGTCTCCGATCTCATGGAGGTCCGGTTCGGCCACGCGCGCGACTTCCGGGCCCTGCTCGCGGGCCGCGACGTCGCCGGTGATTATCTGATCGGACCGGAAAGCAGGCCCTTCGCGCTGGTCGCGGAGCGGGTGCTGAGAGGACTGGGAGGCCAGTACCTGGCTCCGGCCAACCGGCTGGCCAGCGCTCTGAACCCGCAGGCGGCGGTCCCCAGCGTGGCGGTACCCGAGATGGGGGCCGCCAAGGTGGGGACGGCTGTTCAGCCTCCGCCGACCGTGTCGGTACGGCGGAGCAAAGAGCGCCCGCTCGTGTGCCCGTACTGCTACCACGCCTTCGCCGACCGGGACATCCTCTTCCGCTGCACGGGGCAGGCGGGAACGAACTGGGCCGCCTGCAAACCGCAGCGTGACCTAGTGCTGGAGCGGGAGACGGGACAGTTCGCGACCCTGCTGCCCCCGGTGTTCGAGACACGCAAGAGCACCGATGAGGCGATCTGTCCCTGGTGCCATGAACCGTCCCGCATTCAGGTATGCCCGCGCTGTCACAGCAGGCTGCCCGCCACCTTCCGGTCCGCCGACGGGCGGATGATCGCCCTCGCGGGTCCGAGCATGGCCGGCAAGACGGCCTATATGACCGTCCTGATCCACGAACTGAGACACGGCGCGGGAGAGCGCCTCAACGCGTGGGCCACGGCAGCCGACGATACGACGCATGAGCGATTTACGCGAGATTACGACTCGCCATTGTATAGGAAATCTCTTTTGTTCCGCCGGACCACCACACCTGGGCAGAGCAATATACAGCCCCTAGTGTTCCGTTTCACGATGACACCCCAGAGCGGCTTCAGGCGTCGCCAGAAGGAATTGCTACTCTCGTTCGCCGACGGGGCGGGGGAGGATCTCGTGAATGACGTCAAGATAGATCTCATGATCCGGTACCTGGCGGCGGCCGACGGCGTTATCACATTGATAGACCCGCTTCAGCTTCCCCATGTACGAAACGCGCTCAGCCCCGATGTCACACTTCCTCCGGCGCTTCCCCCGGACCAGATATCCGCTTTCGGGAGGATCACCGAACTACTTCTGGCAGGCTCCGGTGCCACCATCGTGTCCAAGCCGGTGGCCGTGGTCCTGACCAAGATGGACGCGCTTTGGAGCCTGATTCCTGGAGGAAGCGCGCTACGAGAGTCGGTCCGGCTTGCTCCCGTCTTCGATGAGTCCGGAAGTGCGGCGATGGAGAGGGAAACAACTAATTTGCTGATTAAGTGGGGAGCTGGGCAAATCGTCGAAACGGCTCGGAATTCCTACTCCAGAAGCCGCTTCTTCGCGGTCTCATCACTCGGCGCACCGCCGACGGACGGTAATCGCGTGCACCCCCAGGGAATCCGGCCGCATCGCATGACAGATCCGTTTATCTGGTTGCTGAGCCAGTTCTCTTTCATTCCCACGACCCGGTGAGGCTGGCATGGCATTCTATCAGCTGCATTACACTTCATGCGAGAGTGGCCTATCCGGTTATTCTGGCTTTCAGTTCTGCGCGGCAACTCCCGGAGTGCCTGATTTTGTCATGCGCGAGGTTGAACGGCAGACTGTCTACGAGCCGCCCGCCGTCATGCAGGAGATACTGGATAGGCCGCTTGCGGAATTCCCAGTCAACCTGCTGCATGCCTACAGTCACGACTCGAACACACTGATAATTTCCCGTGTGCAGTATGCCGGACTTGATTTTTCGAATAGGTCAGGGAACTACTTCGCGCACTCGCTTGTCAGCGACAGCCCTGCCGAAGACCTGGCGTCAGCCCTGCCGGTGGAGCTCTGGGGCGCGCCGTTCTGGCTCGCTGAGCCCGGCGGCGCGCTGGAGCTGCCGCCGCTGCCGCCACCGTCGCCGAGCGGGGCCATTACGCCTCAGTCGGTAGCTAACTTCGCGATATCGCGCGCACTGAGCGAGGAGCAGCTCGCGGCGCTGCTGACCGCGGTCGAGGGGGCGATGACGGGTGGGCGACAGGTGCTGCTCATCGACTCCGGCACCGAAGCCATCTGCCTCTGGATAGCGGTGATGTCGTATCTGCTTGGCCCCGTAGGCGGACGCCAGCTGACGTTCTCCACCTACAGCTACGATCCGCGGCGCTGCCAGACCCACGTTGTCGGCACCGTGAGCGCGGCGAAGCCGCTGCGTGCCGACATCATGACCGGACTGCACGTCTTCGACCCTGTCGAGGGCGCGGTGCCGGACGTCGCGCCTGGCCCGGCTGCCTTGCTCCTGGCCCGGCTAGGCGTCAGTAACGCGGCTGCGACCTGGCGCCTGGCAGAGTCGCTGGCGGCTGAGCCGGGTCGGACGCTGGCGGAGGCCCTGCCGATCCTAGCCAGCGCGGCCCTGATGCTCGGGCACCGCCTTACCGTGGTCGAGCTGATCGAGGCGATCTCTTGGATCCATGCACAGCCAAGCCGGGTAAGCGCGAGTCGGCTGGCCGCCGCGGCCAGCGGAGCTCTCAAGCAGTCCCTAGTGCAACTGCCGGCGGCACAAAAAGATCAGCTGATCGACATCGCGCGACGCGTCGACAATACAGAGCCCGGCGTGGACGGTCCGCAGATACAGCTCACCGAGCAGATCCTGGTGGCGGCCGCCCTGAGTGAGTACGACAACGGGGGAACGCCGGGTGATGGGACCACGCTCCAGACCGCGGCAGGCAGGAAGGCGGCCGCGGACGGATGCCAGACACGGCTGGCGGGATGCGGCAGCGCGGACGCGATCCGGCTGCTCGTCTGGGCGGCGTCGGCCGGCACAGCCTTGGAACCGGCCACCGTGCGGCAGGTTGGCTACGATGCCATCCTGGCGAACCTGCTGGACGGCCACGAACCGCCGGAGCTCGAGGCCGCGGCCGAGGCCTGGTCTCAGCTACGGCTGGGGATGGTGGAACGGCTCGCCAGCCTGCCTCGGGAGCACCAGGAAGCCATACTCTCCAGCCGGACCGTCGCCGTCCTCACCGATGAGGACTTCGCCAGCTACCCCGCCCTCGGGGAGGAATGGCTGATCGCGATGGTCCAGGCAGGCCAGACGGCAAGTGTCGGCGCGCTGAGCCGCGTCCTGGCGCTCAGGCGGACGGGGGTCGACGAGAGATTGCTGAACAGGCTGTGGCCGAGCCGGTCGTGGACAACAGTGGAGGCCGTTGAAATCCTCCGGAAACTTCCGGCAGAGGCGCTTGCCGGTCAGGCGGTGCGATCCCGGCTGAGCGCGCTGCTGCGCGACGTCCCAGACCTGGCGGCATATGAGCCCTGGACGGTACTGGTCGGTGAGCTTTTGCGACTGCCCCCGGACATGCTGCCGCACCCGGACACGGAGCTTGCGCGAGAATTCTGGCGGCTGATCGAGGTCAGCAAGCAGGCCGCTATCCATAGCGAGCCGGATGAGCTAGTCGACGAGTTGCTTCACTATTACGCAACCGGAAATGAAGTTACCAGAAACTTGCTAGATAGAATTCTTCCGGCACTGATGATACGGCACAGTGAACTCCATCGAGTTCTCGCCAAGTGCGACGAGGAACTATTCCTAACCTTCTGTAAGTTCTCGGCGAGTGAGCTATCCTGGGGTAACCTCAGTCGCCGGAATATAGCTAATCTGATCGTGGCGATGCAGCTCATGGAACTGAAAAAGCCGCGTTATTCGGCCACACTGGACAGGAACGTACTGAGGCCGGTTCTGTCCAAGTGGACGCGCGAAGAGATGGCCGCGCTCGCCATGGAAGCGAATCTTATAGCCCGCGACTTCAACCGGCCTAATGCTGACCGACATATTATGTTCTGGCATCGGCGCATCCGCGATAACCGCTTCCGGCTAGTCCGTATCTGGACAAGCGGCAACCGATGAGCGTCGTCATCTGGGTTGTCGAGACGGTCACGGTCGGAGTCGCTGGACTGTGCGGCTTGGTGGTGCTGATGATACTGCTCGCCGGCTGGCTGGCCATCCGTATCCCGGCAGAGTATCTCTTCGCTATGAGCAAAATGATTGATAGCGAACTACCAAGCTATGTCATGGCGGAAGAGAGTTATATCGGCCGGCTCACTCGTCTTGGCCGACACACGGATCAGCCTCGCGCATTCCCTCATTATTTCTTCGGGCAAGTTCAGATTGATGCCCAGAGAATAATTGGCGACTTCGGTAGCGGGGTCAGGACCGTGTTGGCGGATCGCTGGGCGGCCGCAGCCGACATACTGGAGTCGAGTAACTCTTATGCGGAGAATATTCTCGCCGTCACCGTACGCATTGGCATCGTGATCGGCGCTGTATGCGGGCTGGCGATATCGGCGGTCATCGGGCTTATGCATCTAGTCATGGCGATTATATGCGCGATTACCGCCGCACTGATGGCGGTGATTCTCCGGGCTGCCGACGCCGTCATTCGCCTCGTCGCCGGAGTACGTATGGTGTGCCCAGTCTGTGTTCACGTGGCGCGGCCATACGCTATCTACAAGTGTCCTTCCTGCGGGGAAGCGCACCGTGATGTCAGATCTGGCAGTCGGGGGATCTTGGCACGTATTTGCAGGTGTGGACAGCGGATGCCGACACTGCTTCTAACAGGAGCGGACCGGCTCACCGCCATATGCCCGCGATGCACGTCCCCGCTCCCACCTCGGTTCGGAAAGAGGGCAGAGGTTCTGATTCCGTTTATTGGCAGCGTGAGAGCAGGGAAGACTCAGCTCATGTACATGCTTGTGCTAGCACTTAGCGCGCTGGCAAGCAATAGCGGAGGAACTTCCGAGCTCCTAGGTGAGAGTCAGGAGGAAATCGATCGGATTGGCAAGCGGTTGTCGCTCACCGGGAGTCCTGGTCCCACGATACCCGAGTCCCCCGAAGCACTCGTACTGCATCTCGCGTTCGGCACCCGGCGCCAGCGCCGTTACATTTACCTTTTTGACCCCGCAGGAGAGCTTCACTACAGGGATCACGGGCTCGATGAGCTTCGCTATCTGGGGCAGGCGCACACCCTGGTCTACGTGGCTGATCCCCTGGCCGCGTCGGGTGTCTGGAACCGCTTGAGTGATAAGCAGAAACAGGAGCTAGCTCCCATGCGGTCTGACTGGGCCGAAGCGGAACTATCCTACGAAATGTCAAGTGAAAGTATCAGGCGCATGGGCGGGAAGAAACGCCGAATGAGACTTGCCTTCGTGGTTACTAAGGCCGACACCTTGTCTGATTTGCCAACGTTGACCGATGAGGAATCCGTGCGCAGGTTTGTTGAAGATTCCGACTGGATGGATATGGGAAATGTCGTTCGTGACGCCATACAGGGCTTCGACGAGGTAAAGTTTTTCGCCGCCGCGGCTACACCTAGCGAATCCGGCTTGCCAGACATCAGTATCGAGAGGCTAGCGGAATGGCTGACTGGAGTTGAGAGTTTCGGGGTTGGAAGGCGTTAGAAGATGATTGCCTACCACTACCGAGGTTTTCGCCTCCTCATGGTCGTACTGACGGCGATCGCCACTGCTGGGGCTCTAGCCGTCATCCTCGTCATGCTCATGTAGCAGGAATACGCGACGCAGGCGCATGAGGTTCAAGCTAGCGGGCGCTCTGCTCGGGCATACTTCATCTACAGCTTGTTCATGGAGGAGCGCTTCATGGTCGGCCGCTTTCCGGACTCCTATCCGCAGTACAAGCGTTCGGCCAGGTGCTGATCCCCTTCATCTTCTTAACTTCCGCGGCATAGCCCGGACCGCTGCCCCAGTCGCTGCACGCCGCACTGGATTCCCCTCACCCGAGCCGCGCATCCGGTCAGCGGCATGAGAGGGCTGGCAGCCATGCTGGTAGCGTACCGAGCACCCAGTTCTGTGGCCATCATGGGTGTCATCGTTACGGCCAGATAGCCGACCAGATCAGCGGCTCGGCGTGCGTTCCCCTGGGACGTGCCCGGCACTCGGCGTCACACTGTCGATCGGCATCACCTAGAGGCCAACCTTCGACCCAGCACCGGTTGGACTGGCCTGCTGGAGCCCCATAGGTCGCTGGTGACCAGCCAGCGGCATGTGAGTGAGTCGGCGCTGGTGCTGTAGCCGGTTCTGGGCAGGGTGCATTTCCGGGGCTTTGCTGTACTGTCCGGTTCGCGCCGTGAGGAGGACGCCGGTATGCATGCGCCCGGCGACGGCCGCTTCTTTACCGGGCTGCGCGGGTGCACGGCCGGACTCGCCCGGATCATCCGCGGTGACCTGGAACGGCCGGTGCCGGCCTGCCCGGGGTGGACGTTCCGGCAGCTGGCCACCCATGCCGGGCGCGGTCACCGGTGGGCGGCGCAGATCGTGGCCACCCGGGCCACCACGCCGCCCCGGACTGTCCGATACCGGTGAGTGGCTGGTCACCCGGACACCGTCCGGCGTCACGGTCACCCGCGGCCACGGCAGAGCCGACGTCGCCGTCCGCGGTCCCGCAGCCAGGCTGCTGCTCGTCCTGACCCGCCGGCTGCCGCCCTCCGACCCCGCCATCGAAGTTCTCGGCGAGCAGGCGCTGCTCACCCACTGGCTCCAGCACACGCCGTTCTGACAGACCTCAGATCCAGCCAGCCACACCCTCGCAGCGGCAGATCCGGACGTCGGGCCATGTCCGTAGCAGACCGAGATCACCCAGTTCGGTGCGGCACCTTGCGGTCACCGCCAGCCAGGTTTCCGACCATAAGGCGGTTCTGCATGCCTACCCGGCTTGGGTCGGCCACGTTGCCTGACCGGCCAGGGTAGAGGTTGGATCGTTGGCCGGCGTACTGGGCAGGAATCGCCTGGGCTGTGATGATGACGTTAGTCCAGGTAGTCGCGCAGGACGTCGGACCGGGACGTGTGCCGGAGTTTCGACATGGTCTTGGACTCGATCTGGCGGATCCGCTCGCGGGTCACGCCGTACACCTTGCCGATCTCATCCAGCGTCTTGGGCTGCCCGTCGGTCAGCCCGAACCGCATGGACACCAC
>Ga0070708_100002923_pt1 | contig 13289 bp, 15 predicted proteins | sample KBSK5503metaG_FD_65469 | JGI IMG/M metagenome (GOLD analysis project Ga0070708, IMG submission 65469) | Corn, switchgrass and miscanthus rhizosphere microbial communities from Kellogg Biological Station, Michigan, USA - KBS K5-50-3 metaG | ecosystem: Host-associated > Plants > Roots >...
CCTGCTCGTCAGCGCCGCCGCCTTCTGCGCCGCGAACTCCGTCGGCATCCCCGACATCCGCTTCGTCCCGTTCGCGCAGTTCGTCGTCATCCTGCTCGCGCTCGATCTCCTGTCCGCGTTCCTGCCCGCGCTTCCGGCGCCCGGGCTCCCCGGCCTCGCCCTCGTGGCGGCCACCCTCGGCTTCGTGCAGGCGGGCGCGGGGTACATACCGAACTGGGTCCAGTGGAACTACGAGGGCATCGAGAGCAAGAGTCCGTATCCGGTGCTGCAGCAGATCATGGCCGCGTTGAAGGGGAGCCTGGCCGATCCGCGCGTCGGGTACGAGCATTCGCCCAGCTACGACGCCTTCGGCAGCATGCGGATCCTCGAGAGCCTGCCGCGCCTGGCCGGGCGCGCGACTCTCGAAGGCGTGCTCCTCCAGACCGCGGTCACGTCGCCGTTCGTCTACTACATCCAGTCGCTCGTCTCCGAGCAGGGAACCAGCGTCATCCCCGGCTACTCCTATCCGGACTCCGATCCCGTGCGCGGGACGCCGCGCCTCGACCTGTTCAACGTGCGGGACTTCCTGGCCGTGTCGGGAAAGGTGAAGGGGGCGCTCGACAAGGATCCGCGCTGGACCCGTTTCTTCGCGCTCGATCCCTACGTGATCTACCGGCGCACGGATCCTCCGGCCGGGTACGTGCGCGTCCCGAAGTTCCGCCCCGTCCTCATCGAGACCGAGAACTGGAAGAAGGATTTCCACCGCTGGTTCGACAAGGACGGTCTTCTCGACGTGCCTCTCGTCGCCGCGCGCACGGTTCCGGCATCGGCGCGCGGGTTCTTCCCGTTGTCCACCAGGTCGCCGACCGACCTGCCTCGTGTGCCCGAAAGGTTGAACTGCGCGGTCCGGGAGAGGGTCTCGCCCCAGGAGATCGAGTTCACGACGACCTGCCCGGGCGTGCCGCACTACATCTCGGTCGCCTATCATCCGAACTGGCGCGCCTACGGCGCGTTCGGTGTGTTCCTGGCCAGCCCTTCCTTCATGATGGTCGTGCCGCAGCAGCCGGTGGTGCGGCTGCGTTTCCGCCGTTCCGCGATCGATTGGATGGGAATCCTGGCCACGCTCGGCGGCATCGGACTCTGCGTCGCCATGCCGCGCCGCGCCGCGGACACCGCGGCAGGCCTGCCGCCCGTCGCCTCACGCAGATTCCGCGTCGCGGCCCGTGCCCTGCTCGCGGTCGCATTGATGGTGATCGCGGTGAGTGTCGTCCGCAAGATCGGATCGCAGTACTTCGCTCGTTGCGGCTGGCACGCCTTCGAGACCCAGGACTTCGCGCGGGCCCGGCGCGAGTACGATCGGACGCTGCTCTTCGGTCGAAGCTATGCGTCGTCCGCGGACGCGATGTTCTGGCGCGCCTCGAGCATGTTCCGCATGGACGACTGCGCGGCGGCCGTGCCGGCGTACGAGGAGCTCCTCGCCCGCGCTCCGGAGAGCGTCTGGGCCGCGGAGAGCCAGTACCAGATCGGCATCTGTCTGGCCCGCCTCGGCCAGCATGGATCGGCGGCGGCGGCGTTTCAAAGAACCGTCGAGCGGTATGAGCACAACCGATGGTCGATCGCGGCCGCCGATCGGTTGCGGGAGATCCATGGCACGCCCGCGACGGGGACACGATGACTCGCGTCCTCGTCACGGGGGGAACGGGATTCATCGGCTCGGCGCTCGTGCCCCGAATGATTCAGGCGGGCTACCCGCCCCGCCTGTTGGTCCGCCGCGCCACGTCGTCCGTCCCGCCGCCCCCGATAGAGGTTGTCGTCGGAGACGTGACCGACGTGGAGACGCTCCGCGTGGCCCTGACGGATGCGACGGCGGTCATCCATCTGGCCGCCGCGACCTCGGCGGGACGACTCGATCCGGCGGTGGCGTATCGCGTCAACGTCGGTGCGGCGTCGGCGCTGGTGGAGGCCTGCCGAACCTCGCGCGCCCGCTTGATCGTCCTGAGCACCCAGCACGTCTACCTGCCCGCGCCCGGACTCTACGGGCGTACGAAGCGAATGGCCGATCGCATCCTCCTGGATTCGGGCGTCCCCGTCACGATCCTGCGGCCCAGCCTCGTCTACGGACGGGGTTCCCGCGGCGTGTTCGTGCGCCTGGCCGCGCTGGTGAGGAAGCTCCCCGTCATCCCGGTGATCGGACCCGGCCAATGGCGCATGCGGCCGCTGTTCCTCGACGACCTCGTCGACGTCATCCTGGCCGTGCTCGCGCGACCTGACCTTGCGGGGCGGGTCTACGACGTGGGCGGGCCCGACCTCGTCACGTACGATGAGTTTCTGGCCGCCATCTGCGCCGCGATCGGCCGGCGATGCCGCGCCGTGCACCTTCCCCTCGACCTGTCCTTCGCCCTGGCCTGGATCCTGGAGAGAATCCTTCCCGCTCCGCCGTTGACGACTGATAACGTCCGCGGCTCCGTCCGCGATGCCCACTGCGATTCGCGCGCCCTCGAACGCGATCTGCGGCCGCGCCTGACTCCCTTGATCGAGGGCCTCGAGCGATCCGGCCTGGCGCCATCACATGCCTGAGACCCGGCCGCTTCGCTGCGCCGTCATCGGGGCCGGTCGCATGGGCATGGTCCACGGCCATCTCCTGCAGGTCTACTCGGGGACGGAGCTGGTCGGGTTCGTCGATCCGCAACGCGGCGCCCGCGACCGCCTGGCCAGCCAAGGCCTCCGTGCGCCCGTCTTCACCCGCATTCCGGAGCTGCTGGCCGCCGCGCAACCCGAGGCCGTTTTCATCTGCACGCCGACCCACACCCACCTTGCCGTGACACGCGAATGTCTCGTCCGGCCCGTTCATCTCTTCATGGAGAAGCCGGTCGCGACGTCGGTCGCGGATGCAGAGGCGATCCTTGCCTTGGCGCGCGAGCATCGCGTGATGCACGCGGCCGGTTACGTCTACGCCCACCTGCCCATTGTCGAAGAGGCGCGACGGCTCCTCGCCGCCGGAGTACTCGGCGAGATCTTGCGCTTCAGCGCGCACGCGTACATCAGCGAGGTGTTCGGGCCGAAGTCGGGTTGGTTCTTCCAGCGCGAGCTCTCCGGCGGCGGCGTCGTCGCGAACATGGGATCGCACGTGCTGTTCATCCTGGGCTGGATGTTCGGGCATATTCGCCGCGTCATGGCGACGACGCGATCGCACGCGAGCAACGTCGAGGACTCCGCGCACGCGCTCCTCTGGTTCAATGGCGGTGTCACCGGCATGCTCGATACGTCCTGGAGCATGCCCGGCGCGCAAATGCTGGATTACGGGATCACGATCGACGGCCGGCAGGGGACGCTGGTGCTCGGCCGCGAGCAGATCCTCCTGCACCTGCTGCGCCCAGTAGGCGACCACCCGGAGGGCTGGAGCGAGATCCACGCAAGCGACCTGCCCGCCGACACCGCCTTCGACATCAGCCCGCACATCGGCGGCGAGGCTTTCTATCGCCAGCTTCGGGTGTTCGAGACGGCATGCCGGACGGGTCAGCTTCCGTTCTGCTCGCTCGACGAGGCGGGCAACACGCAGCGGATGATCGAAGGTATCTATGCTTCGGCCGCCAGCGGGCAACCCGTCGAGGTCGCCTGATGGAGCTGGCCCTCGACCTGAGCCCGCCCGAGAGCAAGCAAACCCGTCTCAGAGAGATGAGCCACATCGTACCTCGGCGACGAACTCGACAGCTCAGCGCTGACGCCGCGTCGAAGCATCAGATGACCGCTCGCTGGCAAGTGCTGTAGCGGGCAGGTGTATCTTACTCGCGGAAGCGCATGGAATATCGTGGTGCCTTTACTCCTCACACGAGCGCCTACCTGTGGCCGGTAGTAACGCGTCTTGTTGGTCCGACTCCTGTGCGAGTGGTCGACGTGGGCTGCGGCACGGGTGCCTTCACCGCGCACCTCGCAAGCCTCGGCCATGACGTGGTAGGCATCGATTCTTCGCCCTCCGGCATCGAAATCGCACGGGAAGCTCATCCGCATCTGAGGTTCGTGCAGACGTCCGCGGAAGCAGCCCCTGAACTTGCTCCGTTCGATGTCGCCACCTGCTTGGAGGTCGTTGAACATTGCTTCTTGCCGCGGGACTTTGCTCGAGGAGTGCGCGGGCTACTCAAGCCGGGAGGTCGGGCTATCTTCACGACCCCATACCACGGATACATCAAGAACCTACTGATCGTGGCATTCGGCCGCTTCGATGCGCATGTGGGAGCGTTATGGGATTACGGTCACATCAAGTTCTGGTCCATAAGGACGCTGCGAACGTTACTGGTGGAGAGTGGCTTTGAACCACCGCAGATGATCCGTGTGGGGCGAATACCCCTATTGGCCAAGTCCTTGGTTGCAGTCACGCTTCGAACATAGTTTGTGGCTCTGCTGACTGCGGCAGATGGAGTGGGGATGACCGCTCTGGCGCTGGAACTAAGCCCGCCGGAGAGCAAGCACTACCGCTCGTGGAGCGAGCGGCTCACGTATGTCGCGCGCTACAGTCAGGCCGACGAGATCCACGTCGCGCTGGAGAAGGCACGGGTGGCCGGAGGTACTGCGGCCCTGGCCGTCCTGGATGGCCGCACCGACCGCGCGCTCGCCGAGTTCGAGGGCTGGCGCGACATGGAGACGTGGATCGTCGTGCCCAACATGTACGCGTTCATCCGCGACCTCACCGACCTCGGCCTGGTCGGGGCCGCCTGGTCGCGCTTCCTGCGCCTGCGCCCCAGCGGGATGGTCGCCACGGGCTGGAACGTCGCGCGCGACCTGCGGCGGATCGCGCGCTCGGACTTCTCCGCGGGCGCGTTGCTCCTCGCGGACATGGAGCGCGCGGCCGTGCGCTCTCTGCGCGTGCGCCGCGTGTTCCTGCACCCGCAGCTCACCGAGATCGCGCTGGCGGGGCGCGTAGTGGAGCTGTTCGCGGAGTTCGCGTCCCGCGTCCAGGCGCTCGGCATGGAGGCCGGGCTCATCACCCACAACCCGCTGGTGGCGGCAGATGTCCTCGGTCCCGCCCTTCGGCAGTTCGCGGCTGTGGTCACGCCCTGCAACCGAAAGGGCTACAAGATGGTCCCGGACCGCGCTTCGTGCGAACGACTGCTGCGCGCGCAACCGGGCCTGTTCTGGGCCAGCGATCCGACCGCCGGCGGCAGCCTCGGCGTACCGGAAGCGCTCGACGACGTCCGCGCCCTCGGCCTCGCGGGCGCGGTGCTCGACCTCAGGATGCTGGAGGCGGCATATCGGGAGGACGTGAGGCTGCAGCAGCCGGCATAGTCGCCGGGGCCGACGCGCGCCAGCGGCGCACAGTCAGCACGACGACCCAGGCCGCCACTACCACCGCGGCCGTCATGAAGGCGTACCAGCCGCGCGCGGACTCCACGGTCCGCACCTCCAGGAGGTCGTGGGCCAGGGACGTGTGATGGCCTCCCGCATCGTCGTATTCCACGGCCACGAACAGGGGGATCCGGCTGCCCGCCACCGCCGACCGGTTGACGACCCTGGCCTCGACGTGCGCATCGGACCACGGTGCCAGCGGCAGCGGCCGCACCGGCTCCATCACCTCCAATCCGCGCGGTACGAAGAAGTGAATCGTGGCCTGCCGCGGGACCTCCGACAGGCTCTTGAGGCGGGCCAGCGACGGGGATGCCGTGCCGAGCGAGACGAGCGCGATCTGCATCGCCTGGAACGGATACCCGTTCCTATCCGTGTAGTCCACCGCCGTGACCACTCGCCATTGGCCGGTGACCGTGGTGTCCCAGGGCAGATCGACCGTGGTCTCGAACGGCCGCCCGGGCGGGAGCGACGCGGCACCGGGTGCGCGCACGCTGCGATCGGCCAGCCGCACCTCGGGCGCGACCGTCTGCGCCGCCTCGTTGCCGGAGTTCGTGATCTTCAGCGTGACAGCCAGCGCGCGGTCCTTCGCCGCCACCGACACGTCGGTCGTGATGGTGATCGTCCCGGCTTTCGCGTCTACGGCGAGGCTCGCCACGCACAGAGCGCCCATCACGATCGTCCTGAGCTTCAGCGTTTCCTCCCTGACGCGGCCTGCTCCAGCAAGTCAGCGACGCGACCAATGTTCCGCGTGCGATCGAAGTGGATGCGAGCGTACTGCCGCCCGGCCTCGCCTCGCCGCACGCGCTCCGCGGGGTCGCGCGCCTCGTCGACGGCACGGATGAGTGCCTCCAGGTCGCCTTCCTCGACCACCCATCCCCCGTCCGATTCCGTGATCGAGGCGGCGATCTCGTTCTCGCTCGGCCCCACGAAGATCACGGGACGCCCGAGGGAGAACGCTGCCGGGAGCTTGCTCGGCACGATCACGCCTTGCCACGGTCGCGCGAGGCTCATCAGATGGACATCGCCCGAGCAAAGGCTTCCCGCGACGTCCTCTGGAGCGACGGCCGGCAGGAGTTGGACGCGGGCGGTGGGATGCTCCTGCTGGAACCGCTCGATCTCGATCCGGCGCGGGCCGCTGCCCACGAACGCCCACACCGGCCCTTCGGGGCCGAGTCGCTGTGCGGCGTCGAGGAACTCCGCAAACCGATGCCCGCGGCCCATGTTGCCGGAATACAGTAGGACGAGGTCCTCCTCTCGCCATCCGCGGCGAGCGCGCCAGCCGTTGCCGGTGGCGGCGCCATCCGGCGGGGGGTCGCTCCAGAGCGGCACCGTCTCCACGCGCGTGCCGCGCGCGACGTATCGCGTTATCCGCTCCGCCATGTAAGTTCCCAGTGTCAGCACCAGCGGCGCGCCGCGGAGCTGGAAGCGGGCGAGGCCGTGCAGCAGCCGACCCGGGCCGCCCCCCGTCCAATGCGCCTGAAGGACATCAGGGTAAACGTCCATCGTCCACTCCGCATGCGGCACGCCTCGCAACCGCGAGGTCACGGCGCCCGCGAGCCCCAGGAACGGTGGACTCGTGGCGGCCAGAACGAGGTCGGGGCGGGGCGCGCGGAGCAGTGCGTGGGCCGCCGCCTGTGAAAAGTAGGCGAGGTGCCCGGCCGCGCGGCCGACAAGCGATCTCGGCATGATTGACACACCACGGACACGGTGGACGTCGACGCCATCGAGGACAGCACCGGTCCCCAGGTCTTTGGCCGTCCCATATGCGCGGCGGGAACACGCCACGCCCACGAGGTGCCCACGTCCCACGAGCTCGCGCGCCACGTCGTGAAGGTATCGCCCAGTGGGGGCGGGATCCGGGGGATAGAACTGGTTCAGGAAGAGGAAGCGCATGCCGCAGAGCCGACTTCCTAACACCTTTGCGACGCCGACTTCAACCTGTCCCTGATGTAGACTCCTGGCTTTACGGCGCATTGGTGGATCGTGCCCCGCCCTCCCCGATGGGGTACGGTGGCACTGAGACCGCAGATGGACACTTATGTGCGGCATTACCGCGATCTTTGCGTACCATTCGTCCGCCGACCCCGTCCGACGAGAGGAGCTCGAGAAGATTACCGAACGCATGCGCCCCCGCGGTCCCGACGCCGTAGGCACATGGATCTCCCCTGATCGTCGCGTCGCCCTGGGCAGCCGTCGGCTGGCCATCATCGACCTCTCGGACGACGGCACCCAGCCCATGTTCGACGTCGAGGGCGAGCTGGCCATCGTGTTCAACGGCGAGATCTACAACTACCCCGAGCTCCGCGCGTCGCTTGAGCGCGGGGGTGTGCACTTCCACTCGCACACCGACACTGAGGTTCTGCTTCAGCTCTATCGCCGCGACGGCGAGGACATGCTCGGCCTGTTGCGGGGCATGTACGCGTTCGTAGTATGGGACGCGCGCAGGCGCCGAATGTTCGTGGCCCGCGATCCCTACGGCATCAAGCCCCTGTACTTCGCCGACGATGGGTCTGTGGTCCGCTTCGCCTCGGGCGTGAAACCCCTGCTGGCCGGGGGGGTGGTGTCCCCGGCGCGCGATCCGGCCGGGGTGGCCGGATTCTTCCTGACCGGCTCCGTCCCCGAACCGTTCACGATCTGCCGAGACGTGCGCGCGGTGGAGGCGGGCACGAGCTTCCACGTCGAGGACGAGCGGGGACGGGGAGAGGTCCGGCGCCACTACTCGGTGGCGGAGGTGTTCCGCCAGGCAGACCGCCAGCGCGTTTTCGCTGGCCTCATGAAGCCGGAGATCTTCCTGCGCGAGCGCGTCGAGGAATCCGTGGAGCACCACCTGGTGGCGGACGTGCCCGTGGGGCTCTTCCTCTCCGCCGGGATCGACTCTTCAGCCCTGGCCACCATCGCCTCACGCGTGTCGCGGCGGCCCGTCCACACCTTTACCCTCGCCTTTCATGAGTTCCAGGGAACGGAGGACGACGAAGCGCTGCTGGCCGAGCGTCTGGCGCGCGAGATCGCCGCCCCCCACACCACGCGCCTGGTGACGCGCGACGAGTTCCATGCCGATCTGCCGCGGATCTTCGAGAGCATGGATCAGCCCACCATCGACGGCGTGAACACCTGGTTCGTGAGCAAGGCCGTCCACGAGGCGGGCATGAAGGTGGCGATCTCCGGCCTGGGCGGCGACGAGCTCTTCGGCAGCTACCCGTCGTTCCGCAAGGTGCCGCGCATGGTCCATCTGGCGCGGCTCCCGGGTGCGGCGCGGGCCGCGCGCATGGTCAGCCATCATCCCAAGGCCGCCTTCGTCGGCCGTTTCGGCCGCACCTACGGAGGCGCCTACCTGCTCCAGCGCGGGCTGTTCTTCCCCGACGAGCTGCCGGCCATCATCGGCGCCGACACCGCGCGGGAAGGGCTCGAGCGCCTGCAGATCCTCGACCTGATCGATTCCGCCATTACGCCCGATCCCGGAACCGAGTTCGGCCGCATGGCCACGCTGGAGTCATCGCTGTACATGCGCAACCAGCTCCTGCGGGACGCGGACTGGGCGAGCATGGCGCACTCGGTAGAGGTCCGCACGCCGCTGGTCGACGCTGCGCTGCTGCGCCAGATCTGTCCGCTTCTGCTCGAGCGCGGAAGTGAGTGCAAGGGCGCCTTGGCGGCCATGCTCCCGCCATGGGTCCGCGGGCGGCGCAAGAGCGGCTTCTTCGTGCCGATGCGCGAGTGGACCGGCCTGCCGGCGGACGCCACCACCACGCGCATGCGGGGCTGGGCGAAATCGGTCTTCGAGTACTGTGACATGGGGCGCTTCGGGACCGTCGCCAGGTGACGGTCCTCGTCCTCGCCACCGATGCCTATGGTGGTCACGGGGGGATCGCGCTCTTCAACCGCGAGCTGGTCGCCGCTCTGGCCCTGAACTCGGAGGTCGTGGTGGTTCCGCGCATCGTCCCGCACGAGCCGGAACCGACGCCGCCTGGAGTCACGTTCGTGGCGGAGGCAGCGCGGAGCCGATTCGCCTATTCTCGAGCCATCGCGCGCGCCGCGCTGAGCCGACCCGCGCTCGTCATATGCGGGCACATCAACCTGCTGCCCGTCGCCTGCGCGATCGCCCGCCATCCCGTCTTGATGACGTTCGGCATCGAGGCCTGGAAACGGCGGCTCGCCGCGGGCCTCAACCGGCTCGTCCATCGCTGCCGTGCGGTCATCTCCATCAGCGCGCTCACGCGCGATCGCTTCGGTTCCTGGTCCGGCTACCGCGGCCCCACCTACATCCTGCCCAATCCCATTCATGCCGAGCGTTACGGGACTCGCGAGCGGCGCCCAGACCTCGTGGCCCGCTATGGCCTCGAGGGGAAACGTGTTCTGCTGACGGTCGGCCGCCTGGCCGGCGAGGAACGCTATAAGGGGTTCGACGAAGTGCTGGACGTGCTCGGGAAATTTCCGCCAGACGTGGTCTACCTGATCGCAGGGGGCGGCAACGACCAATCACGGCTGCGGCAGAGGGCCGATGAGCTTGGAGTGGCGGATCGCGTCGTCTTCACGGGCGGATTCCCGGAGGGCGAAAAGGCGGACCTCTATGCCCTCGCCGACGTCTATGTGATGCCGAGCCGCGGCGAGGGGTTCGGTTTCGTGTTCTTGGAGGCAATGGCCTCCGGCGTGCCCGTTGTGGGTAGCAAGTACGATGGTGGCCGCGAGGCGCTGATGTATGGCAAGCTGGGCCTACTGGTGGACCCTGCGAACCCGGCGGAGCTCCGCGCCGCCATCGCCGAGCAGCTCGAGCGCGGGACTCGCCGGATCCCAGACGAGCTCCAGTACTTCTCCTTCGAGCACTTCGTCGCGCGGCTCACGATGGTCCTTTCGAGTATCGATGACAGATCTAGAGCGAGCTGATCGACGGCGTCGTGGACGGTCCCCGCGACGATCATTACGATGAGATCGGCGACCCTCCGGGCAAAGGCCCGCGATTGGTGGGTGGATTTCTGCCATCCCCTCCCGCCGTTCCGCGGTCGCCTGGCGGCCGCGCGCATTATCTCGGAAACGTTCCTCACTCGCCCCGAGAACGCCGTCACGTGGGCCAAGCTGCCCAACGGCTTCAAGGTAAAAGTCGATCTGCGTTGGCGCGGCGGTTACGACGTCCTCTACTATTTCCGCGAGTACGAGCGCCCGCTGGCAGATTTGATTCGACGTGCGGTCGATGTCGAAGCCGGCTCTTTCATCGACGTCGGAGCGAACATTGGTGTGTTCTGCTTCTGGGTCGCCGACATCCTGCGGCGCCGCGCAGGCCGGGCCCTTGCCATCGAGCCCATTCCCGCGAATTACGCGTTCCTCACCGCCGGTATCACCGAGAATGCACTCCGTGAGTCAGTCACGCCCATCGCGGCCGCCATCGCCGATCGGTAAGGCGAAACTGGCGTTGCTCGTGCAATCCACGGAGGTCATGCGCCATTTCCAGGTGCGGCACATCGTCGAGCCCCTTAACGCGCGCCACATCGACTATCCCCTCGCCAACAAGCCCCTGTGTCTGGCGCACGCCGAGGAGCACGCAAGCGCCGACTTGGTCGTTTTCCTCGACGCAGACATCCTCGTCTGGAAGGAGCCGCAAGCGTTCGTCCTTCCTGAAGGCGTCGACATCGCGCTCGTCCCGGACGGGACGAAGACAGCGGCCTCCACTGGGCCCGGCGATCGGTTCGAGGACTATTGGCTGAAGCTGTACGACCTCGCCGGAGCGACGGCGCGGCCCTACACGACCACCACGCTGACCCACGAGCGCGTCCGCGGCTCGTGGACAGCGGCGTGATCCCGTTGCGTCGCCGCGCGGCCATCGCCTCGCACTGGCGGAGCGCCATGATCCGGCTGCTCCAAAACGACTTCGCTCCACGTTCGGCGGCGTACCACCTGCGCGAGAACAACGTCCTCAGCGCCGTTGCCGCCGCCCGGTACGACCGGTTCGTCGAGCTCCCGGTGGCCTACAACTACCCGGTCCAGAACTGGGACCGCATGACCGCCAGGGGCATCACGCCCGAAGACGCGGTCTTGTGGCACTACCAGCCCTTTTTCGACCGGACCTTCGCGCGTTTCGCAGCACGGATCGGATCGGTGTCGCACGGTCGAGGACCGCCTCCGGATCACGGCGGCTCACGTGGACGACCTGCGGGAGAACTATCGAAGGCGCATCGCGACCGATACACCCTGGTTCCGTACGCTCAGGCGCCGTCTCCGCCTCGGTCCGAGGCTCCGCGCACTGATGCATCGGGCCAAACCCACCGACCCCGAGGCCTGGGACTAGCCTCCGCCGTCAACGCGACGTGCGGTCTCCCGCCGCCGCTCGGCGCACGCGCAACCATCGCGTCCTCTCCGCCGGACGGATGCCGCGGATCTCGCTGTAGCGGCGGACGGCCGGCGAATCCCCCTGCGCCTTGCCCTCCTGGGCCGCGTGCCACAGGTGGATGAAGGGAAGGTAACCGTAGCCGTAGGCGCGTCCGTGGGCGCCCGCGCGCTCCCAGAACTCGAGGTCCTCCCCGCCCCAACCCACGAAGTCCTCGTCGAAGCCGCCGACGTCGAACAAGGCCTCCCGAGTCGCGGCCACGGTGCCCCCGTGAAGGTTCTGCGTGACCCGCGTTATGAGATGGTCTCTCAAGATGGCATCGGCAGCAATGCGCTCGTGTGCGTCTCGCTCGCCATAGAAGAAGATGAAGCGCGTACAGGTCCGCCTTTTCGTCTTCGAGGAACCCGCCGGTAAACACGACGCGAATGCCCACTCCGGCTGGCCGACGTCTACGTGATGCCGAATCTTGGCCAAGAGAATACTTCTTATTCGACAACTTCTTACGCCGGCTGGCCGAGATCGTCATTCGCGTCCTGTCGTGATCAGTGTCAAGGCCCGCGCCGATCCACTACGCCGTCAGCGCTGAGTCGTTCGCTCATGGCCTCGGCAAGGATGCGATGCGCAAGCATCGAGTGATGCGAGGTCGTGTCGAAGTATTCGGCAGTCGGAATCGTCTGACTCGCCGACCTCTGGTGTGCCGCGAGGATGGCGATCGTGTCGATCGTGGCGTACCCCTTGTGGGCGAGCGCGTCCACGAGCCGTCCCATCCGCGCGTGGATGCGGTTGGTGGTCAAATCTCCAGGTCAGCCGGCTGCCCGAAGAGGATGATGTAGGGCCTGAACCGGCGTGATTGCGCGAACCGCTCGAAGTCGTCGAACAGCGCGATCAGGAGAGAGAAGACGCGGTCATCCTTCATAAATAGAGCCGGATATTCCGGGGCCGGACGGCGGTCGAGCGCCCGACGGGCGAACCCGCGAATGAGCGACACGGTGTATGGGAAACGCAGGACCGGTTCGAAGTTCTCGGGGTCGTATCCTTCGGCGAAGTAATCGAACCGCCGGAAACCGTTCCGACGGAGGGGTCGTGGATGAGGCGGCGGAGCTCTTCGCGCGTCCACACGGGGTTTGGAAGCAACACCAGGCTGCCGTCCTGGAGCAGGAAGCGCGGTCTTGTGCCCTCGAAGAACGGGGTCCCGTCCCACCCCAAGGGCGTGTGATAGGTCTGCACATCGAGCGCCCACCGATAGACGTTGACTATCCTGTTCACGTTCTCGGAAGTGAAGCCGAAGAAGACAACAGGCGTGGGATGCTCCCGATACACCCGTTTCAGCTTCAGTAACGCCTGATCGGGGCCGTAACCACGCACGCCATAGTTGACGACGTTGCGCCCGAGAGAAACCGAAAGGTGCGTTTCCCAAGTCTCCTCGTCGGGCCCGAAACACGCGGTGAATGAATCACCAAAGGCCCCGACGAGGCCTTCTGGGACGTATGCGGCGCGCGGCGAGCCGGGCCGAAGGGGGTGCGCCCCGGAGGTCCCAGCCTAGCAGCCCGTGGTGAAAGTCCGTCCGTGCGGACCTGAGATGGACCAGATGGATCGTACGTTTGGCGCATGGCCATGGGAAAGAAGAAGCGACGCCAGGATGCGTTGTGGATCGTCG
>Ga0070708_100002924_pt1 | contig 13286 bp, 9 predicted proteins | sample KBSK5503metaG_FD_65469 | JGI IMG/M metagenome (GOLD analysis project Ga0070708, IMG submission 65469) | Corn, switchgrass and miscanthus rhizosphere microbial communities from Kellogg Biological Station, Michigan, USA - KBS K5-50-3 metaG | ecosystem: Host-associated > Plants > Roots >...
TACAGGCACGCGTTCCGGCACCCTGTCAGTGACCGACAATGCCAGCGGCAGCCCGCAGACAGCGGCGCTGAGTGGCAACGGGATCGCACCCGCGGCTGGGCTGTCACCGGCGAGTCTCACCTTCGCCAACCAACTGGTAGGCACGACCAGTGCCGCCCAAACCGTGACGTTGAGCAACACCGGGTCCGCCACTCTGAATATCAGCAGTATCGCGACTGCGGGTGATTACGCACAGACCAACAACTGCGGCGCCAGCCTGGACGCGGGTGCCAGTTGCAGTATCAACGTAAGCTTCAGGCCTACCGCTACAGGCACGCGAGGCGGCACCCTGTCAGTGACCGATAATGCCAGTGGCAGCCCCCAGAAAGTGGCATTAACCGGCACCGGAGTCGCTCCTGCAGTGAATCTCGCGCCGACCAGCTTGAATTTCGGCAAAATCCCGGTGGGAGCCACGAGTGCACCCAAGAGCGTCACTTTGAGCAACACCGGCACGGGCATGCTGCTGATTAGTAGCATGGCTCTTACGGGCGCAAACTCCGCCGACTACTCGCAAACGAATAACTGCGGTAGCTCGGTGGCTCCCGGCGCCAATTGCACTATTACGATTACCTTCACGCCCAGTGCAACCGGTAACCGGACCTCCGCTCTCGCGATTACAGATAACGCGCCGAAGAGTCCGCAAACCGTACCTCTCAGCGGATCAGGGACCTAAGGCGCTAGGCCACAATTCTCAAAACAAATCGCCCGACATGCAAGTTAACCATGGAGATTCCGGCCCGATTGCTTTGAATGGGGATGGCGAATGATCGAAACTATACAAAACTACTTCGGTTTAACCGCGGAGGACACATTTCCGGCGCCGAAATGGTATTTCCAACAAATGGCGTGGGTTCAGAATCCCTTGGATCCAGAAAATGTAGCCTACAACTATCCACTGGCGCTGCGAATGCGGGGTCCTCTGGATCAGATGGCACTGAAGCGGAGTATCCGGGAAATTGTGTGGCGGCATCAGGTTCTGCGGTCCGCGTTTCGCATCCAGGATGGCCACCTCCTCCAGATTGTGCAACCGCCGCGGCCCCTGATATTCCCAGTCGTGGACCTGAGCAAGACATCTGAGGCCGAACGGGAAGCAAAGGTACTCCAGCTTGCCATCGATGAAGCCAATCGCCCGTTTGACTTGAATCGCGGTCCACTACTACGAGCCAAATTGCTGCGTATGAATCCTGAAGATCACCTTCTTCTGCTGACCACTCATCACCTCGTCTCCGATGATTGGTCCATGAGAATTCTGCTTCGGGAACTGTCCCTGGTCTATGGCGCTTTTAACGCCGGGCAACCATCTCCTCTTACCGCTATTTCTTTCCAATATGGAGATTTTGTGCGACAGGAGCAGAAACGTTTTGAGGAGAGGAAATTGGATCACGTTGCCTTCTGGAAGCAGCAACTGGCTGGCGGGAACGATTTTCACCATCTGGCTCCAGACCATATCCGAGCGGAACGTCAGACGTACCGGGGCACACACGAGAGAGCGACTCTGGCCGAGAGCCTGACGAACGCCCTGAAGACCCTTAGCTATCAGGAAAAAGCCACCCCATTTATGGCGCTTCTTGGCGCCCTCCAATGCCTGCTGTACAGATATTCAGGCCACCAAGACATAGGAGTCGCATCCTGTGTAGCGAATCGGTCATCGAGTCAGGCAGAGAAGCTAGTCGGCCATTTTAGCAATCATGTCATTCTTCGCACGAATCTAGGGGGCAATCCGACGTTTCGTGAGTTGCTCCGTCGCGTTCGCGAAGTAGCCTTTACCGCCTACTCGTATCAAAATTTGCCATTTGGGAGTCTGGTAGAAGAGCTAACGGCTACGTCTTCCACCAGTACAAATCGCCTTTTCCAGGTGCTCTTGGTCTTGACTGACGCCCCGAAAGAAAAATGGAGCTTTCCTGGCCTGAAGGTAAGCCCGTTTTCAATTGATCTTGGAACAACCGCCTATGACTTGATCGTGTGGCTAAGACTCGAGAAGGGCCTCGAGATCGACCTGCAATACAATCCCGACTTGTTTGAAGTTGACACCATGCGCAAAATCCTGGAAGACTACGGCGCCCTGCTCGAGGTGATGTCAAAGAACCCGGAGGCGCGAGTCGATGAGGTCGCAATTGCGATGCTGCACGTGGCAAGCGATAGCCAGGTGCGACGCGAACACACATCAAAGGAGCGAGCGGCTCCAACAGACAGGATCGAATCGCAACTAGTTGAGCTCTGGGAAGCGGTCCTCGATAAAAGGCCGATCGGGGTCACTGACGACTTCTTTCAATTGGGAGGAAGCTCTCTTCTTGCTACACGCTTATTTGCGAAGATCGAGGAAGTCTTCGAATTGAGGGTTCCCTTGGTTACTCTGATCAAGGCTTCGACAATAGAGAAACTAGCCAAGGTCATTCGCCAGCCGGACTCGTGCGACACACGGCGTTCCCTGGTATCCATTCAGCCTGGCGGTTCGCGTCCCCCCCTCTTTTGCGCTCATGGCGAATCGGGAAACCTACTAATGTACCGTGCCTTGGGGAAGTATTTGGGCGCCGATCAGCCGGTCTATGGGCTGCAACCGCAGGGACTGGATTGCAAACAGCCTCCGCTCACGCGAATCGAGGACATGGCGGCTAACTATATTGAGGAAATACGAGTTGTCCAGGCCGAGGGGCCCTACTTCCTGGTGGGATACTGTATGGGAGGCACTATAGCCCTGGAGATGGCCCAGCAACTCCGGAGACAAGGACAAAGCGTGGGTTTATTGGCGTTGCTGGACACGTATAACTGGAGAAGGGCCAAGCGAACATTGCTGAGTGACCTCTTTTTTAATCTACAGAGATGGTGGTTTGATTGCAGGCATTTCCTCCTCCGGAGCTCGAGAAACAAGCTAAAGTCTTTGCGAGCAAGATTTAACGCACCTTGTGGTAAATCAGAACTTTCCGAATGTAATAGACGGGCAGCACTCAGTTATGTTCCGAACCTGTACCCGGGACGAATCTTACATGTCCGGCCGAGGCGGCAGTATACCCGGTATAACGGGCCGGAGCTGGGCTGGGGTAAGTTGGCCGCTAGCCTGGAAATCTTCCATTTGCCAACCTACCCTGGGCAACTTTTTGAAGAACCGTATATCAAAGATGTGGGGAGCAAATTGAGGGCTTGCATTACTGAAGGAGCTGCAAAATGGAAGTCTGCTCCGGAGACCGACGCTTTCGAGCCCGGGCATGAATCGTCAGTATACCGTTCAGATCAACACCTTGCAGTACCCGAGACGCGTCCCCCGGTCGTGTTGGAAACCTGAGCAAAGGCGCTTAGTCAACTCGCGGCACCATACACCGGCACTATACAAAAGGAGCCCGAAGTGTGCGGAATTTTTGGAGCCATTAACACAACCGGATTCTTTGAAGGCCCGGATTTTGATCATTTTGTCGCACTCACCGATTTGGTGGCTTACCGCGGACCCGATGACTGCGGCCACCTTCCCCTGACTCTCAAGAACCCTGACTCCCGACGAGATCGTTTATTCGACATATTTCTCGGCAACCGAAGGCTGTCAATCATTGACCTGTCTTCGTCTGGACATCAGCCGATGTCAGACGGCAAAGGTCTCTGGATTACCTACAACGGCGAGATCTTCAATTACATCGAGCTACGGCGTGAATTAGAAGATCGTGGACATACATTCCGAACTGGCACTGACACTGAGGTCATTCTGCACGTTTACAGTGAATATGGTGAGCTCGGATTCGATCGCCTGAATGGCATGTGGGCCTTTGCTATCGTGGATATCCCCGCGCGTAAGGTGGTATTGAGCCGAGATCGTTTTTCGATCAAGCCGCTGTATCTCTTCCAGTCAAAGGGCAAATTCTATTTTGGCAGCGAGATCAAGCAATTGCTGCCGCTCCTGCCCGCGCGTGAACTCAATGTGAGGGCCATGACAGCATACTTGACGCAAGGTTTGCTCGATCATGACGTGGAGACGTTCTTCCGGGGCATCACCCGAATTCCAGCCGCCACGAACGTGATCGTTTCGCTGGATTCGGGTACTGTCGAGGAGAAGAATTACTGGCGCTTCCAATTGCCGAACGCGATTTCCGCTTCCTCAAAAAACATCGTGGAAGAGTTTCGCGCCCTGTTTTTCGACAGTGTTCGCCTCCGCCTGAGGAGCGATGTCAAGGTCGGCGTTCTCCTCAGTGGCGGCCTTGATTCCTCCGCTGTCACGACGGCTGTGAGAAAAGTCTGCGGAGAACAATTGCAAACCTACTCGATTGTCTCCGAGCACGAGGGTCACGATGAACGGCGCTTTATTGACATGATCGCCGCCACCGGTGTCCCGAATCACAAGATCACCTTTCGCCCAAACGACGTGTTGGATTGTCTTGAACGCGTGCTGTATTACAGTGATGAGCCGTTTGCCGGTTTCAGCGTAATCGCGCAATATCAGCTTTTCGCAGCTATCAAGAACACCAGCGATGTTACCGTCCTGCTTAGCGGGCAGGGGGGAGACGAAACCCTGCTCGGATACTTGAAGTTCTTTTTCTTTCACGTCCAGCTTCTGCTCAAAGCCGGAAAATATCTCGATGCCATGTCGCTACTTGCCAGAAGCGCTTGGCACCGCACAGCAGTGAGGCAATTCCGGGTTTCCGAGGCGCGCCGCTACATGCAACACAACCGCCAGGGCATCTGGCAAACCATGCTGCGCAACACGATGCCGGTGCCGATCTGGAAATGCGCCGACATTCGATCGCGACAGATCGCCGATATATCCAGCTTCTCCGTCCCAGCTTTAACTCACTACGAAGACCGCAATTCCGGCGCCCATTCCCTTGAGGTCCGGCATCCGTTTTTGGACCACAGATTGGTCAACTTTGCCGTCAACCTGCCACCGGAACTGAAGATCCATCGCGGTTGGACCAAGTACATTCTGCGTGCCGCCCTTCCCGAAATGCCCGCCCCGCTCCGCTGGCGCCGCGACAAACAAGCCTTCTTGGTGCCGGAAGAACTGTGGCTGAAGCACGACCTTGTTCCAGTAATCCAGCAAAGATTTCGGGCCAGTACGCTGGCAAGCCTCGATATCTTGGACGACAGAGAGTTCCTGTTGTATTACGAGCAATTCCTCAGCGGCCGGTCGATTACCTCGTCGGACATCGCGCGAGTTCTAGTTGCCGAGCTTTGGGCGGAGAAAATCTTCCACGCCAATAGGACTCCTACTCCTGATACAGTCAGCCCGCAAGCGTGGCAAGTGCCCCGGTTTGGCCACATGGGAAAAAGCGTGAACGTTTCTGCCCGATAATATCGCAGTTGGTTTCTGCGCCTCGAATTAAACCGCTGCGACAGTTTGCCTGCCACCGCATCCCTTGATTTCACACTCCCGGGCTGCTCCTCCTTTTGACACTGAACCGGGATTGTGCGGCCAGGTTGCCACGCAAACGGGTGACGCTTGATGCGGCAATCTGGCGGCTACTAGTTCCTTCTCCTCACCTCTTCCGTCCCCACAACGTGTCCACGATGAATTATCAGGTGATGGGCCTTGCGAAACCACTGTGTTAAGCCGTCCTTCCGAGCGCCATCTTCGGTATTGCGTAACCTTAATCAATTTCTTGCCCAGGACCGGGGTTTGACCCGCTCCCCTAACTAAATGCGCACACAACTGAGTATGATTTCGTCGAAAATGACCCGGTCCCCTTTTTCTGTGGCACTTTCAAGGTGAGTTTTGGGCAGCGAACTCACTCGGTGTTCGTTCTCAACGGCTCGCAGCGTGCCGTTGAACGACTCTCTCGCTCACCCGTGGAAGCTAACCTCAGTCTGTGTCAGAAATGGTGGAACCGCTCACTTCCGGCAGTAAAGTGACGAGAAGTACCAAATATTTGTAGTGAGCACCCCAATAACCACTTGCGTAGTAGGTATTCCCAGGGTAGTAAGTATCCCCAGGTACAGCTCCAGCTTACGCATTCGGAGAGTGCCCCTTCGTGATCTGGTAATGCGCCGACCGAAGTAGCAATATTCAAACCGGCTCGGCAGAAGCGACAACAGTATGGCAAAAGCCAAACCGCATCGCCTGCAATCTTATCCCCAAAAACGAGAGTACCGTCGCTTCTGCTTGCGCAACCAAGTCCGCGTGAAATATCACGCGGGGGACTCAGTTTCCGAACTTCAAGCCGTCAGCAAGAATGTAAGCATCGGCGGCCTACTCTTAGAGACTGATTCGCGGATTCCGCAATGCTGCCCCGTGAGTTTCGTCATGACAGTGAACGGAGGTCCGGTTATTCGTCCTATTCAATTCGTCGGCGAAGGGGAGGTGGTGCGGGTCGAGCCAGATGCAGCTGGTGCAGGATTCGCGATTGCGGTGAAGTGCAAACGTCCTATGTCCCAACTGGAGAGCTACCTCTCGTAAACCGCAGAATCAGGACCGTCTGCTTCACAACCGACAAAAACCGCCTTAAAACAGCCTCTTTTTAATGACGAGCTGGCGAAGCCGTTGTATGTCGTCTCGAACAAGACAATGCCGGTCTGGCCGAGGGGCATGCACATGTGATCCGCAATGCGGGTGGACGGGCCAGCGACGATCGTGTCTTTATTGGCTATAGTCTACCAACACAGAACCCATTGGGAACCTAGGGCTACCCAGTTCATGACTTTTGAGTAGACGAAATGCTCGCGGCGATTGCGCATCTCCCAAATACCGGTATCAGGGAGGTGCCAGTTGTCGCAGATCCACTCCAGGCCTCCCTGGAACTGCGAAACCGCGGCATTGCCGTCCTTTGACACTCATTGGTTTCGTTCAGGGATTTACATAGATGCACGCGCCACCGAGGAGAGTTTATTGTTACATTTGGTCTGAGTCCAGTCGCCGAAACGGGGTCAGCACTCTTCTCAGGGATGTTGGAAAGGCGGCGGGAGAGACGCTGCAAGCTGCGTCTCGACGGATGCTGATGTTTTTGGAGGCTGATGAAAGGTTTTCATTGGATTACGGGGATCGCGCTGGTCGTGCTGCTGGCGTTGGCCATTGTGGGCTTGGTATTAACCCGCGACCTGGGCCAGCCTGCGGGCAACGCTGAAGGCACCCGCAAGCCTCAAGGCGGAAAGGTCGTGACTGCGAATGTAGGGACCGCGAGTCAAACGCTCGTGGACCAAAGTCCACTGCAAACGGCGCGCAGACTGGCAGCTCTGGCCGCAACTCCGGAAGAGAAAAGTCTTTCCCATCAAACCCTGAAACTCGCCGACCACGAACTCGATCTCGCGTTTTACGGTGCGGAGCGTAACGCCGGTGCAAATCTTCCTCCGCTCACTCCTGAGACCAAAGAGCTCGCCGCGAGAAAGGCCGCCGCCGAAGCTGCGGTGAAGATGGATGAGGACAGCGTCGCAGAGCTTACCAGGAAGTCGGCGAAGGCCCCGGAATCACAAAAAGAGAATCTCGAGGACCAACTGGAAGTTGCCAAGGGACAGCTTGAACTTGACCAATATGAAGTCGACGATGCGGCGGAGGATCTGGCGCGCGCCGGCGCCGATCCCGGAGCCAGGATTAGACAACTGAAGGCGGAGCACGACGCCAGCGATAAGGAGCCGGAGAGCGCCCCATCCCCGGCGGTCATTTCTGCTGAGCAGAATTATCAGGCGCACACACTTCTCCATGTCTTCCGGGCCTGGCGCGAGCTGCATTCCAAACGATTGCAGATTGCGGCCGCCCGGCAGGAGGCAGCCGCGGAAGTCCAGAAGCTCAACCAGCAACATGAGAGTTTTGAAAAGCGCGCCGACGCAGAGAAATCGGAACGCGAATCTGTCAAGCAGCAAGCCAAAGGTTTCGCGCGAGGCAACCAAAGCGCGAGCCGCGAAGAATCGAAAGCCACCGCCAAGGCAACGCTCACTTCCCTGAAACAGCATTCCCAGGACCAGAAAAATCTGGCCGAATTCGACAAACGGATCCAAGACGAGCAGGAACTCGGGGATATCTACGGCAACTGGCTGGTATTCGTACGAGCCCGAGAGCGCGGGGCGTTGCACAGTACCATCGAAACCACGCTTTGGATTGTGATGATCTTGCTGGTTGTGTATGGGGCCAGCCGGGTGATTGACCGTGTTTTTGCCGGATTTGCCGCAGAAAACAAGCGCCTGGGCACGATTCAAACCGTATTGAAATTTGCCGTGCAAGCATTGGGTGGTATTGCCATTGTGTTCGTGATCTTCGGTATGCCCAGCGAGACGACAACGATTCTGGGATTGGCCGGTGCCGGACTTACCGTCGCTCTGAAAGATTTCATCGTGGCATTTTTTGGCTGGTTCGTATTGATGGGCCGCAATGGTATCCGCGTGGGTGACTGGGTGGAAATCAATGGCGTTTCGGGCGAGGTGGTCGAGGTCGGCCTGCTGCGTACTGTGCTACTGGAGACCGGAAACTGGACTGACTCAGGCCATCCCACTGGGCGCCGGGTGGCATTTGTAAACGGCTTTGCCATCGAAGGACACTTCTTTAACTTCTCCACCTCGGGTCAATGGATGTGGGACGAATTGCAAGTCGAAATTCCAGCTGCGCAGGATCCGTACCCCATCATCGACGGAATCCAGAAGCTAGTGGAAAAAGAAACTGCCGCCAACTCCAAGACAGCGCAACAGGAGTGGCAGCACACAACCACGCGATACAAAGTGCAAGCACTTTCTGCCGTGCCCGGCATCAACGTGCGGCCGACCGGCGGGGGCATCGAAGTAAACGTGCGCTACATCACCCGGGCCTACGAGCGGCACGAAACCCGTGCGCGGCTGTATCAGGCCGTCGTGGAGCTGATGCACGGACAGCGCGACGCGGTGAAAGCGGTGGCTACGGCCGCTCCAGCTGGCTCCGCTAAATCCTAGACCTTCAAATCAAGTTCCTTTCGCAGATAGGTCTTCACCTTCTCAGACAGCTGGGAGCCGTGAACAGTGTCGCGCACCAGCGCTGGAGGCATGGAATGCGCCAACCGAAGAGCATGAGCCAGCGGCGTCTTCGGATGGCGCACGAGGGCCAGGCGAATTTCGTGTCGCGGTGACCATTTACCGTGGCGGCATACCGCTTGGACCAGGGCCGTAGTCGCTCCGGGTCTTGCCAGCACTCTGACAATGGCGGCTTCGGTGAGCCGGGGGTTTTCCAGCGCTGCCTGAAGAACGCGGGGCTCTTTGTCGAGCAGCAGAGCGGCTGCGACGGTTTCCGGTGCTCGGCGTGCTAGCGAAATCCGCTCGCCCAGGGTGATTGATGCCAGACGCGAAACCAGCAGTTCGGCGGCTACACCCTTCAAGTCTCCTGACATCACAGGCAGAAGCGCAACCCGCATGAGATCGAAAGTATGCAACTGCCGGAGCAACTTTAGGGAGATACGACGTGGAGTGCGCCGGTGAACAACCATGCCAACCCGCACCCTACGGGCACTCGAGAGATTCGCATTCTTGCTGAGTTCCTCGATGGCTTCGGCCGACAAGGCATTGCGAGCCAGAAGAGCCAGCGCAAGGTCTTCTGTGAGAGTCGGGTCGGCGGCCTGTTCCAGATCGCTTTCTTTGTCTTTAGCCATGAGACCTCGCGTCTTGTCCTCACCGCGGGAGCTTTTGACGGACAATTGCATTTCAGGCTCTGGTGCCGTGTTTTTCATTCGAGTGTTGCGTGTTTCTCGTCTCTTCGCGCCAACTGCAGTGCGCCCAGGACCGGATCCACGACTTGCGGATTCAGCGCCGCCTCAGGACATCGATTGCGAACTTCATTGTAAAAAGTTTGTCGCACCACTGCAGCGTGACGAAAGACGCCCCCGGCCATCGCCACCGGGACAGTATGTTTCGCATCAAGCGATTGACCAGAGGTTGCACGGGCGGGCTCGTGCCGAGGAAAAAGGCGATGGATCACGCTTGCCGCCAGTTCTGCCAGTTCCCTACCAGCGTGTTCGAGTATTCCCTGCGATGTCGCGTCGCCTTGCTCGGCGGAGGTGAGTACAGCGGGGAAAATAGCCGAAAAATCGGCTGGCGGAGAAGCGTTCGCGATTGGGATGAGCTTTTCGAAGGAGGAGACGTTCCAAACTTTTGTGATGATGGACCATAGAACCGAGTCGCTTTGGATACGGGCCTCGGTGCCATTTGCCCGTAGCAGCGCGGCGATGGCGGCGCGACCAATCCAATGAGCCGATCCTTCGTCGGAAACGGCAAAGCCCCAGCCACCAGCGCGTGCCGTTCTTCCATCGGCGTCACGGCCATAGGAAATGGAGCCTGTGCCGGCAATCACGATGACCCCTGGTCCAGCGCCGAAGGCGGCTTCCAGGGCAATGGGGCCGTCGCCCACGATATCGATTTCTCCTTGAAGAATCTCCGCCAGGATTTTGTGAACGATGCTCGCGGTCTCGGGGCGTCCGGCACCCGCGGCACCCACACAAATGCGCCTTATTTGCTGAGTGGTGATTCCGGCAGCAGCGCAGGCTTGACCCACCGCCTGATGTAACGACTCGCGAGCAGCGGTCTCTCCCACGCGAACGATGTTACTTGGCCCTGCGGTTACCGTGGCGATCAGATGGGATTCGTCGCCCACCGCGCATGCTGTCTTGCTGCCGCCGCCATCAATGCCGAGGTAGAACGCCACGGGTTAGTTCTATCACAGGCCTGTGACAGCCCGGTCACAACAATGTGCAGCCGATTTTGATCGCCGCGAGCGAAATGTTCATCAAGCAGGTTCGCCTTGTCTTCATCTTTTCCGAGCGAGCTTGAGTCCGGGCTGCCTTGGTCGTAGAGCCAGGGTTCACAGAGTCTCACTCGCGGCAGATCGTGATTGCCGCCATGATGGACACGCCCAACCGCAGCCGGGACCCGGCGCATAACGGACCATCTCGGGCTGACAATTATGGAGACGAAGATTCGAATCGCCGAACTCGCCATTGGAGGCGACACGCGAGGCCTCAGCTTTACTGCTCCGTCTGAAGCCCTGGCACTTCTGGGGCGGGGGCATGACCCATAAGCGCTTAAGACGGAATTCCTTGCGATTTGCCCGTGATCCACCCGCAATCGTTAGCAAAGGTTCCGACAAGCCGACTTGAACGAAGCCGCTGGCGCGGCGGACGCTTCGCGTGTACAAGTCTGATACGCCGGTGGAGTCTTGAAGGACTGACCGTGGTGCGTTACGATGATGTGAACATGGATAGCGACGTGAGCAGTATATCGATGAGCATCAATAACGGGCTCCTCACACAACTCCTCTCAATACAACAACTTCCAACCCCAAGTCGATTCAAATCCCATAGCTGAGCGCGTCCGCCGCAAACGGCAGCGGCTTCCTTCAAGTCGTTGTATCAAAAGCGACCGCCGCCGATTCTGACGAGGCTCCTAACTCCTCTTCTGCGGTCGCTTCTGATACAACACTAGGACTTCCCCTTACTAATCCGTGGAGTCTCGTGTCGATTATTTCCGGTATGCCGACAATACGGGAGTTGACCGGCCTCGGCCAACCCAGGGTTTCTTCCGGTCAAGATTAGCAAACGGTTCGTCCACGTTTTCCAGAACGCGCGGAAAGAAAGATCGCGAGCGAAACAACCTTGTGGTCGTCGGCTGGTGCAGAGGTTCTTGCATCAGGATTTCGGCGTTTGGAATCTGACGGCTGTGGGAGAATCTAATCAGCGCAGGTCCGCCGGGTGACGCATACTGCCGCAATTGTCTGAGTGGGGAGCCACGCATCAGGCGCTCACTCGACCGGCTAACACGGTGCGCTTGGGCCGGATACAGTGCGATTAGGAGTGTTTCCGTGCCTCGCAAATTACAACCGATTTCGAACGCGATCCAGGCGAAACTCGAAGCGGCCAGGGTTGCGCGCCTTGCAACGCTGGATGCGGAGTATGGACCTCATATCGTGCCAGTCTGTTTTGTCTACGATGGCAAGGTTTTCTACTCGGCAGTGGACCGGAAACCAAAGCGTGTGGCACCAGAGAGGCTCGCGCGGCTGCGGCACATCACGGCATCGCCACAAATTGCACTCATTATCGACGAGTACCGCGAAGACTGGGAAAAGCTCTGGTACATCCTGGTGCGTGGGAAGGCGAAGCTGATTCCGAAATCAGCACATCAGGAACGTGCCCACGCCATCCGTCAGCTCCGAGCGAAATATCCGCAGTATGCGGCAGCAATGCTTCCAGATGACGCACCCGTCATCCGGATCACTCCGGAACGTATCACTTCCTGGGGTAGGATCTAGTGGCTGGCGAATTCTTTTGCCACGGGTTGGAGTGCTGGTTCAGATTTCCTACCCTAACTTCCGAAACTGCTCCATCAGCGCAAGCCACTCTTGCAGCGACTGCGCCTGGAAAGTCGGATCAAAGAAGAGTTCATGCGCTCCGATCCGCTTGCATCCGGCAATGTCTTCTTTGATCTGCTCCATTGTGCCGCTAAAAATCACTCGCTTGTCGCCCAGCGGCTTGTCGGTAATCTCCAGGTTGCCGCGCACCACCATGACCAGGGACGACGGGTCACGGCCCGCCTCCTTTGCCATTTGCTTCACAGCAGAGAACATTTGTGCCATGCCCTCCACGGGAATCGCCACCGGATTCCATCCATCGGCCATGGTCGCCAGGCGCTTCATCGCGGCCGGGGCAAAAGCCGCTAGATAGATGGGAGGGTGGGGCTTCTGCACCGGCTTGCGATTCAGATAGGACTTGGGAATCTGGTAAAACTTCCCGTGAAATTCGACCGGGTTGGTGGTCCAAATGGCTTTCAGCGCCGGCAGAAACTCATCCGCCATGGCGCCGCGCTGCTTCATGTCCGCGCCGGTGGCGTCCATTTCGTCCTTGGACCAGCCTAAGCCAAGGCCCACGCGCAGCCGGCCATTGGAGAGGAAGTCGATGGTGGTCAGGCGGCGCCCCAGCGTGACCGGGTTGTGGTAAGGAATATCGAGGACGCTCGTGCCCAGAGTAATGGTCTTGGTGTGGGCGGCTGCGAACGTCAGCGTGTCCAAGAGATCGAGACTGTATTTGTACTGTTCCGGAAGCAATCCATCGGGTGTAACCGGATAGGGTGTCTGCGGTTTGACCGGCCAAAGCAACCGCTCAATCGTCCAAAGGCTGTCGTAGGCCAGAGCCTCAGCACGCTGGGCGACCTTGACCACAGCCTCGGCAGTGGCGACGGGCCCGATGTTGGGAAGAGCAAACCCAATCTTCATCGCAAAGAATACCTTCCTGAATTAGTTGCAAGGGATTTGATCGTCAGGCTCTTCGACGCTCAGCTCGTTGATGCGCGAAGTATAGGCGGGGTACCTTGCATCGTCAAGTCCAGCGTCGTTCGCT
>Ga0070708_100002925_pt1 | contig 13286 bp, 8 predicted proteins | sample KBSK5503metaG_FD_65469 | JGI IMG/M metagenome (GOLD analysis project Ga0070708, IMG submission 65469) | Corn, switchgrass and miscanthus rhizosphere microbial communities from Kellogg Biological Station, Michigan, USA - KBS K5-50-3 metaG | ecosystem: Host-associated > Plants > Roots >...
GACAACCAGTCGCGGGTTAGGATGCGGGGTGGGCGACGGCCGGTGCGGTAGGGGCCCTGGGAGATCGCTTCCTTGAACACGAACTGATCCGCCCGGGGATGGAGGTCCGGGACGGCCGCCGTGGCCCGCGCCGCGCGGAGCAGGACCGCCGCGGCGGTCGCCGGCGGGTGCGCGCGCCCGCCAGGTGAGGACGGTGGGTGGCCTAGCACACTGAGCAGCGTGATCGCAGCGCTGGCGGCAGCCGCCGCCAGGGCTGCCCCGACGATCCCCCATCGCACACGGTGCCGTGACCTGGGCACACCCGTCCGGGGCCGGGTCCCGGGCACGGTTGCCCGGCCCGGGGTGGTTCGGGCTTCCCGCTCGGTGGCGATCTCGGCCAGCAGGGTGGCGCGAGCGGCGTCACGCACCGCTGCGGGTAGTCCCGGCGCAGGCGGTGCGATGGCCGTGACCAGGGTGATCTCATCCATGTTGTCGGTCCTCACGTGTTCTTTGAGGGCGGCAGGAGGTTCAGCCCGGCAGCGCGGCGCAGCTTCACCCGGATCCGGTGCAGGCGCGAGCGGACCGTGCCCAGCGGTATTCCCAGCGCCTGTGCGGCCTGCTCGTAGGACAGCTCCGCCCAGGCGACCAGCAGGACCAGTTCCCGGTCACGGTCGGAAAGGCCGGCGAGCACCTCCATGATCCTCGGGCGCAACTGTGCGGCAGCGACCCGGTCGAGGACCTCGTCCGCGACCACGTCGGTGGCGGGAACGTCGCGAACGGTGGCGAGCACCCGGGCATAGCGCCGCTGGGCCCGCTGGTACTGGCTGATCACGTTGATCGCGATTCCGTAGAGCCAGGGCCGGGCGTCGTCCCGGCCGGTGTCATAGCGCCGCCGGTTGCGAAATGCCGCCAGGAACACCTCCGACATCACGTCGGCGGCTGCTTGCTGGCCAAGCCGTTGCGCCGCGTAGCGGTAGATGCCCTCCGCGTGGCGGTCGAAGATCTCGGCGAAACACTCCGGGACGGCCACCGATCGCTCGATGATGGCCGCGTCGCTGGGGGCGGCCAGACCGGCCATGTCCGTACGCCATGGCTCGTTCATACGAGTTTGTGACGCGGCGAGCGAGTTCTCATTGGCTGGTTCTTCCTCTGCCAGGTCTCCCAGCATCCCCCGCGGCAGGTCTACCGGGCACTCAACGGTGGGTGGTCACCCTGTATTTGGCCGCGGAGCCCGGCGGGTTCCGTCAGAACGCGAGGTTTCACGGGCCAGCGAGCCGGGCGCAGTGCCGTGACCGCAAGTTTGCACCGTCGGCCAGCAGGCCTCTGACGGAGCAGCGGGTCACCCGGCGGGTGGGACCTCCTCGATGAGCGCGGCCAGCCCCGCTTCGTCGAGCAGGTCGGCGGGCCGCAGCGTCAGGTCATGGCGCACGTAGTAAAAACCGGCGCTGACCAGGTCCAGCGGCACCCGGGCGAGCCGGGCCCAGGCCACCCGGTAGGCGGCGAGCTGGACGGCGGCGGCGTTCAGCTCGGCCGGTGAAGCTGGCGGCTGGCCGGTCTTCCAGTCGATCACGTCGTAGCCCCCGCCGTGCGGATCGGCGAACACCGCGTCGATCCGGCCGCGCACGGTCCGCCCCCCGATGAGCGTCTCGAACGGCACCTCCACGTCAACCGGCCACCGGTCGCCCCACTCCCCGTCCTCGAACCGCTCCCGGAACAGCGCGAGGTCGGCCTCATCGGCGTCCCCGGCCGCGTCGTCGGCGGCCCCCAGCAGGTCCTCGGGGTCGATCAGCCGCTGCTGCCCGAACCGCTGCTCCAGCCACAGATGGAAGGCGGTGCCCCGCTGAGCCTGCGGCGCGGGCGGGCGTGGCATCGGCCGGCGGATCTGCTGAGCCAGCCTGGCCGGGTCGGCGGCGATCGTCACCAGCGACGACACCGACAGCCGCGCCGGCAGCGAGACCTCGGTCGCCGTGCCGCCACGCCGCTCGGACAGTTCGGCGAGCAGCAGGTCGGTATCCCGCGCCCAGGCGTGCGCCAGCGCCTCGTCCGCCTCACCCAGCCCGTCGTCTGCGGCATCTCCCGGCCCGGCACTCACGCCCTCCGCCGTCTCGGCCAGCGCACGCTCGACCAGTGCAGCCGCCTCCCGCAAGGCCTCGAGCCGCGGCCCTGCCTGCGCCGGCGGCCAGGGCACGGTGGCGGGGTCGGCCAGCGCCGGGTTCTGCGCGTCTTCGTCAGGGGCCGGCGCCCAGTGCGCGATCGTTCCCTGGCCGGCCGCGCACACGGCGCGGACCTCGTCCAGGAACACCGACGGTCCGAGCGGGGACGCGGCGTCCCCCCACCAGTAGCCCGAGCAGGCGACCCAGAACGCGGCCCGGGTCACCGCCACGTACGCGAGCCGCCGCTCCTCGGCCAGCTCGCGAGCCGAGCACGCGCTGGTGAAACGGGTCCGTGAGCCCTCCGTCAGGTCCAGCAGGGTGGGCAGGTCGGCCGCGTCCCCGCGCAGGCCGAACGGGAGCAGCCGGGCGTTCTCGGTCCACCGGGTGGTGACCCTGGGCTTGGCGGGAAACACCTGGGCCCGCGCGCCAGCAGCTAGTCCCGGCACGACGACGGCAGCCCACTGCAGCCCCTTGGCCGCGTGCACGGTGGTGAGCGTGACCGCGTTGGTCCCGCTCGGCTGGCCTGACTCCAGGCCGAACTCCTCCGCTTCGGCCGCCGTGAGGTAGGCGAGGAACGCGCCGAGCGTGGGCTCCTCCTCGTCGTCCGCGAAGGCCGCCGCGGCGTCCGCGAACGCGTCCAGGTCGGCACGTGCGGCGGCGGGGTCCCGCCAGGGCTGGGCGGCCACCTCGATGTCCAGCCCGAGCACGCGCTCCACCTCGCCCACCAGGTCGGGCAGGGGCCGGCTCACGTGCCCGCGCAGTGCCCGCAGTTCCGCGGCCAGCGCGGTGAAGCGCTGCGAGCCCCGAGCCGAGTAGGCGCGCGCCTCGCCGAGATCATCCAGGGCCTCCACCAGGCTGCCCGGCTCCGCGGTCAGGTCCGTCACCACCTGGGCCAGAGGATCATCATGCCGAACGGCCGCGCCCTCCGCCCCGGTTCGGTCCGCTGGCGCCTCTCCGGGGCCGGCCTGCGCGGGCGGCGTGTCCCGGCCTGGCGGGCCGCCGGGACGCTCCGCGCCGGTCTGCTCGCGGGCGAGCGCACGGGCGCGCCTGCCCAGCGCGACGAGGTCACGCGGCCCGATCCGCCACCGCGGCCCGGTGAGCAGGCGCGCCAGCGAGCCGGACGCGGCCGGGTCGTGAAGCACCCGCAAGGTGGCCACGATGTCGGCGACCTCGGGCACGGTGAGCAGCCCGCCCAGGCCGACCACCTCGACCGGGATGCCCTTCGCCTCTATAGCCGCGCGCAGCAGCGGGAACTGGGCACGCTTGCGGCAGAGCACCGCGACATCAGACGGCTTGACCCATAGGTCCGGCCGCTGTCCCGGCCAGGGCGCACCGTCCGGGGCGATGCCCGCCGGCGAGCTCAGCACCTCAGCGACCTGGTTCGCCACCCAGCGGGCTTCGTCGGCGGCGGTCTCCAGGAGCGCGCACACGACGGCGCCGCGGCCGGCCCGCTCGGGCGGCGGTACCAGCCTGGGCACGTCCGGCGCCTCATCGCGCAGGCCCTGCTGCAGGGCGGCCGCGACCTCCAGGACCCGCTCGGTGTTGCGGAAGCTGGTGGCCAGCATCGTGACCCTGGCCGGCCGGGTGCCCGCGGGGAACTCCCGGGCGAAGCGGGTGAGGTTGCCCGCGCTCGCCCCGCGCCAGCCGTAGATCGACTGGCACGGGTCGCCCACGGCCGTCACCGGATGGCCGCCGCCGAACAGCGCCCGCAGCAGGACAAGCTGGGCGTGGCTGGTGTCCTGGAACTCATCCAGCAGCACCACCTGGTACCGGGCCCGCTCCATCGCGCCCACCTCGGGGTGCCCGGTGGCGATCTGGGCGGCCAGCGCCACCTGGTCGCCGTAATCCATCACCTCGCGCGCCGCCTTCGCGGCGGCGTAGCCGGACACGAGCGGCAGCAACTGTTCCCGCGCGCGCTGGCAGTCAAGGATCTTCCGGACCGGGGCGGGCATGCGGCCGGGCAGCGCCCGGCTTGCCGCCTCGAGCCAGTCACCGACCTGGTAGACGTCGCCGGGGCGGCAGAGGTGCTCGGCGAGCTCCCCGGCCAGGTCGAGCACCGCCGCCGTGACCGCCTGCGGGCCCCAGTGGACCGCGTCCATCGGCCCGGCGTAGGAGGCGACGACCCGCGCCGCCGTCTGCCACGCGACCGCGGGGGTGATCAGGCGCACCGATGGCTCCAGCGCCTCGCGCAGCGCGTGGTCGGCGACCAGCCGGGCGGCGTAGGAATGATAGGTGGAGACGACGGGCTCGCCGTCCAGGTTGCTGCCGGGTGGCTCGCCCGCCTGACCCTCGGCGGGCGGGCCGGGTGCGGCCGCGCCGAGCCCGGCCCGGCGGAGCCCGGCAAGCCTGGCCCGGACCCGCTGCCCCAGTTCGGCCGCCGCCTTGCGGGTGAAGGTGAGACCGAGGACACGCTCCGGCCGGACCATGCCGTTGGCGACCAGCCAGACGAGACGGGCCGCCATCGTCTCGCTCTTGCCTGACCCCGCACCCGCGATGACGGCGAGCGGCTCCATCGGCGCAGAGATCACCGCCGCCTGTTCAGGAGTGGGCTCAGGCAGACCGAGGAGGCGGGCCAGGTGCGCCGGGCTGTACCAGACCCGGCCCGGTTCCCGCGACTCCACCGTGCCAACGGCGTCGCCCGGCGCCGAGCCCAGCAGGTCACTCGCCGGTGTTGTCACGCGGTCACCTGCTCACTCATGGGGTCACCTGCTCACCCTCGGGGTGGACGGGGCAGCAGGAGCGGACGGGGCAGTTCCGGCAGCCCGGGTTCACGGTCGCCTGGAACAGGGGCCCGGCCATGCCCGCGGCCACGGTCTCGACCAGGTCTTGTGCCCACGCGGGCTCCGGGTCGTCGGGCAGCGCGCGCTGCGGCTGTACCCGGACGCGGGCAGCCAGGCTGGCCTTGCCCACCTGGACAAGCTCCGCGCCTCCCGGCTCGGTGAGGCCGAACCGCTCGAACGCCCCGAGCAGCACCGCCAGCTGGTAGACGCCGAGCTGGGCGTGCCGGTCCAGGTCCTCGCTAGGCACCGGGGTCGAGCCGGTCTTCAGGTCCACCACCACGGCCCGCCCCTGCGGGTCCTTCTCCAGCCGGTCCACCCGGCCCGTGATCTCTACCGCCCCCACCTGCGCACGCAGCGGCTGCTCGACCGCCACCAGGTCCCTGGGGTTCTCCCGGTGCCAGGCGAGGAACTTGCTCACCATGACGCGGGCGCGCTCCCGCTCCTTGTCGCTGTACCAGGGGCTGCCGAAGTCCAGGTGATGCCAGATCTCGTCGATGCGCTCCTCGATGAGGGCACCGTCAGCCCCGGTGGCGGCGAGCACCGCCGCGGCGTGGATGAGGACGCCGAAGTGCCGGACAACGTCCGAGGATCCCGCGCCGGCGGCCATCTCAAGCAGCCAGCGGAGCCCGCACCGGTGGAACGACTGCACCTGCGACGGTGACAGCCGGAGCAGCACCCCGCCCGCCTCCCCATCCCCCTTCACTGCCGGTGTGGTGAGCGGGCTCGGGTCGGACAGCGTGGTGAGCTGGTACCAGCTCCGCGGGTGGGCACCCCGCACCCCGGCTGCCGCGAGCCGGGCCAGCTGGGCCGCGGCCGCCTGGCGCAGCGCGGGCGGACGGTTCCGGTCGGCCGCCGCCCGGCGCAGGTCTGCGGTGAGGGCGGGCAGCGACAGCCAGCGCGGCGCGCCCCCGGCGGCGTCCTCGATCTCGACCTCATCGCCCGCCAGCTCGGCCAGGAACCGTGACGGCCGCTCCTGGCTGTCGTCGCTGCCGGACGCGGTCACCACGAGGCTGCGGCGGGCCCGGGTGACGGCGACGTAGAACAGCCTGCGCTCCTCGTTGAGGATCTTGGACGCCAGGGCAGCGGCGGCGGCGTCGGTGCCGGCCGCTGGCGCCTGGACTTCCGCGGCGGCGTCCACCAGCTCGTCCATGCCGAGCAGGGACGAGCGCATCCGCAGGTCGGGCCAGATGCCTTCCTGCACCCCGGCGACGACCACGACGTCCCATTCCAGGCCCTTGGCGCGGTGCGCGGTCAGGATGCGGACGGCGTCACCCTCCGGCGCACGCTGCGCCAGGGTGTCGCCGGGGATCTCCTGGCCGGAGAGGCTGTCCAGGAACAGGGGGGCCGCCCCCGGCGGGAGCTTCGCGGTGAACCGGGCCGCGGCGTCGAACAGCGCGCACACCGCGTCGAGGTCGCGGTCGGCGGCCGCGCCAGCGGACCCGGCCGCGGCGCTCGCGGCCTGCCACGCCGACGCCAGCCCCGAGGCCTCCCAGACCGCCCACAGCACGTCGTGCGCGTTGCCGTGGCGCGACGTCTCACGCGCGAGCCGGATCAGGTCGGCGATCCGGCGGGCGGCGTCGGCCGCCGGGCCGTGGTGGAGGGTCAGCTCCCGCGGGTCCCGCAGCACGCTGGCCAGCGGCTGCTCCGGCGCGTCCTCGCCCGCGGCGAGCGCGGCGGCCCGGAGCACGCGGCGGAGCCTGCGCAGGCCCAGGGCGTCGGTGCCGCCGAGCGGGCCGGCCAGCAGTTCCGTCGCCGCCTCCTCGTCGAGGGTGCCCGGGCGGAGCGCGCACCGCAGCAGGAGGACCAGCGGCCGGGCTCCCGGCTCGGCCTCAAGCGGCAGCTCATCGCCCGCGATGACCGCGGGTACCCCGGCGGCGGCCAGCGCCCGGCGCAGCAGCGGCACCTGGCGGATCACCGACCTGACCAGCACCGCCATCGACGACCAGGGCACGTGGTCGCGCAGGTGGGCGCGGCGGAGCGCGTCGGCCACCACGGTGGCTTCCTGGCTGGCGCTGGACGCGATGACGATCCGCACCGTGCCTGGCGGGGCGGCAGGCAGCGGCCGCAGGTCGCGGTACGCGCTCACCAGGCCCGGGGCAATGGGGCGGGGTGGCGGGGCCGGAGCCAGCAGAGGGCGGGGTGGCGGGGCCGGAGTAAGCAGAGCCCCGAGGGCGGGGGCAACCGGGAGCCTGGCCGCGACGCGGCGGGACGCGGCCAGCAGGGCGGGACCGCTGCGCCGGCAGGTGCCGAGGGCGATGACCCGGGCGGGCCGTTCGTCCGGGGTCCGGAACAGGTCGGGGAAGCGCATGATCGCGCTGACATCCGCGCCGCGGAACGCGTAGATCGACTGGTCCGGGTCCCCCACCACGATCAGCTCCCGGCCGTCGCCGGCCAGGGCGTGCAGCAGCGCCTCTTGCGCCGGGTCGGTGTCCTGGTACTCGTCGACGAGCACCACGTCGTAGGCCTTCCGCTCCCGTTCCCTGACCGGCCCGCGCGACAACAGCGACGCGGCGATCCTGATGATCTCCGCGTAGTCGTAGGCCGGGACCGGCGCCAGGTCGAACCGCGCCGCGTACCGGGCCAGGAAGCCGCCCGCGGCCTCCCAGTCATCCCGCCCCCGGTGCCGGCCGAGCTGGGCAAGCCGGTGCCCGTCGAGCCCGCGCTCGGCCCCGCGAAGGAGGAAGTCCCGCAGTTCGGCGGCGAATCCCCGGGTGGCCAGCGCGGGCCGCAGCCGCTCCGGCCAGCGGGCGCCGCCGTCCTCGGCCTCGCCGCGCAGCAGGCGGCGTACTTCAAGGAGCTGTTCGGGGCCGGACAGCAGGGTAGGCGTGTCGTCGCCGGCCAGGGCGAACTCGCGGCGCACCAGCGCGTAGGCGTAGCTGTGGAAGGTCAGCGCCAGGGGCTCACGCGTGGTCCGGTGCAGCCGCGCGGTGATCCGCTCCCTGAGCTCCTCCGCGGCCTTGCGGCTGAAGGTCAGGACGAGCACCCGCTCCGGGTCGATCCCGCGGCGGGTGATCCGGTCCACCACGGTCTCCACGATCGCGGTGGTCTTCCCCGTGCCGGGCCCGGCGAGAACGAGGAGCGGCTGGCCCGCGTGGTCCACCACCTGCTGCTGGGTCTCGTCGAGCACCGGGACCTCGTCCGCCAGCGTCGGCTGGCGGACGAGGTGATAGGTGGGCTGCCTGTTCATGTCGCATGCATTCCAGCAGAAGCCTCTGACATTCTGGGCCGTTTCGCGGCCCAGAGCCCGCCGACACGCAGGGCTGTTTTATCCGGCTCCGGCCGGCCATTGAGCGGCCCATTTCTGGCGAAGAGTTCCCGGGTGCGTGGGTACGCCCGGTTAGCCGGCTTACCCGCCGCTCCCCGGCCAGCGTGCCCGGCGCATGTCCACCCCGGAGGCCGCGCCGTCGCGGGAGCGGCGCAACGGAGTTCCCTCCGCCCGGTAGTGCGCCAGTGCCTGCCGCTCGTGACCGGCCAGGAACGATCCGTCGTTGTGGATCACCCGCCACCAGGCGACGCCCCCGCCCCACAGCGCCATCACCCGGCCCACCTGGCGCGGGCCGCCCTCGCCGAGGTACTCGGCGATGTCGCCGTAGGACATCACGCGTCCCGGCGGGATCCGCTCGGTCACGTCGAGCACCCGCTCGGCGAAGTCGGACGGGTGCGGGGTTACCACTGGCCGGGCGCGGGCCAGGAATCGCCCGGCGCGGACGGCGGTCCTTCCGCCGCCCCGGAACCCGCTGGCGGGCCGGATCCGGCCGGCGGCCCGACGGAGCCGTAGGCCGACGGCGGGGCCTGGCCGTACGCCGACGGCGGGGCCTGGCCGTACGCCGGCTGCGGCGGTCGCGGCCAGGCGGTGTCCACGGGCCTGCTCCTCGTGATGACGAGCCAGAACGCCGACGCCGCCACGACCGCCAGGCAGGCCAGAGCCAGCAGGGTGTAGATGATCAGCTGCCGGCTGCCCCGCGGGGCCACCGGAACCGGCGGGACGGCCGACGGCCCGCCGCCGAACCGGGCGGCCGTGGGCGCGCCCGGCGCGGTGCTCGAGTCGTGCACCAGGCGGGCCGCCAACTTCAGCGCGGCCGCCGCGTCGACCGTGCCGAACCCGACCTCTACGTCGTAGCCGTGCCGCGGCCGGTTCCGCGTGCTCCCGGTGATGGCCTGCATGACCAGCGCGGGGGCCAGCGAGGGGTAACGCGACTTGATCAGGGCGGCCACGCCGGCGGTCAGGGCACAGGCCGGGCTCGTCCCGCTCACCAGCCAGTACTGCCCATCCCTGCCCTGAGTGGGCACCCTGACCCCGGGGGCAGCCACCTCGACGGACAGGTTGTTGCTGGAGAAGTTCGCGGGCGCGCCGCTGCGCGCCACCGCGGCCACGCCGAGGACGCCGGGGTAGTCGGCGGGGAAGGAATACGGGGCGTTGCCCCGGGAGCCGTGCGAGTGTCCCGAATTGCCCGAAGAGGCGACCACCACGATGCCCTTGGCCACGGCCCGTGCGATGGCGGCCCGGACCGGGCGGCTGGCCCCCTGGTAGCCCAGGGACATGCTGATCACCTGGACCCGCCGCTGCACCGCGTAACTGATGGCCTGCGCCAGGTGGCCCTGGACCTTCGACGGCCTTTCGCGCTCGTAGGTCGGGTCCCCGGGATCGCCCTGGTCGGTCACCGCGCGGATGGAGAGGATCCTGGACTCCGGTGCCACCCCGATGATCCCGCTCGACCCGCCCGCGTGCCCGTGACCGGCGATGAGCGAGGCCATCCAGGTTCCGTGCACCCCCCAGTGCGGGTCCGACGGGGGCGTGTGCACGCCCGTGAAGTCGCGCCCGTTGATCACCGAACCCGCCAGGTCCGATACCTGCCCGTTCACCCCGCTGTCGATCAAGGCAACGGTTACCCCGGATCCCTTCGTGGTCTGCCAGGCGGGTGGCACGTTGATTTCGTTAAGCACCCAAAGCTCCTGGGAGCGCACGGCGTCGGCCTGCGCCACGCCAGCGGTACCGGCCGCGACAGCTGGCGCCGCTATCAAGGCCACCAGGCCGGCCGTCAGCAGCCGCCTCAGCACGCCGGGCTCCCCGGGCAGCGCGGCACCGGGGCTGGGCTGGCGAGATCCGACGCGACCCGCCCGCCGGCCCCGGACGCCAGGCCGAGCAGTTCGTCCCGGGTGTAGGCGTCACCGCCCCGGCCGAGCCACGGCCGGCCGTCGGCGTAGCCGACCGTGGCCAGCACCAGGTAGGGACCGGCGACGCCGTACCACACGAGTTTCTGGCTCCGGTCGCCGAAGCGGGCCGTCGCGGTGCGGCGGAACGAAACCGCCCTGATCCCCCATCGCGGGTGCCCGGGATCGCCCAGGGCGCGGGCCGATTGCTGCGCCGCCGAACTCCCGGGCAGCACGGCCACGCCGATGGTCACCGCCATGGTCTGGGTAGCGTCCTCATAGGTCGCCCTGAGCACCGCCAGGCAGCCATGCTGGGCGAGGACGCCGGCGGCCGCCCGCTGCGCGGCCACCTTGCACGAGGCCTGCTTCGCGATGCCGACCCGCTGCGCCGTCAGGGGCAGCGACGAGCTGCTGCGGAACGCCTGCCCGGACAGCCGATAGCTGATGACCTGCGGGAAGATCTGCCCGGCCGGCCAGGTTCGCCAGCGCTTGCCGACCTCCCAGGCCATGATCTGCTGCCGCTGCGCGGCGCTGAAGGTGCGCGGCATGATCTGGACCACCACGCCGGTGACCGACACGGCCAGGCCGAGAAACCCGGCCACCAGGCCGGCCACGAGCAGCGGGCGCGGCCACCGCCTGCGGGTCCTGCCCCGCCGTGGGGGCCGCACGCCGGGCATTGGCCGCAGGGGTGACGACACGCCGTCGACGCCCGGGCCCGGCTCTCTCCAGCCGGGCGGCCATGGCGGGACTGGCCCATCTCCCCCCGGCCCATGGCCGCCGGTACCGTGCCCGTCCCGCATCGTCACACCGGAATGCTACGGCCTGCCCGGCCGGGCCGCCCGGCGGGAGCGGGGCTGGCCCACCCGCGCGGACCGCTTCCCGCCCGGCCCGTCAGTACGCGGGCAGCGACGGATCCACCTGGCTGATCCAGGCCAGCACGCCCCCGCCCACGTGAACCGCGTCGGAGAAGCCCGCGTCCTTCACGACAGCCAGACATTCTGCAGAACGCACCCCGCTCTTGCAGTGCAAGACGATCCGCTTGTCTTGCGGCAGGTGCTCGAGGGCGGCGCCGGACAGAAACTCTCCCTTGGGGATCAGCACCGCGCCGGGGATCGAGACGATCTCGTACTCGTTCGGCTCCCTGACGTCCACCAGGAAGATATTGTCGTCGCGGTCCAGCATGTCCTTGAGCTCTTTGGCCGAGATGGTTGAGCCGGCCGCCGCGTGCTGCGCGTCCTCGGAGACCACGCCGCAGAACTCCTCGTAGTCGATGAGCTCGGTCATCGTGGGGTTCTTGCCGCAGACCGGGCACTCAGGGTCCTTCCGGACATTGACCGAGCGGAAGGCCATTTCCAGCGCGTCGTAGATCATGAGGCGCCCGACCATGGGCTCACCGATCCCGGTGATGACCTTGATCGCCTCGTTGACCTGGATCGAGCCGACGGTGGCGCACAGGACGCCGAGCACGCCGCCCTCGGCGCAGGACGGCACCATCCCTGGCGGCGGCGGCTCCGGGTAGAGGCAGCGGTAGCACGGGCCGTGCTCGGCCCAGAACACGCTGGCCTGGCCGTCGAAGCGGTAGATCGAGCCCCATACGTAGGGCTTGCCGAGCAGGACGCAGGCGTCGTTGACCAGGTACCGGGTGGCGAAGTTGTCGGTGCCATCGACGATGAGGTCGTAGCCGGAGAAGATCTCCATCGCGTTGTCGGAGTCCAGCCGCTCCTCGTGCAGGATCACATTGATCAGCGGGTTGATCCCGGTGATGGTCTCCATCGCCGAGACCGCCTTGGACCGGCCGATGTCGGACTGGCCGTGAATGACCTGGCGCTGCAGGTTCGATTCGTCCACCACGTCGAAGTCGACGATGCCCAGCGTGCCGACGCCCGCCGCGGCCAGGTACATCAGCGCCGGGGACCCGAGCCCGCCAGCGCCGACGCACAGCACCCGGGCGTTCTTGAGGCGCCGCTGGCCGGTCTTGCCAACGTCCGGGATGATCAAATGCCTTGAGTAGCGCCGGACCTCATCGACGGTCAGGTCGTCAGCAGGGGAAACCAGCGGAGGCAGCGACACGGTAGGGCTCCTGGGGTCGTGACATGGGGATACGTTCCATACCCCACCCAAGACTCAACCAGCACCCGGCAGCCGGCATTCCCCGCCCCGCGGCGCCCGCGGCCTAGGCCCCGGCACGTTCCGGCGTGGAACTGTCACTGGCTGCCGGTACAACTTTGCCTGAGATGCCAGCGGCCGTCACGACGGTCAGGCCGACTGGAAACGCCATTCTCGCTCGCGCTCGCACCTGTCCCCGGGAGGTTCCCATGCCCGCACTGCCCACGAGCCGGCTATCCATAGTTGGCGACCTCCGTTCGCCTGCGCCATGGGCCGCGGTGCCGGCCCGGGGGCACGAGCCCCCGGACCCCCACGGCACCGGGAGCGGTCTGAGGGTCAACTTCCCCCCAGAGTCCGCCCCCGGCCAGCCAGGGTGCTCAGAACCGCCCGGCCGGCGCAGGCCGCTGCCGGACCCCGCGGCGGTCCGCCTGTGCCGCATCCCCGACCCCGCCCCGCCCTACGATGCGGACTCCTCGGGTGCACGGCCCACCGCGACGCCGGCCGTGGGCGAGGCAGCGAGCGGCAACGGAAGGCGGGGGGAGGCCGGCGGCGGAACCGGGGAGCGCAACGCAACCGGGGAGCGCAACGCAACCGGGGAGCGCAACGCAACCGGGGAGCGCAGCGGAACCGGGGAGCGCAGCGGAACTGCAGAGCGCAGCCGAACCAGGGAGCATCGCCCGGCCGCGATGGTGCCGCCCGGCTGGCCGAGCCGGTTCGCTCAGGTGCTGGCCGAGACGCTCGCCGGGTCCCGCCCCCCGGCGCAGATAGTGCCCTGGACCACCGAAATGGCGCGAAGTCACATCCAGCGCCTTGGCCCGCAACTGGCGTCCGCGCAGCGGCCGCGGGTCCGCCGCGTGGTCACGTTCCAGCCCGCGTCGGGCGTGCTCGAGATGACGGTCGTGGTCGGATTCGGGCCACGGGTCAGGGCGCTCGCCGTCCGGCTGGAACGTGGTGGCGCAACTCCGCAGGCCGACGGCGGCCGGTCCGGCGCGTCCCGGTGGCTGTGCACCGCGGTCGAGGCGGCATAGCGCACAGGAATCGGCGTCTTCTGTGGAAAACGGTGATCCGGTAGGGTTTTTGCCCCTGGGAGGGCGAAAACCCTACCGGATCATGAAAT
>Ga0070708_100002926_pt1 | contig 13285 bp, 8 predicted proteins | sample KBSK5503metaG_FD_65469 | JGI IMG/M metagenome (GOLD analysis project Ga0070708, IMG submission 65469) | Corn, switchgrass and miscanthus rhizosphere microbial communities from Kellogg Biological Station, Michigan, USA - KBS K5-50-3 metaG | ecosystem: Host-associated > Plants > Roots >...
ATTTCGTTGGATCAGCCCGGATTCGATGAAATTGACATCACACTGCCCGCAACAGTCGATCGAGGCGATCTTCCGATAGTGGTCAAGGTGGGCACAGCAACCAGCCGGCCGACTGACTCAGCGCCGCAAGTGAAAATCAATCCGTAGGCCAATAATCAAGTCAGCGGGACGCCGCCGCGAAACTCGATGATCGCCGCGGTTCTTCCTTCCACTGTGTTCAGAGCCGCTTGACATTCCGTTCGATCGGTTCGTAGCCTCAAGCTGAGTCGTCGGGGAGTGACTGTCTTCATTGCATCTATGACAACGGAGGACGATTGACCAGGGAAATGTCCGGTCGTTAACATGACGCGAATTTCTCCCTGGGAAGAATCGTCCGTCCAATGCTCGCGAGCACACAATCAAAGCCCTATGACTATCCAATCTGATGCGACGGAACTTGATGTCGAGCAGTTGATGCTTAGGATCAGGGAATCAGCGGAAAAACGGAAGCCGGCGGATAGTCATTCGCGCTTCCAACCCTGGGCGCGCGCTTACCCACGCTTGCTGGGCCGTTCGCAATCGCACCTCGAGACGGACATACCTGATCTAAAGCTTAGTCCAGACTTCAAACCTAATAAGGACAATCATTATCATGTCAATGACCTGCTGAGGTTTCACGACACGCACTTCGTAAGGAATGCATATCAGGCAATCTTGAAACGAGATCCCGATGACCAGGGATTCAGAGGTTACCTTGAACGCTTACGCAGTGGCGATCGCAACAAGATCGACATTTTGGCCAGCCTCCGCTTCTCGGCTGAAGGGAGACAAAGAAAAGTCAGAGTTGACGGTCTCGGACTCCGGGCGACAGTCCGGTTAATCAGCCGGGTTCCCTTCCTCGGTTATTTCCTCCAGCTTCTGATTGGAGTCTTGCGGATTCCTGCTTCAACTCGCGAACGAAGACGTTTCGAGAGTTACTCTCTGGTGCGGGCGCAGGAACTGGCCGACCACCTCAACCGGATGGTCGGAATAATGCGCGAGCTCCGCCACCTCGTGAGTGAATTGCCGAATAGAATAGCGGAGCAGCAGGAGCTCACGTCACTTCTGGACCAAAGACAGCAGGAGCTTACGGCACTTCTGGACCAAAGACAGCGGCAGCTTACGGCACTTGTAACCCAACAACGGCAGCAGCTTACTGAACTCCTGGAAGAGCAGCAGCAAAAGCTCGGCTTGCAGGAGGATAAGTTGCTGGTGCATGGCGACTCATTAGCTGAATTGTCAGAGTCAGTGAGAGCGCAGAGAATGCTTGGCGAGGATCTGAACACGCGGCTCCTGGATGACAAACAGGACTTGACTGCGCATTCCGCAGAGATACACCGCCTCGCCCAGGCTGTGGAACACGTAAGAACACAGGTAACCATCCAACAAGCGCGTACCACTTCTTTGATAAAGGCAATCGACCAGAGCCCGATGGCCACTCCGCAACAATCGGACACCGTTCGAAAAGAAGATAGCCACATGCTGGACGCTTTATACGTGTCCCTGGAGGATCACTTTCGTGGCGATCGCAGCGAAATCAAAAAGAGACTTGAGGTGTACCTGCCCTATTTTGAGGAAGCCGGAATAACAGCGGACATTTTAGATGTCGGTTGTGGCCGCGGCGAGTGGATCGAGCTTCTCAGGGAAAAGGGTTTTCACGCACGAGGCGTTGATGCAAACCGTTCCATGGTTGAGCAATGTCAGGCCTCTGGTCTAAAGGTTACCTGCGAAAATGCGATTGACCATTTTCGAAGCCTTCCCGACAGTGCCCTTAATGCCGTAACGAGTTTTCACGTCATAGAACACCTCGGATTCAAGCAGCTGGTAGAGCTAATCGATGAGATTGTTAGAACGCTACGCCCCGGCGGACTCCTGGTGCTTGAGACACCAAATCCAGAAAACATCATTGTAGGCAGTTGTAATTTCTATTTCGATCCAACTCATTGTCATCCTTTACCGATTCAGACGACGAGTTTTCTGTTGGAGGCAAAAGGCTTCTCCGATTTGAAGGTGATCGGATTGCACACTCTGGAGTCGTCCAGAATTCAAGGGAAATCAGAACTAATCAATCGCTTCAATGAATTCTTTTATGGGCCGATGGACTACGCAGTCCTCGCGCGCAGGAACTGACCATCTTCGGCCAGACGTTAGAATATGTCCCGAGTTGCCGTTCTTACACCTCACGTCACCCAGCATGATGCCGTTTGCAACGACGTATTTGGGATGTACGAGTCATTAACGAGGCGCGGGTTTGACGCTCGGGTGTACGCTGCCGATTGGAACGTTAGTGAAACTGAACTAAAGGTCTGGCCAGTTTCCAGAATCAAGAATTTCCTCCAAAGCCCAAATGACACCCTGATATACCATCACTCAATGGGTTGGGAGACCGGCTGCGATCTGCTGGCCGCGTTAAATTGCACCAGGATCATCAAGTATCACAATGTGACTCCCCCGAATTTCTTTTCTGGATGGAGTGAAGAGTATGAAAGCGTCTGCCGTGCCGGACGGGAACAGTTACGGGCCATTGCCACGTCGGAATGTGACGCCTACCTTTCCGCTTCTCAATACAACATGTCTGAGCTAGTCGCTGAAGGCGCACCTGAATCGAAGAGTTTTGTGGTTCCTCCTTTTAACCGGACAGATCATCTCTTCACCAAAGAACCTGATTTCGAAATTATCGACAGATACAGAGATGGCCAGACAAATCTGTTGATGGTTGGAAGTTTGGTTCCGAACAAAGGCCACGTTGCTTTGCTTGAAGCATTCGCCGCCTACCATCATGAATACAAACCTGACAGCCGTCTATTTCTGGTGGGGAAAGAGAAGGCCAACCTTACTAAATACACGTCATTTCTGCATGAGCTGACAGCATACCTGGGACTACAAGCCAGCGTCATTTACACTGGCGAAGTGAGCGAGAGTGAGCTCAAGTCCTATTACCTGCTCTCTGATATCTTTGTCACAACCAGTGAGCACGAAGGCTTCTGTGTTCCGTTGGTCGAGGCAATGGCGATGAAAGTTCCGATTGTTGCCTTCAGTTCTTCAGCGATTCCAGAAACTATTTCAAAAGCCGGCCTCGTGTGGGATGAGCGCGATCCGTATTTGTTTGCAGAATCTATAGACACTCTTATCAACGATGAGTCAATCAGGACGCGTATGAGCCTTCTCGGAAAACAAAGATATGAAGAGCTCTTCACGGCGGACAAGATCGAACGGCAACTCCTCAATGCGGTGGGTGAATTGTTGTGAAAAAGGTTGCCGTCGTCGTTCAACGCTGCCATGAAACTGTGATAGGGGGATCAGAGTCACTCGCCTGGCAATATGCCAATCTACTCAAGGACACCTATCAGGCTGAAGTGCTGACCACGACCGCCTTACATACATCTGACTGGGCCAACACTCTTCCCGCGGGCGAAGAGACTAGAGAAGGTGTGGTGATCCGGCGCTTCTCAGTTACCAGCGGCCGGATGCCTTACTGGGGCCGATTACACGAAAGGCTGTTGGCGGATCACAAGTCGCACAATAGCCGAAGCACACGAGAAGCGGGTGAGAATCACTTATTGCCCTGGAGTCTCTCGTTACAAGAGGAGTTTGTCCGAAGTCAAGGACCATATTCACACTCCCTGCTTGAGTTTCTGGGCCGTCACTGGTCTGACTATCAGACCATTATCTTCGTCACCTACCTCTACGCGACCAGTTATTTTGGCATGCTGCAAGTCCCTCCCGGGGTCTCGCTCTTTGCTCCAACGCTACACGATGAAGAGCCGGCGTACCTATCTGTTTACAAACACATGGCGCATCGCGCGCGATCTTTGATCTGGCTGACCGATGCCGAGCAGCGCCTCGGCCATAGACTGTGGGGATCGCTTTCGGGGCGAACGGTGGGCATGACGATCGATACCGCGCGACGTCCGGCAGCCAGGCTTAAAGCGCCCTATCTCCTCTACTGCGGTCGCATTGATCCCAACAAAGGTTGTACTGAATTATTCGATTACTTCATCCGATTTAAGAAAGAGCACCCTTCGGATATTCGTTTGGTGCTTGCGGGAAAGGATGATATTAAGGTCCCCCGTCATCCGGATATCGATTTCCGCGGATTCGTTTCGACAGAAGAGAAATTCAGCTTGATGTCCGGGGCGACTGCGCTGGTCATGCCTTCCCGTAAAGAAAGCTTTAGCATCGTGACTCTGGAAGCTATGGCCCAGGGCACGCCAGTCATAGCTAATGGACGATCAGAGGTGATCAGCGATCACGTGAATCAAAGCGAAGGTGGATACATATACGAGGACTACGCGGACTTTGCGAATAAATTAGGGGACCTTATTTCGGACGGAGACAAAGCGAGACGGCTGGGCGCTCGCGGAAGCGAATACGTGAATGCAAACTACAAGCTTGAGCGCGTTCGCAGAGACCTGTTGGAGGTTGTCGCGTCGTGCTCGAAAGAAAAACGTGAAGATCATCACGCTATTTCTGAAGCCGACGGCAACTAATTTCGGCTTAGCTGCTTAAGGCATTGAGGAACCGAAGCGCTCGCGATATTCAGAAGAGTTTACAAACCCCGAAGTTACATGTACGAAGTTACCGGTTTTGTTTAGCTCGTCCAGCCATCGATTGAACCCGTCATCTTCCGGATCTCTCTTTAAATAGACAAAATATTGGAGCGCGACAAAGGCTCGAGTTTTCAGCTTACTGGTGACCTCGGCACTGTCCACTATCTTACGCAAAATTCCTTCGCGCGAGTTTTGCCCAGCCAAGGCCCTCTGCAGTTGAGGGGACTGATTTACCTGGGCCGTTTTCAAAAGCAATTCGACAAATTGGCTATCTGACATTCCTTCGTAACGCTTCACAAACTCCGGAGTCTGCACAAACTGGAGAACAAAGCTGTCCTTTGCCTTTTCACTTTGCGCCGGATCTGTGTTGACGCCCAATTGACGCAGGTCGGATTTGAATTCTTCGAATCGCGGCATTCGACCCAGACCAGCCTGGTATAGACGAAACACAAAGGCGCCCTTCTCAAAAAACCCCGTCGAATTGAAAAGGCCCAGAGAGATCGCCGCAGGAGTGCAGGACCCGTCGTCCGACGCGCACTTCTTAACTCGCTCAGCCAGGCCCGCTGCTTCATCACCCACTGGCTCGTGATCGAGAAAATCCCGGTACTGCTGGCTGACAAAGAACCCCGGATCAGAGATCGGGTTGGGCAGGTGCGGATAAAAGTCTTCTATTTGGGGGCCGATTTCAAGACGGCAGATATTGCTGTCCAGGTGGTGCAACTCGATCCACTTCCTAACGTTGGCTTCATATTCCGGATCCTTGACCAGATATAAGTTCCAGTTCGGCGGAAACTGACTACTCGATCCATTCAAGGTGGGAATTCCGCTTAAAATCGAGATCAGCATGGCGTCATACTGGTATTCGAAAGGATTATGCTTACCGCGAGATCCGGGCGCGATGTAGAAGGCTTTGCAATCAATCGTTAACTTCGCCGACATGGCTTTCAAATACGCCTGTTCCGGTCGCTTTGAAAATCCGGTGCCGCCAACTTTGAAAACACCAAACTGTTCGAATACGCCAAACCCTGCAACCAATGTGATGCCGATGGATAACGTGGTTCTGAGGAAAAAACTTTCCTGCCTGGAAATCCATCGCGTGCCCGAATGCAGTATGAAAGCAAAGGCTATGGCTATCGGCAGGCTAAGAAAAATCACATACCGCGCCATCGCGCGGATAGCTCCGGCACCGGGGAAAAAGCCGTAAACGAAATACCACGGCGAGTGCCCGCCCCAGTACTTAACCCCAAATAAATAGAAAAGGGTGGTGGCAAGAATCATCAACGCCAGGAAGAATCGACCGGTATTCTGATCTTCTCCAGCAATCCTAACCTGATAGTTTGCTTTGTCCGGAAGTTGCGAATGCTTTCGGACGACGAAAAGCGCATAGAACGTAATGGCGATCCACGCGGCTGATGAAATCAGACCGATTCCGACCATAAGCTCGCCCCAGGTTGCCGGCGGGGGATTCGGTTTGACTGCGGCAGACAGCCATCCCCACAAGTAATTGCCCTCACCCATTGAAAGCAGGGACCACCATTCGGGAATCATCAGAGAAACATTGCTGTACGAATACCAGGTACCCACGCGAACTGTCGGGATGTAAACGAGCAGAAACGGAAGGAAACCAAGCAGAAAAATCCCGGCGCTAATTGCCAACGCCCGCCAATACTTCTTTGCCACCGCGAAAAGAAAGAGCCGGCTTCTTCGAAAGACAACCGCCAGGATAAGAAAGAAAAAGCTCCACAGCAGAAAGAACCAGGCGTAGTAGAAAGCTGTCGCCAACTGCAAATTCAAAAAGAGGCCGGCCAGAGACAGAAACACCGTCGCGCGCCTCTGACTGATAGTTCTCGCATTCCGCGCAAAAGAAATTATGAAAATAAAGACCAGCGGCAAAAGCCAGATGAATTGCAGCTGTAGATGTCCGGTCTGAAAAAACTTGGGGCTGTTAAAGGCGAAGAACATCGCCGCCGCGCAGGATGGCATGAGACCAAATCGGAGCACTTTGTAAAGCAGAACGAAGCAGGTAGCGTAACTGAGAAAAGCAAAGACAATCACCACTATCTCAATCGAGGAAAACATGCCTACTCCCGCAGCCCGCAAAAGCGAATACGGAATGGCGTAACCCACCAAAAGGTCAGAATAAGCGAGTGTGGCTTTAGTGGGGTAGAAGACTCCAGGAGAGAGCAGGTTGGCTTTTCCCAGAAACGACTGGTACCAATGCTCGCAGTAATAGGCAAATCCTCTCGCATCGCCCCTGTCCCCAAAGAAAGTATCGAAGCGTGAAGAAAACTGCGCGAGATGATATTGCACGGTTCCGACAATACCGAGGCCGAACACCACTAACCATGCTGCCAATTTTCTTCTATTCATGATTGTCCGATAGCAGATTTCAGGTAGTGGGTGTTGTTCGACGATATCCGCTTCAGCTCGTCGTCGGGGTTAAGAATCTATCGAATCGGAGGTTCAGTGCTAACCGCAACGTTGACCGGTCCGGGACCGTTCTGGGGCCACTCGACGAGGAAATAGGGCGCGTCCTCAATCTTACCTCTCGGTTCCAGCCTCCCCCCCAGATGAATAATCTCATCGATAAATGGCTGCATCCGTTCGCTGTCCTGAATCAGGTATTGACGCTCGCCGCGCTCAAAGACAAACCTGAAAATCATCGCGCGCGTTTCTTTGTCGGTAAATTGAATTTTAAATGCCGGCTTCTTGTCGTAGTACCATAACGTCCCGGTCAACACGTCGGCCCAAATCCACGCGCGAGCGTCCGACAATTCCGCAGGCAATACGACGGGCGCATGCGCAATGGGTTGTGACGGAGCAGGCGTTGTCGTTCGCCCGCGCCAGATATGGTTAAGAGTAGCGATTCCGGTTAAGAGAATAAGCGCGAAGGCCAGCCGCCACCGAAGATCATTCCGATTCCGCAGATGCGAATGAGAAGTTTGAGTCGCTTCAATACCCAGAGCGCCCAGGCCAACCAGAGCTACGGCGCCAAAGATGCCCGGCATGGAATAATGAAGTCCGGTTACGGCATGACTCAAAAAGAAAACCGTCGGAGCCAGCCAGGCAATCAAGCCAGCCAGGCCTAAACGCCGACAACTGATTCCCAGGCGATTGGAGATCTCAGACCTGCCCATCCGGCGCATCAATATTGCGAATCCCACGAAGCCAACCAGCGCGTAAACAAGCGCCCAATTGTCCTCAGTGGCAAATCCACTACTAAAATAATAAATGAAATTATGCTTTACCCGATCAAGCGTCGGGAGGGTTGCATCTATCCTGCCATAGGTTGGCAGGTACCAGGAGCCCGCAATCACCTGTTGGTACACGAGAGTCGGAATGATGCCGGCGAGCACAACACCCAGCACAAAAACTGCGGGAAGACTCCTAACTGCAACTCGCCAGGATTTAGGCCACAGTAATATCAGAAAACCCGGAGTCATAAAAACCGTAGGAAGCCGGACCAGAGTTGCGAAACCGAGGAGCAGACCTGCTCCGAACCCGCCGAGTAGTGCGAGTCGCTGCCGATTCCCACCTCTTAGCCTCAAGGCAACTAGAGCTAGCAGTGTGCTCAAAAGAATCGGCACCAATACAGAATTGATAGAAAAGCTCACCGCGCCTACTCTTGCCAGAATTGTGAAGCCTACGTGGATGGCGAGGGCAACCAGCCCCGCTGAGGCCCAGGCTTGTTTCCAGGCGGCAATCGCCAGCGCGCATATACCGGTCAGGAGAAGAACCAGTACCACCGTTCGATTGAGCCCGTAGACCGCTTTACCTTCCGGAAACATTGCCAGCGTCAAGCCCGTGCCGGGCGGATACTGGACTCCAACACAATTGGACTCGGGAAAATAATGATGCGCATGCGGTGCTACCACTTCTTCCCAGAGGGGGAGGGGAACGTTCCGGGAGCGCATGAAATCGATCAGCAGTCGCGTCTGCGACGACTCCAGTTTGAACTGCGGAAACTCTCGCCGAGGAACAGACTGTCGAATCTCCTTTGCCATGCGTAAATAGCCAAAGGAATCGCAAGCGTAGGCATACTCCTCGGTATTGAGTGATTGGCGATACGCGGTTTGCGCTGAAATGAGAACTGCAATGAGAAGGACAAAGATCCAACCATAGGGCAAGATTGCACCAGGTCTGATTCTTTGTATCAGCGCTTTGCCCTTCCCTGGATCTCGTGCGTTTTCCGGAGTCATTCAGTTGGTGATTCGGGTTGGATTTCTTAAAACGTTCATCTTCTTTTCAAGCCAAGTATGCTGAGAAAGAAACTCGACAGAATTGTCTCCAGGCCGAGCGTAATTAACGTGACGGCCGGAATCACCAGGCGTAATGTTTTGGAGGGATTGAGCGGGCCAAAAAATTGAGCTTCCCAGGAGTTGAAAGCGTAGAGCGACATTACTACTCCCATAATCAGAAGCAGACTTCCCGCTAATAAACCCGTCTCGAGTTTTATATATCGTAAGAGTCTGGTCAAACGTGGATCCTCCGGAAGCAATCCCTCGCTAATGCCGAAGACCTTGGTGAATACGGCGAAGACAACCATCTGAAAGCCCATGACAATCGCCATCGCCGCATACAGCAGCGTGTGAACATCCAGCGTCAAACCGCCCACCACTCTTGGACTGATCAAGAGCCAGCCACTCGCGAGCGTTCCCAGGGTCATTAGAAGCAGGCCCGGATATAAGAAAAGCCAGCGCGGACTGTAAAGAAGCATGAACCGCAAATGGCGCCAGCCGTCCCGCCAACTCCGGAGGTGCGGCCGTCGACTTCGACCATCCGGCGCCAGCGTGGTCGGTACCTCAGTGATTCGGAGCTCATACATGGTGGCTTTAACCACCGTTTCGGTAGCGAACTCCATACCTGTCGTTCTCAGATCAAGTTTCTGGATCGCCGCTTTGCTGAAACCACGAAGCCCGCAATGAAAATCTCCGCACGGGCTGCGAAAAAAAAGTCGGCCCATTCCAGTAAGAACAGGGTTACCCAGGTATCTGTGAAGCGGGGGCATCGCGCCGGGTTGAATGCCACCCTTGAAGCGGTTGCCTATTACCAGGTCATAGCCGGATCGTAACTTCTGAAAAAAGGGCTCAAGCTTTGTGAAGTCGTAACTATCATCCGCGTCACCCATGATTATGTACTTGCCTCGTGCGGCGGCGATACCACCCATCAAGGCACTACCATAACCTTTGACCGCAACTGCAACTACACGAGCTCCCAATCGGGTCGCGATCGCTTGCGAGCCATCGGTACTGCCGTTATCAGCGATAATTATTTCACCCGCAATATTCAGTTTTTTCAACGATGATTGCGCTTTCAAGATACAAGTTGCCAGGGTTTCCGCCTCATTCAGACAAGGCATGAGAATCGACAATTCTACCTCTCCATCCTCGGTTGCGGCCTCTAATCTGCCCATTTGCATAGCCTCTGCAGAAACCTTCGCTGACATCAGAATGACATTCTCAAGAGTAAGCACGTCGTGCCGAATGAGCCGATGTTTGGCAGGTACCCCGGTGATTGCCTACTCGCCCATGGATCGAGAAAATTTTACCTCGTATTCTCCCAACCATTCGGTGGTCTCTGGCGTCAAAAATAGGAACGCAGTTCGGCTGGTCAGGCTGGACCCGATAATTGACCACTGAACACGAGATTTGTTGACTGGTCCTGACCCAAGAGGCTATACTCCAAACCGCCCGAACAAGGATCCCGATCTGGTATTCCAAAAAGTTAAATAGCATTTCGAAGGAGACATCATGAAGATCGGCGTTGCACTTTTGATAATAGCCCTGACGAGCCTTGCTGCGCTAGCTCAGGCTCCCACGCTTAAGATCGTAACGGAGACGCCCGGACTTCCCTCAGAGCTCTTCTATGGGAATGTCAAAGTTAAGCCGGTGCGTTTGCGTCCGGGAACAAACACTCCTATCACTATTGACGATATAGACTTCTTCGTACAAGAACAGTATCTCGATTTTCTGGGCCGCTTTCCGGACTCATCTGGGTTCGCAAACTGGAACGCCACCTTGAACACTTGCCCGAATGGCGGATATGGCGAGTTCGATAACCCGCAATGCGACCGGGTGCACGTCTCAGCCGGGTTTGTCCAATCGTATGAATTCCAGGGACGTGGGTACTGGATTTTGCGTTTTGGCTTCGTTGGTCTAAACCGCACGATTGGAACAACTCGCTCATCGACCACGTATGGTGAATTTATCCCCGCACTACAACAGATTGGTGGATCGAACTCACCGGCACAGGAAGATGCTGCGAAAGCCGTATACACCAACGCGTTTGTTCAGCGTTCGGATTTTCAGGCGCTCTACCCTGCTGGCATGTCGCCTTCGCAATACGTAAATGCGCTTGAGAGCAATGCCGGGGTCACGCTATCCAACAAGCAGTCGCTAATCGACGCGCTGACCGCTGGCACTATGACAAGAGCCGACGTGTTAAGAAATGTCATTGAAAGCCAGGTGGTGTTCGACAAGTTCATCATCCCGTCATTTGTGACAATGGAATATTTCGGCTACCTGCGTCGCGACCCCGACACCATCGGCTACAAGAACTGGGTTGATACTCTAACGGTGGATCCAAATAATTACCGCCATATGATCTTTGGTTTCATCTATTCAACCGAGTATCGCTCGCGGTTCTGAGTCAAGCAGTTTTTCGGAGACATCAAAGGCCGGCCTAAGCGCCGGCCTTTTTCGTTATCAGCCTCCAGCAATTATGCTATGCGTTTATTATTCCAGGTTTTGAGCGCGTGCTGATACACCTCCATTGTCGCGCGCGCCGTGCGCTCCCAGGTAAATTGTCGCGCGTGCTCCTGGCCCAACCGCGACAAAGTTTCTCGCGCCTGCTTATCTCTTAGTAATTTCACTATCGCAGCGGCCAGCTCGTTTATATCTGTCGGGTTTACGAAGCTGGCCGCGCTCCCAACTGTTTCCACGATCGCCGGTATTCTGCTGGTAACGACCGCGGCGCCACAGGCCATCGCTTCGAGCGTCGGCAGTCCGAATCCTTCATACAAAGACGGATAGACAAAGACACTGCATGACGAGTAGAGCGCGCGAAGATCCGTGTCTTCTAAATAACCGGTGAAGCAGATTCGATTCCGGAAAGATGAGCGGCGGACCATTGCCATCAGCTCATCGTTGAGCCAACCCATTTTGCCCGCGATCACAAGTTGCGGAGATCGATCGGTCGTCTGCAAGATCTCTTCCCAGGCCTGAACCAGCCGAATCAAATTCTTCCGTGGCTCAATCGTACCCACGAACAAAATAAAATCGTCAGTTATGCCGAGGCGTTTTCCCGTCTCGATCGTTTCTGCGAGCTCAACTTTTTTGAATATCGATCGCGGCGCTTCGGGTGTGACAGCGACTTTGTCCGGCGCGACTCGCAGATGCTCGCTCAGTTCGCGCTTCACGGCTTCGGTAGGCGTTACGATCATCGTTGCCGTTCGAAGCATCCACGGCAATCGTCGCCGGCCGCGACGAACCAGATCCGATTCGTGCATATCAGCATGCAGTAACAGAGAAAGATCGTGGACAGTCACCACTGTGGGTCTACTGTTCCACAAGGGAATATCGTAATTAGTTCCGTGAAACAGATCGAACGGATGCCAGCGCAGATAAAGGGGTAACCCGACGCTCCACCAACGCCAATTCAGCCATCCCGGACGCACGCGACGCTCATGCAAATTATTTGCCCTATCGCGATAGTCGGCATCGGTGCTGTTCGTTTCAGATTTCGGCGCTACTAAAGTGAATTCATCGGATGGGGCGATTAAGGCAAGACTTCGAGCCAACTCAAAAGTGTAATGGCCGACCCCGGTTTTTGGCTCATCCAGCGGTTTGCCATCTAATGCGAAACGCATCCGAGACAGTATAGACCAGCCGGTTGAGCGGCGGATATCTTGTCTCGTGCACGCGATTTCAGTACTTCGGGGCGAGAAAGAATGCTAACGAAAAACGACGCATCTTGTGAGAGATGCGCGTCGCGTCTCATCTCATCGCGAAAGATGGACTGCCGCCAGCCTACGTCTTGCCAAAGCGTCCGCGATACTCGGTGGAATAGATGAAGATGAAGATCATGTGACGCAGGTTGTTCGGATCAGCATTCAGCGTGTTGACGTTATTCATGTAGCCGGTTGCATCCGGATCACGCCGCAGGAACGCGAAGTATTGAATCGAAACTGTTCCTTCAGTCAGAAACTTATTGAACGCCGCCGAGGTCTCTGCAATCCCGCGCAGGATTTGGCCGTTTGTCAGGCCACTGGCGTTGAACGATCCACTCGGCAATCCGGCCGTCTGCAACAGCGCGTTAGCCAAAGCCTGACCACTTAGGCCGGGATACGCGGCCAGGAATCTCGGAGTCTGCACGAACGCATTTGAGAAAGCGACTTTGCTCGCTTCTTCCTCAGCCGGAGACTTCGGACCGCCAACTTGGGCCATGTCTGGAATGAATTGCGCATAAGTGGGCCGTTGGTTATAGCTCACCATGTACAATCGGAAAGCCCAATAGCCGCGATTCAAAAACTCGTCCGACTGGAAGAATCCTGCAGCGACGTGTATGCGGTCGCAGTCTGGATTATCGAATTCGCCGAATCCGCCATTCGGACAAGGGGCGAGCGTGTTATGCCAGTTGGTGAATCCAACCTGATCCGGCATCCGTCCCAGGAAATCTATGTACTGCTGGGTAATGAAGAAATCCACTCCGTCTATCGG
>Ga0070708_100002927_pt1 | contig 13283 bp, 13 predicted proteins | sample KBSK5503metaG_FD_65469 | JGI IMG/M metagenome (GOLD analysis project Ga0070708, IMG submission 65469) | Corn, switchgrass and miscanthus rhizosphere microbial communities from Kellogg Biological Station, Michigan, USA - KBS K5-50-3 metaG | ecosystem: Host-associated > Plants > Roots >...
CTGGACGGCGGACGGCGGGCGGCTCCTGGTTGCGAGCGCCGACGGCACGGTCTCCCTCTGGAACGCTCGCGACGGGCGGCGGGTCGAGCAGCTCCTCGGCCACGTCGCGATCGTCAGCCAGGCGGCGCTCAGCGCCGACGACCGGTGGATCGTGACGGCGGGGCCGACGACGGCCGGCGTCTGGTCGGCGAGCCCGGATCCGCTGCTCCCGAACAACCGGCTCTACTTCCTTCACGGCGACGGGACCCGACTGCTCGGCGTCGCGTTCTCGCCTGCCGGCTGGCGCGTCGCAACCGTCGACGAGGGAGGCAGCGTGCGCACGTACGACTGCGTGCTCTGCGGTGGTCTGAAAGAGCTCGCGCCGCTCGCGCGTCGACGCCTCGCGTCGCTCCGCTGACGCGAAACCCGGCGGTACGCTTCCTTTCGTGCCGCCGCTTCAGACCTCGTCCGCCTACGTTCCGACCGGCGACCAGCCTGACGCGATCGCCGCGCTGGCGGACGGGCTCCGCGCGGGTGAGCGCTACCAGACGCTGCTCGGCGCGACCGGGACCGGGAAGACGGCGACGATGGCGTGGATCATCGAGCAGGTCCAGAAGCCGACGCTCGTGATCGCCCACAACAAGACGCTTGCCGCACAGCTCTGCAACGAGTTCCGCGAGTTCTTCCCCGGCAACGCGGTCGAGTACTTCGTCTCGTACTACGACTACTACCAGCCGGAGGCGTACGTTCCGCAGGCGGACCTATACATCGAGAAGGACTCATCGCAGAACGACGACATCGCGCGGCTGCGCCTCTCGGCGACGTCCTCGCTGTTCACGCGCAAGGACGTCATCGTCGTCGCCTCCGTCTCGTGCATCTACGGCCTCGGCTCGCCGGAGGAATGGCGGGAGCGCCTGCTCTACCTCGAGGTCGGGACCGAGTTCGACCGCGACGCGGTGCTGAGGAAGCTGATCGAGTCGCAGTACGTCCGCAACGACACCGTCCTCGGGCGGGGGCGCTTCCGGGTCAAGGGCGACACGCTGGAGGTGCAGCCCGCCAACATCGAGACGGCCTACCGGATCTCGTTCTTCGGCGACGAGGTCGAGCAGATCACGCACTTCGACCCGTTGAGCGGCGAGATCTTCGCCAAGCTCGACAACCTCGCGATCTGGCCGGCCACGGAGTACGTCACGTCGAAGCCGACGGTGGAGCGCGCCGTCTCCGAGATCAGGGCCGAGCTCGAAGAGCAGGTGAAGGTGTTCGAGAAGGAAGGGAGGATGCTCGAGGCGCATCGGATCCGGCAGCGCACGGAGTACGACCTCGAGCTGCTCCAGGAGCTGGGCTTCTGCAACGGGATCGAGAACTACTCGCGCATCCTCGAGGGCCGGCCGCCGGGCTCTCACCCGTTCACGCTGCTCGACTACTTCCCGGACGACTTCGTGATCTTCGTCGACGAGTCGCACCAGACCGTGCCGCAGATCGGCGGCATGTACGAGGGTGACCGCTCGCGCAAGCAGACGCTCGTCGACTACGGCTTCCGCCTGCCGTCGGCGCTCGACAACCGGCCGCTCCGCTTCGACGAGTTCCTCTCGAAGGTGCCGCAGATGCTGTTCGTCTCGGCGACGCCCGGAGCCTGGGAGCTGCGGCAGTCGACGCGCGTCGCCGAACAGCTCATCCGGCCGACCTACCTGGTCGACCCCGAGGTCGAGCTCCGCCCGACGAAGAACCAGATCGACGACCTGCTGAACGAGATCCGCCGCCGCGAGGATGTCGGCGAGCGGGTGCTCGTCACGACGCTGACGAAGAAGATGGCCGAGGATCTCACCGACTACCTGCTCGAGGCAGGCGTGAAGGCGCGCTACCTGCACAGTGAAATCGACACCCTCGAACGAATCCAGATCATTCGCGAGTTGCGTCTCGGCGACTACGACGTGCTGGTCGGCGTCAACCTCCTCCGTGAGGGCCTCGACCTGCCCGAGGTCTCGCTCGTCGCGATCCTCGACGCGGACAAGGAAGGCTTCCTTCGCGGCCGCACCGCGCTCGTGCAGACGATCGGCCGCGCGGCGAGGCACGTGAACGGGCGCGTGCTGATGTACGCCGACAAGCTGACTGAGGCGATCAAGGGCGCGATCGACGAGACGACCCGCCGCCGCAACGTCCAGGTCGCGTACAACGAGGAGCACGGAACGAAGCCGCTCTCGATCGTCAAGGGTGTCTCCGACATTGCGGAGTTCCTCGCGCTCGAGCAGCCGCACGTGCCGCGCTCCCGCCGGCGGCGTGGCGGCGACAAGGTCGAGGGCATGTCGCGTGAGGAGCTCGAGAAGCTCGTCGTCACGCTCGAGGAGGAGATGTTCCAGGCGGCGGAGGAGCTCCGGTTCGAGTACGCCGCCAAGCTGCGCGACGAGCTGAAGGAGCTGCGCCGCGACCTGAACGCGCTGGCGGAAGCGGCGACCGCATGAGCCTGGGGTTCGTCCTGGCAATCCTGATCTCGGGGTTTCTGACGGGCGCCCTGGCCCGGCTCGCGATCCCGGGCCCCGACCCGATGCCGATCTGGCTGACGATCGCGATCGGGCTGACGGGCTCGATCGTCGGCGCGGTGTTCGGCAAGGCGATCTCCAACGACAACGGCTACGTCATCTCGTTCACGTCGTTCGGCGTCGCGATCGCACTGGTCGCCGGGTATCGCCGGTTCGTCCAGAAGCGGCCGATCTACGGCCCCGGGGCGTTCGCGTATCCCGAGCGCGGGCTCGGCGTCGAGCAGCAGCGGCAGCGTCTGAAGACCTTCGGCATCGATCCCGACCAGCTGCGGCCCGATCCGAAGCGCCTCGAGCAGGCTCGGCTCGAGGCCATGTTGCAGGAGCTCCACCGGGCCGGCGTGCTCGACGACGCGGAGCTCGAGGAGAAGCGCCGAGCGGTCGAGCAGCGGTCCTGAAACTCCAAGGCGCCCGATCTAGGCGGTCTCGACGACGAGGGGCTCGTGACCGCGCGGAAACGTCCGGACGGCCGTCAGCCCCCAGTCGTCTTCGCGCCAGATGTACATCTCGGCGGTCAGCTCGCGCTCGCCGGCGCGGTACAGCACGCAGCCGCTGGCCTCGCCGCGGCGCCGGGGCCGTGGCCGACCGAGCCCGGGGGCGATCGAGACGACGACTCCGGCCGCGCCGTCGGCCGTCACCTCGAACTCGTGGCGCTCGGCGACGGCGCCCTGGTGGATGTGCCCGCCGAGAATCAGCTCCGCTCCGGAGTCGACGAGCCGTGCCAGCACGTGGTTTCGGCGGGCGACCGGCCGCTTGCGCGAGCGCCACGGCGCGCCGATCAGCTGGTGATGGAGGACGACGACGCGCAGCGCACCCGGCGCGGCTTCGCGCAGCCGCGCCTCCGCCCGTGCCAGCTGCGCGTCGCTGACGCCGCCGGACTGGTGCCGCCACGGCCGCACCGAGTTGACGCCGACGACCTGCAGGTCGGGGGTCTCGTAGGTGGGCTCGACGGTCTGCCAACGTGCTTCGAACTCCCGCCACGGAGACGTGAATCGCGCCGGGAAGGAATACGGGATGTCGTGGTTGCCCGGTACGGCCAGGACGTCGACCCCGAGGCCGCGCAGGAACGTCGCCGCCCGCTCGTGCTGGTCGCCGCGGCCCCGGTGCGTCAGGTCGCCGCTCGCGACCACGAGCTCCGGCGTCGTTCGCCCGATCAATGCCCTCAGCGCGCGGTCGAGCACCGGGTCGTCGCGGGCCCCCACGTGCAGGTCCGAGACGTGAAGGATGCGCGCGAGCACCGCCGAAGCAGGCTATACAGTGACTGAGATGGCAGACGAGCAATCGACGGAGATCTTCGACGACCTGTACCTCGGTCTCCGTGCGGGCGGCGCGCTGCGGAAGCAGCGGCGCGGCGAGCCGCTGACCGAGGAAGAGGCCGAGGCTCTCGGCCGCTGGCAGCGGCTGTCGGCCTGGCGGAAGGGCATCGCGATCAGCGGCTTCGCCGTGGGCACGTTCGGGCTCGGCTTCACCCTCGGCGGCCTGATCTTCGGCCGCTGGCGCAAAGCTTGATCGAGGCCGTCCGCGGCGACATCACGGCGCAGTCCGTCGACGCGATCGTCAACGCGGCGAACTCGAGCCTGCTCGGCGGAGGCGGGGTCGACGGCGCGATCCACCGCGCGGGCGGGTTCGCGATTCTCGAGGAGTGCCGGCTGCTGGGCGGCTGCGACGTCGGCGACGCGAAGGCTACGACCGGCGGCCGTTTGCCGGCCCGCTGGGTGATCCACACCGTCGGGCCGGTCTGGCGCGGCGGTGGGAACGGCGAGCCCGAGCTCCTTGCCTCGTGCCACCGTCGCGCACTCGAGGTTGCGGCCGAGCTCGGCGCCCGTGCGGTCGCGTTCCCCGCGATCTCGTGCGGGATCTACGGCTACCCGCCCGAGCTTGCGGCCGAAGTCGCCGCCGGCGCTGTTCGGAGGCACGGGCTCGACCTGGTCCGGTTCGTGCTGTTCAACGACGAGATCTACGAGGCGTTCGCCCGCGCGCTGGGTCACACCGATTAGTTGACTTCCGCTGCCGCGGGCTGGCCGCGCGAGGAGAGCACGAGGACGCCTCCGAGCCCGGCCGCCCCGGCGGCGCCGCCGGCTACCCAGAGCGTGCCGGCGCCGCCGATCGCCGCGACGAGCGCGCCGCCGAACGCGAGCGCGATCAGCTCGGCGCCGTTGCGCAGCCCGTTGTAGGCCGCAAACGCCTGGCCGTGCCGTGCGGGCTCGACCTGCTGGTGGATCAGCGTGCGGAAGAGCGTGTTCTTCACGCCGTGACTGAGGCCGCCGAAGACGTAACAGCCGACCATGAACGGGAAGACCATCCAGAACGGCGCGAGGAACTTCGAGAAGCCCTGCGTCGAGGCCGCGAGCAACGCGACCACCGCGACGGCGTGCGCGGGAACGCGTGGTGCGAGCGTGTTCGAGGCGACGATCATCGCCGCAGCCCAGACCGTGATCACCACCCCGAGCGCGAGCGCCGACTTGCCGAGGTCGTCAGTCGTGTAGACGAAGTCCGCGGGGATCGACGCCGACATGAAGACGAGGGTGGCGGCGCCCGCGAGCATTGCGGTCGCGAGGCCGCGCTCGGAGAACAGCATCGTCAGGCCGTCGCGTGCGCGGTAGGCGGCCCCTTCGATCCGGGCCGCATGCCGGCGCACCGAGACCGACATCAGAGCGAGAGCGATGATGAGAAACGAGGCGGCGTCGACGAGCAGCGCGGCCTTCGTGCCGGCCGCGGCGGCGAGAGCGCCGCCGGCGAGCGGGCCGACTGCGAAGCCGAGGCTCCGCGCCGACTCGACGAGCCCGTTCGCGCGCCCGAGCGATCGGGGCCCGGCGAGGAGCGGCACGAGCGCGAACTCGGCCGACTGGCCGATCGCGGCCCCGACGCCGAGGAGGGCGGTGAGCGCCAGGATCGAGGCGATCGAGCCGGTCGCGAAGGCGAGCACGCCAACGACGAGGCACTGGAAGAGCGACGCGAGGATGGCGACGGTGCGCGTCTCGAACCGGTCGACGATCAGACCCGCGTGGCCGGCCAGTACCGCGATCGGAGTCCAGAGGGCGATGAAGATGACCGAGACGCCGACGCCGTTCCACATCTCGTTCGCGCGCACGGCGAGCGCGAGGACCGCGATCCAGTCACCGAGTGCCGAGACGGCAATGGCGCCTGCGACGAAGCGGAGCTCACGGGCCCGGACCGGCACGCGAGCAGTATCCCTGTCAGGCAACGCGAACGGCGGCGTCCGCGAGGTGCCGACGCTCGTACTCGGACGCCGGCAGCGGTCGCCCAAACAGGTAACCCTGCGCCTCGTGACAGCCGAGCTCGCGGATGCGAGCCAGCTGGGCCTCACCCTCGACGCCCTCCGCCACCACGCTCAGGCCGAGAGCGCGGCCCATCGCGACGATCGCCGTGAGGATCGCCTCCTCACCTTCGGCGCGGTCGAGGCCCGCCACGAACGACTGGTGGATCTTCAGCGTGTCGACGGAGAACTGGCGCAGGTACGCGAGCGAGCAGTAGCCGGTGCCGAAGTCATCGATTGCCATGCGGATGCCGCGGCCGTGCAGTGACTCGAGGTTCTCGCTGGCGGCCGCGCTCTCGGCGACCAGCACACTCTCGGTGATCTCGAGGATCAGCTCGTCCGGGGGGAAGCCGGTCTCTTCGAGGATCGAGCCGACGCCCTGCTCGAGGCCCGGGTTCGCCAGGTGCCTCGCCGAGAGGTTGACGGATAGACGCCCGAGCGCGTAGGCGCCGTACCGGGTGCGCCAGGCAACTCCCTGCTCGCAGGCGTGCAGCAGGACCCACCGGTCGATCTCGCCGATCAGCTCGGTCTCCTCTGCCAGCGGGATGAACTCGACGGGCGGCAGGAGGCCGCGCGTCGGGTGCTGCCAGCGAACGAGCGGCTCGACGCCGCTGACGCGCATCGTGGCGAGGTCGACGATCGGCTGGTAGTGCAACTCGAACGCGCCGCTCTCGACCGCTTCGTGCAGATCGCTCTCGAGGCGCAGGCGGTGGCGGTCCTTCATTCGGACCGACTCTTCGAAGAACTCGCAGCGTCCGCGGCCGTTGTCCTTGGCGTGATACATCGCCGCGTCGCAGTCGCGGATCAGCCCCTCTGCGGTCGCGCCGGGCGTCGACATCGCGATTCCGACGCTCGCGCGGACGCGCAGCTCGGCGCCGTCGAGCTCGATCACCGGTGAGATCGCATCCGCCACCCGGTCGGCGATCGCGAGCGCCCCCTCCCTGCCGCCCACGTTCTCGCACACGACGACGAACTCATCGCCGCCGAGCCGCCCGACCGTGTCGGTTGTTCTCGTCGCGCTCAGCAGGCGCCGCGCCACCTCCGCGAGCAGCCGATCGCCCGCATCGTGGCCGAGGCTGTCGTTGACCAACTTGAACCGGTCGAGATCGACGAAGAAGAGCGCAACGTCGCTGCTCGCGCGTTCGGCTCTGTCGAGCGCGGTCGCGAGCCGGTCGAGGACGAGCATCCGGTTCGGGAGACCGGTCAGCGAGTCATGCAGGGCCGCGCGGGTCGCCTGCTCCGCGATCGCCTCCGCCTCCAGCCGGGCACGACGCTCGCGCTCGATCCGTCGCCAGAGGCGCTCGACCGATGCTGAGCGACGTTCCATCCAGTCAGCCGAAGGTGCAGACGAGCTCGCAACGCTCGTCGCCCCGATGCATGCACTGCGGCTGTTCGATCGACACCGATTCGGCGAAATGCGTCGCCGCTCCCTGGATGAATCCCTCGGCGAGCTCACAGAGCTGCCGGCCGGAGCGGTACCCGACCACGAGCGAGCCGTTGGTCGAAGGCGTGTCGAAGTCGAAAACCGGAACGTCCGCGTCCGGATAGAGCTTCCGCACCTCAGGATGGATGATGTCGTTGAGCGTCAGGAGGAAGCTCTTCGTCGAAGAGTGACCCTCGAAGAAGACGGGATAGCGCCGTGCAAGCAGCGGGATCGCCTTCGCACCGAACCAGCGGAGGAGATCGTCGGGTGACGGGCCGCTCGCGTTCGGCATGGCTTGGAGCAGGGCGATGAACTCGCCGTCGGGGTAGCTGCCGACCGCCGTGTAAACGCCGTCGGTTCCCGCCCGCTCGAGCATGTCCTCCCAGGCGTCGTCGCCGTGCTCCGAGACGACGACCTCTTCGAACAGGTTGAAGATGATGCCTTTCATGTCCTTACCCTTCTCGTCTCGGCTCGGTCCGCAGGCCGTTCACGCCGCCGGACTCGGTATCGGTTCTCGACGGTATTCCTTGAGCCGGACGGCCTGTACGAACAGACGTTCGGTAGGTACAATGGCGCTCCCATGGCGGCCGACGAGCTGATCGTCCACGGCGCCCGGGAGCACAACCTGAAGGACATCACGGTCCGGCTCCCGCGGAATGCCCTCATCTGCATCACCGGGCTCTCTGGCTCCGGCAAGTCGAGCCTTGCCTTCGACACGATCTACGCCGAGGGCCAGCGCCGCTACGTGGAGTCGCTCTCCGCGTACGCCCGTCAGTTCCTGCAGATGATGGAGAAGCCCGACGTCGACTCGATCGAGGGGCTGAGCCCGGCGATCTCGATCGACCAGAAGACGACGTCGCGGAACCCGCGTTCGACGGTGGGCACGGTGACGGAGATCTACGACTACCTGCGGCTCCTCTACGCGCGGGTCGGGCGGCCGCACTGCCCGGTCTGCGGCCGGCCGATCTCGGGGCAGTCGATCGACTCGATCGTCGAGCAGATCCTCGCGCTGTCCGAAGGCACGCGTTTCACGGTCAACGCGCCGGTCGTCCGCGACCGCAAGGGCGAGTACCGCGACCTGTTCGAGGAGCTGCGCAACGAGGGCTTCACGCGGGTCAAGGTCGACGGCGAGCAGCACGTTCTCGACGAGCCGCCGACGCTCGACAAGAAGTTCAAGCACACGATCGAGGTCGTGGTCGACCGGCTGATCATGAAGGAGGACCTCCGCACGCGGCTCACGCAGTCGGTGGAGACCGCAGTGGCGCTGGCAGAGGGTCTCGTCGTCGTCGACCGCGTCGACGAGAGCGAGTCGACGACCTACTCGCAGAACTTCGCCTGTCCAGAGCACGGCGTCTCCTTGCCCGAGCTGCAGCCGCGCATCTTCTCGTTCAACTCGCCGCACGGCGCGTGCCCGCGCTGCACGGGTCTGGGCGCGCAGCAGGAGATCGACCCCGACCTGCTCGTCCCCGACGCGTCGCAGTCGATCGACGACGGCGCGCTCGTCCCGTGGTCGGTCGGCGGCTCCGGCTTCTACGAGTCGGTGATCCAGGCGATCGCCGACCGCTACGAGATCCCGACCGACATCCCGTGGCGCGAGCTGACGACCGAGCAACAGGACTACTTCCTCTACGGCACGGGCGGCGACAAGGTCTACGTCCAGTACCGCAACCGGATGGGCCGCCGGCGCTCATACATGGTCGACTTCGAAGGCATCGTCTCGTCGCTGCAGCGCCGGTATCGCGAGACAGACTCGTCGACGCAGCGTGAGCGCATCGAGGAGTACATGTCGTTCCGCCCGTGCCCGGTGTGCAAGGGCGCGCGCCTCAAGCCCGAGGTGCTGGCGGTCACGGTCGGTGAGCGAAACATCCACGAGTTCACGAAGATGTCGATCACGCGGGCGCTCGAGTTCCTCGACTCGCTCGAGCTCACCGAGACGGAGAAGCTGATCGGCGCGCGGATCGTCAAGGAGATCCGCGAGCGCCTGACCTTCCTCGACGACGTCGGCGTGGGGTACCTCAACCTCGACCGCGCGTCGGCGACGCTCTCCGGCGGCGAGGCGCAACGGCTACGCCTGGCGACGCAGATCGGCTCACAGCTGGTCGGCGTTCTCTACATCCTCGACGAGCCGTCGATCGGCCTTCACCAGCGCGACAACGACAGGCTGATCGGCACGCTCGAGCGGCTGCGCGACCTCGGCAACACGGTCGTGGTCGTCGAGCACGACGAGCAGATGATGCGCAGCTCCGACTGGCTCGTCGACATGGGGCCTGGGGCGGGCGAGCACGGCGGGCACGTCGTCGCCGAGGGCGCCGCGTCGAAGGTGCAGCGCAGCAAGCGGTCGATCACGGGTCAATTCCTCGCGGGCTCCCGCGCGATCCCGATCCCCGAGCGACGCCTGTACGACAACGGCTGGTTCACGGTGCTCGGGGCTGCCGAGCACAACCTGAAGGGCATCGACGTCGAGTTTCCGGTCGGGAAGTTCATCGCCGTCACGGGCGTCTCCGGGTCGGGCAAGTCGACGCTCGTCAACGAGATCGTCTACAAGGCGCTCGCGAACACGCTTTCGAAGACGCGGACGCGGCCGGGGCAGCACGCCGGCGTCGAGGGGATCGAGGCGTTCGACAAGGTGATCGAGATCGACCAGCGCCCGATCGGCCGCACGCCGCGCTCGAACCCGGCGACGTACACGGACCTCTTCACGCACATTCGCGAGCTGTACTCGCTGACGCCCGACGCGAAGGTGCGCGGCTACAAGCCCGGCCGGTTCTCGTTCAACGTCAAGGGCGGACGTTGCGAGACGTGCAAGGGCGACGGCCAGATCAAGATCGAGATGCACTTCCTGCCGGACGTGTACGTCCCGTGCGAGACGTGCAAGGGAAAGCGGTACAACCGCGAGACGCTCGAGGTGCGGTTCAAGGGCAAGACGATCGCTGACGTGCTCGAGATGTCGGTCGAGGAGGCATTGCAGTTCTTCTCGAAGATCCCGAAGATCGGCCGGCGCCTGCAGACGCTGCACGACGTCGGGCTCGACTACATGACGCTCGGCCAGCCGGCGACGACGCTCTCGGGCGGCGAGGCGCAGCGCGTCAAGCTCGCCTCGGAGCTGTCGAAGGTGGCGACGGGCAAGACGCTCTACATCCTCGACGAGCCGACGACCGGCCTGCACTTTGCCGACATCGAGAAGCTGCTCGAGGTGCTGCAGCGGCTCGTCGACGGCGGCAACACGGTGCTCGTGATCGAGCACAACCTCGACGTGATCAAGCAGGCCGACTATCTCGTCGACCTGGGCCCGGAGGGCGGCGAGGCAGGCGGCGAGATCGTCGCGGTCGGAACGCCGGAGGAGGTCGCGGGCGTTCGCGACTCCTACACGGGCCGCTTCCTGCGCAGGCTGCTCGACCGCACCGCGGTCGCCGCCGCGTGAACTGGCGCAGCCGCCGCAGCGTCGTGGTCTTGCTCGTGGTCGTGTGCGGCGCGGTGTTCATCGCAGGCATGGCGGCCGCGTACCTCAACCGCAACGCGACGATCTGCCGCGACGGCAAGGACCCGGTCGCCCAACGGGGCGGCCTGCTCGGCCAGGTCGTGTACCGCTGCCACGACGGCCAGGTCGTGACGCTGAACAACTAGCGCTTGGCGATCGGGAGCTGCTCGAGTACCTCCCGGTACGTCGAACCGACCCAGGCCGGCAGACAGCGCGTCAACTCGGATGGGGTCACCCACTCGAACCGGTCGTGCTCGCTCGACAAGGTGATCTCCGCGTCCGCCGGCGCTTCCGCCTCGAACACGAAGACCTCGATCGCGTCTGGGCGGGCGGCCGTGCTCGTTGCGACAGGGCGGCACTCGACAGTGAGACCGGTCTCTTTGCGCGCTAGAGGCCGTGTCTCCGGTGCGGGTCCCGGACATGTCCCTGAGTCTGACTCCTGTCTGACATGTGTCAGACGTGCCTGGGTCGCGCCCAGGCGCACAGCTGGGATCGGGCCATCGACCCAAGTGCCGGCTAACGAGGCTAACTCGCTATTCGCTGCGCTGGGAGGATTCATGCGGATCGTGGGCCGGTCGATCTCGCATCCGTGACGAAGCCGTGGCAGTTTCGTTGGTCAGACACGAGTCTGACTCCTGTCAGACTCGCAGCTCGTCGAGAGTGCCCTTCGCAACGTCCGCGGGTACCTGGCTCGGCGGGGCTAGGCTCCGTGCGATGCGCGACTGGTGGCTGCGAACGCTGCTCGTGCTCCAGCGGCCGCGACCCGTGTTCGTCGCGCTGCGCGACACCGACCCCGACTCGCTCGGCGACCGCTCCGAGCCCGTGCTCGCGATCGTCATCCTCGCCGGCATCGCGGCAGTGCTCTCGACCAGCACCGCGAATCACCTGCTCGACAACAACGACTTCGACGGCCTGCTCGTCGCCGTCTGGGCTTTCATCGCCGGCGGGATCTACGGCACCTTCGTCTACTGGATCGTCGGCGGCTTGCTGCACATCGGAGGCAAGGCCCTCGGCTCACAGGGGACGTATCGCCGATCGCGTCAAGTGCTCGCGTTTGCCGCGGTGCCGATCGTGCTCTCGCTGATCGCCTGGCCGGTCAAGCTCGCCCTCTACGGCGAGGACGTCTTCCGCCGCGGTGGCCACGACGCCGGAAGCGGCGCGCACGTCTTCACGGGGATCATGCTCGCCGCGATTGCCTGGTCCGCCATCCTGCTCGTGATCGGCATGCGCTCGGTGCACGGATGGACGTGGCCGCGGTCACTCGCCGCATGTGTGCTCGCCGTGGCAGGAGTCGTCGCGATCGCTGTCAGCTCCCGCTGAGCGCCTCCTCGAACCGCGCCAGTTCCTCGTCCGAGATCCCGTACGTGTGCTTGTCCTCCGGGAACGCGCCGGTGCGCACGTCCAACGCGTATTGCGCGACCGCGTCGCCGATCTCGCCGGCGATGTCGGCGTACCGCTTGACGAACCGCGGCGTGCGCCCGGCGTACATGCCGAGCATGTCGTGCCAGACGAGCACCTGGCCGTCGGTTCCGGCACCCGCCCCGATGCCGATCGTCGGCACGTCGAGCGCTTCGGAGACGTGCGCCGCGACGGGCGCGGGCACCGCCTCGAGGACGACCGCGAACGCACCCGCGTCCTGCAACGCGAGCGCATCCTCGTAGAGCCGCTTCGCCGCGTCGGCCGTCCGCCCCTGGGCCTTGAAGCCGCCGAGCTTGGTCGCCGACTGGGGCGTGAGCCCGACGTGGCCCATGACGCCGATGTTCGAGTCGGCGATCGCGCGCACGCGGGAGAGCATCCGGCCGGCGCCCTCGAGCTTGATCACGTCGGCGCCGCCCTCCTTGATCATCCGGATCGAGCTTGCGACGGCCTGCTCGTCCGAGACCTCATACGTCCCGAACGGCAGGTCGCCGACGACGAGCGGATGCCGCGCAGCTCGCGTCACGGCCCGTGTGAGGAAGATCATCTCGTCGAGCGTCACCGGGACCGTCGACGAGTGCCCGAGCATGACCATCGCCGCGGTGTCGCCGACGAGGATCAGCTCGACGCCTGCTTCGTCGGCGATGCGCGCGGCGGGCGCGTCGTAGGCGGTGATCATCACGATCTTGTCGCCGCGCCGCTTCATCTGCGCGAGCTCGGGCAGCGGCAGCTTCCCGGGCGCGGGTGTCGCGGGCGCGGGGTCGCGCGGGCGGGTGCTCATGAGGCTCCTTTCAGAAGAACGTTGTCGATGAGGCGTGTGTCACCGACCCGGGCGGCGACAGCTAGCGTCGGGCCGTCGAGGTCGGCGACGGCGACGTAGTCGGGATGGAGACCTGCCGCCGTGAGGATCGAGCGCGCGCGATCGGGGTCGCCCGTCGCGAGGGCCCGGGGAATGGCGAGCGCCTGCTCGCGTTCCGCGGCAGACAGGCGCCCGTTGCGCGAGGAGAGCGCGAGGCCGTCGGCGTCGCGGACCGTGTCGACGACCCTGATCTCGACGTCGAGATTCAGATCGCGGACCATCTGCCTGAGCACGGCGACCTGCTGTGCGTCCTTGCGGCCGAACCACGCAATGCGCGGCCGGACGATGTTGAAGAGCTTGAGGCAGACGGTCGCCAC
>Ga0070708_100002929_pt1 | contig 13281 bp, 11 predicted proteins | sample KBSK5503metaG_FD_65469 | JGI IMG/M metagenome (GOLD analysis project Ga0070708, IMG submission 65469) | Corn, switchgrass and miscanthus rhizosphere microbial communities from Kellogg Biological Station, Michigan, USA - KBS K5-50-3 metaG | ecosystem: Host-associated > Plants > Roots >...
GCGATGACGTGCGGCAGCCCGACGTGGACACTCCCGATGCTGAACCATACCCAGGTCGAACGCGGGAACCACTGCGCCTGGATCAGGTCGCCGATGACCCGGCCGAAGATCGACAGGACCACGGACCAGCCGATCCAGTAACCGAACGCGCCGATCGGGCCGGCCAGCGAGAACCGCCCGCGCCAGCCCTCGTGGGCGTACAGCGAGATCCCGCCCGGCTTGTCCGGGAACATCGAGGCGCTCTCGGCGTAGATCCAGGTCTGCAGCATGCCGACCCCGGCCGAGATTCCCCACAGGACCACCGCGCCCCAGGTGCCGAGCGCTCCCATCGAGAACCCGAGTGACGCGATCAGGAAGCCCGGATTGCACAGGGCTATCACGAACCCGTCCCACCAGCGGAGCGCCTTCAGCAGCTGCCGCTCTTCCACAAACGCCTCGGCCATCTGGGCACCTCCGTTCACCCCAGGTAAACGTGGTTTAGCACGCCTGGTCGGCTGTGTCTATATCAGCCGTATTGCGTGATCGTCTCGTTACTCCCCGGGCCGCGCCGTGACTGGCCGGATCCGGGCGCCCGGACCGCCCGGCCCGGCAAGTCCGCGACCCGGCCCGGTCCGGCCAGGACCGCCGGTGTCCAGGTCTGTTCGGGCCGGTCGCGAGCGCCTAGACTGCGGTGATGCGCGGTGCTCAGATCACCGTTCGCTGCGACTGCGGCGAGATCGGCTACGTCCCGTACGGCGAGCGGTGGGAGTGCCGGTCATGTCGGCGTCGGTGGAACACCGGCCAGATCCCGGCGGACGAGTACTGGGGCATCATGCGGGACATGCGGCGGCTCCGGCTCTCGGTGATTGCCATGGCGCTGGGCATCGTCGTCCCGATCGGGGCGCTCCTGCCGGTAGCCGGAATCCGGATCCTGATGCTGCTGCCGCTCGCCATGGGTTTCTGGTTCATGTTCTATATGCCCAGGTGGCGGCGGCAGGTCCGGGAACATGCCAGGAGCCTGCGCAGATGGAAGCTGCACCCCGAATGACCGAGTGAGATGACATGCGGGCCCTGAAGCGCCAGCCCCCGCGGGCACCGCCGTCGCCTGGCGGCGGCCGGGGCCGCCCGGTCCTGCTGGCGACGCTCGACGTCCCGTTCGATCAGGCCGCCGTGATCTTTGCCGTCGACTCGGCGGTCGAACTCGGCCAGCGGCTGATCGTCGCCAACTTCGTCGAGCGCGCGCCGCTGCCGCTGTCCGCGATGCTGGGCTATGACGATCTCCCGTACACCGCGGACCTGGCCGACTCGCTGCAGGCGCCGGCGCAGCTTGCCCGTTCGCTGGGAATCGACGTGACGAGGCTCAAGGTGAAGAGCTTCCACCCGGTCCAGGCCATGCTGGAGGTCGCTGCCGAGCAGGACGCCGGGGTCTTCGTGTTCGGCCCGGACCGGCGGCGGATCCGGCGGCTGCGCTACCGGCGCGCCGCGTCGGCCATCCGGTCCAGGATCACCGGGCTGGTCTGGCTGGCCGACTGAGCAGGCGGCGCATTGTCGATGCGCTTGGACCGTGCTGCCACCCGCCCGCCGGTGTCACCATGACAAGCCGGCGCCCGGGATCGCGCCGCGCAATCCGGGCAGCCGTCGTGATTCCCGGCGGTAACCGGGCGTACAGGGCAGGATATCCTGGGGTTCAACTCTGTTTCATTACAGTAAATGACCGACCGGGGCCAGCCGGTGAGCGCGATCCGCTCAGGCTGGTCGCCGCGTCCGGTGCCGCCTGCGGTCCCGCGGCACCAAGCACTGGCGCGCCAGCCTGGCCTGCCTCGCTGCCGTCCCATGCCCGTACCCGCATCGGCAGCTCGCCCCTGAAGGAGCTGCGCAATGACGGGTACGAGCACGGGCAGTGGCCATGGCTGCCTGGGCATACCGAGGCAGTCCGCCTCGATTCGTCATCTCGCGCGGTGGTTCGGTGCCGCTTTGGCATGCGGATTGGTATGACGCGGGCGAATTTTCCGTTCGTTCATGCCGGGTAGTAATCTCCGGCTGAGCAGTCGGCGGTGTCGCAGCCGTGGCACTTGCCCCCCGGCAGGCGTGCGGCAGGGAGGCCAGGCAATGGCAGGCAGCAGGGATTCGGCCGGAACGGCGCCCGCCGCCACGACGGCCGGGGCGGCAGCCGGAGAGCCGTCCATTACCTCGATCGAGCAGCGCGGGATCGAGCACGTACCGCAGGACTCCAGGTGGGGCGTGCCGAGCGGGCTGTTCTGGATGTGGGCGGGCGCGGTCTGGAACGTCGAGTACGTGGTCTACGGCGCGCTGGCGGTCGTCGTGTTCGGGCTGTCCTTCGCCCAGGCCGTGCTCGTCATCCTGATCGGGAACCTCTCTTACCTGCTGACCGGCCTGGCAAGCCTGCAAGGGCCGCAGGCGGGCACCACGGCCTTCGCGATCAGCCGGGCGTCGTTCGGGCCCAGGGGCAATAAGCTGCCGTCCTTCTTCAACTGGATCACGCAGGTCGGGTTCGAGATCTTGGGCATCGCGCTCATCGTGTTCGCCGGGATACTGCTCGCCGCCAAGGCCGGCTTCGCGGCCGGCACCCCGGCCAAGGTGATCTTCATCATCGTCGCCATGGCGATCCAGGCGGTGCTGCCGCTGCTCGGCCACGCCGCGGTGCTCAGGGTGCTCAAATGGCTCGCGATCCCGTTCGTCGTGCTGTTCGCGGTGATGGCAGCCCTCACCACCGCCAAGGTCAACCTGCACGTGCCTGCGCACGGCGCGAGCTGGGGCGCCCTGACCATCTTCCTCGCGCTGGTCATCTCGGCGGGCGGGCTCGGCTGGACCGAGGACGCCAGCGACTACTCCAGGTACCTGCCGCGGGCCACCGACAAGAGGCGGATCGCGGCGGCCGTCGCGCTCGGCACCGCCATCCCGTCCGCGCTGCTGGAGATCCTGGGCGCGGCAGTGGCCACCGGCGTGCCGGCCGCGACCTCGGTCAATGGCCTGATCTCGGGCTTCCCCGGCTGGTTCATCGTGCCCTACCTGATCTTCGCCATCCTCCAGCTGTTCGCGATCAACACCCTGGACCTGTACTCATCCGGGGTGACGCTGCAGAGCCTGGTGCCCCGGCTGAAGCGGCTGCACTGCGTGGCCATCGACACGGTCGTCTGCGGCGCTCTTGCCGCCTACGCGGTGTTCTCCGCGGACTTCTTCAGGCTGCTTACCGACTTCGTCCTGTTCATCATCTTGTGGCTGGGCCCCTGGTGCGCGATCTACCTCGTGGACAGCTACCTGCGCCGGAACCGCTATGACCACGACGCACTGCTGGACGAGCGCGGCGGCCGCTACTTCCGCAGCGGCGGCTTCCACTGGCCGGCGATCATCGCCCAGGTGCTCGGCATGGCCGTGGCCGCGCTCTGGCTGAACGCCTACTCGCCGTACGTCGGATATCTGGCCAGCAGGAACGGCGGCCCGCTTGGCTCTGACTTCAGCGTGTTCCTCGGCCTGTTCGTCGGCGGTGCCGTCTACTGGCTGCTCGCGAGCAGGCCCGTGCGGGCCGAGGGCGAGGCGACGCCGGTCCCGGCGGCATGACGGCCAGCCTGGCTGACCGGCCGGGGCAGGCCCGTTATAAAAAGGTATTGATCTTGTCTGGGTTTCGGGCTGGCCCGGGTCCGCGGCCGCGCTGCGTTGCCCTGGCTGTCCCGGCGCGAGACCCTGATCTCATGACCGCTGCAGGGTCCGGCCAGGAATCACCCGGCGGCCTGGCGGACTTCAACGCGCGGCCGGCCGAGGCGGCCCGCCAGCTGCTGCTTGGCTGCTGCTCATCGGCGTGCTGGGCTGGCGCTGTGCTGGCTGGCCGGCCGTACTCGTCCGGCGCGAGCCTGCTGCGGAGCTCCGACGAGGCCGTGGCCAGCCTGGCGCCGGCCGACCTGCGCGACGCGCTGGCCGGGCATCCGCGGATCGGCGCGCGGTCGGCCGCGGACCGGGCCGGTGCCGATGGCCGCTGGTCGCGGCGGGAGCAGGCTGGCGTCACTGGCGCGGACGAGGCGACGCTGCGCGAGTTCGCGGCAGGCAACCGGGCTTACGAGCAGCGGTTCGGGCACATCTACCTGGTCTGCGCGACCGGCCGGACCGCGGCCGAGCTGCTGGCCGTGCTCCGGGCCCGGCTGGCGAACGATCCAGGCACGGAATGGGGCGTCGTCCGGTCCGAGCTGCGGAAGATCAACCGGATCCGGCTCGCCGCGCTGCTTGGCGGCGGCGCGTGAGCCGGGTCAGCGCTGTCACCACCCACGTGCTCGACACCGCGCGCGGCCTGCCCGCGGCGGGCGTGGCGGTACGGCTGGAGCTCGTCTCGGACGACGGCCAGCTGGCAGTTGGCCAGTCCGTGACCGACGCGGACGGGCGGGCGCGCGACCTCGGCCCGGCGCTGCTGCCGCCGGGCACCTACCGGCTCGTCTTCGACACCGGGGCGTACTTCGCCGCGCGCGGCATCGAGCCCGCGTTCTTCCCCGAGGTCGCCGTCATGTTCCGGGTGGCCGGGGATGTGCCGCACCACCACGTGCCGCTGCTGCTCAGCCCGTTCGCCTACTCGACCTACCGCGGGAGCTGATCATGGCCATCGTCCTGGGCCAGAACCAGTACGGCAAGGCGGAGACCAGGGTCGTCCGGATCGTCCGGGACGGCGACCGGCACGAGATCCGCGACCTCAGCGTCTGCACGTCGCTGCGCGGGGACTTCGCCGACGCCCACATTCGCGGCGACCAGGCCAACGTGCTGCCTACGGACAGCCAGAAGAACACCTGCTTCGCGTACGCCAGGGAGAAAGGCGCCGGCGAGATCGAGGACTTCGCGCTCTCGCTGGCCCGTCACTTCGTCGCCGACATCGCGTCGGTCCGCGAGGCCAGGATCGAGATCGGGGAGTACCGGTGGGAGCGGGCCAGCGTGGCCGGAGCCGGGCACCCGCACACTTTCGTCCGGGCCGGGCAGGACGTCCGCACGACCGCGGTGACCGTGCGCGGTGACGGGGGTGACGGTGGTGACGGGGGTGACGGGGGTGACGAGGGTGACGGGCCGGGTCCGCGCGCCTGGGTGGTGTCCGGGCTGCGGGATCTCGTCCTGCTGAAGTCGACGGGCTCTGAGTTCTCCGGTTTCCTGACTGATCGCTACACGACCCTGCGGGAGACTACCGACCGGATCATGGCGACCTCCCTGACGGCGCGCTGGCGGTACGCGAGTGATCCCGGCAGCTGGGCTGCCGCGCATGCCGGGATCCGGCAGCTCCTGATCGAGCGGTTCGCCGAGGTGCACAGCCTGGCGCTGCAGCAGACGCTGTGGGAGATGGGGAAGGCGGTGCTCGCGGCACACGCCGAGGTGGCGGAGATCAGGCTGTCGGCGCCGAACCGGCATCATTTCCTCGCTGACCTGGCGCCGTTCGGGCTGGATAACCCCGGCGAGGTGTTCTATGCCGCGGACCGGCCCTATGGCCTGATCCAGTGCTCCGCCATCCGCGAGGACGCCCCCCCGCCCGGCCCTGCCTGGGCATCCATCGCGGGGTTCGGCGGCTGACTGCGGCTACTACGACCAGTCTCATCCGGCGGGAGTTCCGCGGGCCCCGTTTCAATGACGTGGATGGGAATCTACTGCTGCTGTTACCGCAGCAGAGTCCCATCCACGCCATAAGAGCTGGCGGCGGGCGGGGCGCGGAGGAGATAGCCGGGGGAAGTGGCGTCACCGGGGCGGCGGCGGGGAGGATGGAGCCCGAGGAGTGACTCGTGGACTTCATTCAGCCGGCCAGCTGGGCCGACGCCCTGGCGGTCAAGGCGGCGACGCCGTCCGCGCTGCCGGTCACCGGCGGCACCGACGTCATGGTCGAGCTGAACTTCGACGCACGCCGCCCGGAGATGCTTCTCGACCTCACCAGGATCGCGGAGCTTGCGGACTGGGACACCAGCACCGGCACCGATCACGTCCAGATCAGGCTCGGCGCCGCCGTCACCTACACCAGGGTCATCGGGGAACTCGGCGAACGGCTGCCCGGCCTGGCGATGGCCGCCCGCACGGTCGGCTCGCCGCAGATCCGCAACCGCGGCACGGTCGGCGGCAACCTCGGCGCGGCGTCGCCGGCCGGCGACTGCCACCCCCCGCTGCTTGCGGCAGCAGCCGAGATCGAGGTCGCCTCGGTCCGCGGCACCAGAACGATAGCCGCGGAGGACTTCTACACCGGCGTCAAGCGCAACGCGCTCCAGCCGGACGAGCTGATCAGGGCCATCCTGATCAAGACCAGGACCGGCCCGCAGCAATTCAGCAAGATCGGCACCCGCAACGCGATGGTCATCGCGGTCGCGGCGTTCAGCCTGGCCCTGCACCCGGACAACCGCACGATAGGAACCGGCATCGGCTCGGCCGCCCCGACCCCGCGCCGCGCGAAGGAGGCCGAGCGCTTCCTGGCGGCCGCGCTCGATGAGGCCGGCCTCTGGGACTCCCGGGGCGCCCTGCCCGCCGCGATCACCCGGGAATTCGGCCGGCTGGTGAAGCAGGCGGCCGAGCCCATCGACGACGTGCGCGGCACCGCCGCCTACCGGCTGCACGCGCTCGGCGTGATGGCCGCAAGGACCCTGACCTGGGCCTGGCACGACTACCGCCAGAATGGCCCGGCAGCGGGAAGGGGCTGAGCCTGCGGATGCGCATCACGATGACCGTCAACGGCGAGCCCCGGCAGGCCGACGACGTCTGGCCCGGCGAGAACCTGCTCTACGTGCTCCGCGAGCGGCTTGGCCTGCCCGGTTCCAAGAACGCCTGTGAACAGGGCGAATGCGGCTCCTGCACGGTCTACCTGGACGGGCTGCCGGTGTGCGCCTGCCTGGTCGCGGCCGGCCAGGCGCAAGACCGCAGCATCATCACGGTCGAGGGCCTGGCCAGCGGCGATGCCCTGCACCCCGTGCAGGAGGAGTTCATCGCGGCAGGCGCGGTGCAGTGCGGGTTCTGCACCCCCGGCCTGCTGGTCGCGGCGCACGACCTGCTGGCCCGCAGCGCGCGGCCAACCGACCTGGAGATCCGCGAGGCACTGGCCGGCAACCTCTGCCGCTGCACCGGCTACGGCCAGATCCTGGCGGCGGTCAGAGCGGCCGCGGACCGGCTGGCCGCGGCGGCCGCCGGGCAGCCGGGAGAGCAGGCGGGCGGCGGGACGGGGCAGCGGTCCCGCGATCCGCGGGAGGAAGCTTGACGTCTCTGGTTATTAACGGATGCGCGGTGGCGACCGTGAACGCACGGCGGGCCGTGTACGCCGCCGGTCACGTCCTCGTCGACGGCCCGCGGATCACCGCCGTGGCGCCGGGTCCGGCCCCGGCGGACCTGCCCGGTGCCCGCTACATCGATGCGGCCGGCTGCCTGGCGACGCCCGGCCTGGTCAACACCCATCATCACGTGTACCAGTGGACGACCAGGGGGATGGCCGTCGACTCGACCCTGTTCGGCTGGCTGACCGAGCTGTACCCGGTCTGGGGCCGGATCGACGCGGAGGTCGTCGGGGCGGCTGCTACCGCGGCCCTGGCGTGGCTGGCCAGGACCGGCTGCACCACCACGTCGGATCATCATTACGTGTTCCCGCGCGGCGGCGGCGACGTGCTCGGCGCGACCGTCGAGGCCGCCCGCGATGTCGGGCTGCGGTTTCACCCGACCCGCGGCTCGATGGACCTGGGGGCGAGTTCCGGCGGGCTGCCACCCGACAATGTGGTGGAGAGCCTGGACGAGATCCTGGCCGCGACCGATGCGGCCATCGACCGCTTCCATGACCCGTCGCCGTCCTCGATGCTGCGGATCGGCGTCGCGCCCTGCTCGCCCTTCTCGGTCAGCGGCGAACTGCTCACCGAGGCCGCGGTGCTGGCCAGAAACCGCGGCGTGCGGCTGCACACGCACCTGGCCGAGACCGCCGACGAGGACGAGTACTGCGCGGAGCATTTCGGCTGCACGCCGGTGCAGTACCTGGACTCGCTCGGCTGGCTGGGCAGCGACGTGTGGCTTGCGCACGCCGTTCACCTGGATGACCAGGCGATCGGCAGGCTCGCGGAGACCGGGACCGGGGTCGCGCACTGCCCGTCATCCAACGCCAGGCTCGGCGCGGGCATCTGCCGCACCCGCTCGCTGCTTGACGCCGGCGTGCCGGTCGGGCTTGGCGTCGATGGCGCGGCGTCCAACGAGGCAGGCTCGCTGATCGGCGAGGTCCGCGCTGCGCTGCTGCTCGCCCGCGCGGCCGGCGGGCCGGCCGCGATGACCACGGGCCGGGCGCTCGAGATTGGCACCCTCGGCGGGGCGCGGCTGCTTGGCCGGGAGGCCGAGATCGGCTCGCTTGAGCCGGGCAAGCTGGCCGACATCGCGCTATGGCGGCTGGACACGCTGCCGCACGCCGGGATCGCCGACCCGGTCGCGGCGCTGGTGCTCGGCCCGCCGCCGCCGCTCGACTTGCTGCTCGTCAACGGCCAGGTCGTGGTCGAGCACGACAGCGTGGTCACGATCGACGAAGAGCGCGCGGCCGACGCCGCCCGCCGCGCAAGCGCCGCGCTCGATCGCCGGTGATCATGAGGCCGGCCGGTCAGGGCCGCGGCGAACCGCCATCCCGGCGCGAGTACCGTGACAGGGGGCCGCTGCCCGGAACTGGCCGGATCCGACGCCGCGCGGCCGCGCCCGGTGACCATCACCGGAGATCATGCCGGGGGAGGTGAGCAGCGGTGACCACGTCGACCCGCGGCACGGTTCTGGCCTCCCGCACGACGGACCGCACGGCGGACCGGACGGCCGGGGCCGGCCGGATCGGCGCCAGCGCGGTCAGGCCGGACGGCACGCTGAAGGTGACCGGCCAGTTCTCCTACGGCAGCGACCTGTGGATGGAGGGCATGCTGTGGGGCGTCACGCTGCGCAGCCCGCACCCGTACGCCCGGATCCGCGGTATCAAGATCGGCGAGGCGCTGGCCACCGCCGGCGTGTACGCGGTGCTGACCCACCAGGATGTGCCCGGCGCCAACGCGTGCGGGCTTGAGCGCGCCGATCAGCCGGTGCTCGCCGAGGACGTGGTTCGCTACCAGGGCGAGCCCGTCGCCCTTGTTGCCGCCGACCACCCGGAGATCGCCCGCCGGGCAGCGAAGAAGATCACCGTGGACTACCAGGTCCTCGAGCCGGTCATAGCCGCGCGGGAAGCCCTCGGGCCCGGCGCCCCGAGGCTGCATCCGGACGGCAACCTGGTCCGCCATGTCAAGATCCGCAAGGGCGATCCCGATCCGGCCGCGGACGTCGTCGTCACCGGCGAGTACCTGGTGGGGATGCAGGACCAGGCGTTCCTCGGGCCGGAGGCAGGCCTGGCCGTGCCGGACGGCGCTGGCGGCGTCGACCTGTACGTGGCAACCCAGTGGCTGCACGCCGACCAGCGGCAGATCTGCGCCGCGCTCGGGCTGCCGCCTGAGCAGGTCCGGCTGTCGCTGGCCGGCGTCGGTGGCGCGTTCGGCGGCCGCGAGGACCTGTCCATGCACGTGCACGCCTGCCTGCTAGCCCTGCGCACCGGCAAGCCGGTCAAGATGGTCTACAACCGGGAGGAGTCGTTCTTCGGGCACGTGCACCGGCACCCGGCCACCATGCGATATGAGCATGGCGCCCGCAGCGACGGCACCCTGGTCTATGTCAGGGCGGAGATCTACCTCGACGGCGGGGCCTACACGTCAAGCACCCCGGCCGTGGTCGGCAACGCAGGCACCATGGGCATCGGCCCCTATGTCGTGCCGAACGTGCGCGTCGATGCCTATGGCGCCTACACCAACAACCCGCCCTGCGGGGCGATGCGCGGCTTCGGCTCGGTGCAGGCGGCCTTCGGGTATGAGGCGCAGATGGACAAGCTCGCGGCGGCCCTGCACATGGACCCGGTCGAGCTGCGCCGCCGGAACGCGATGAGCATCGGCAGCGAGGCGCCGACCGGCCAGATCGTGGACGGTCCCGCGCCCGTCGATGAGCTGCTCAGCCGGCTCGCGGCGATGCCGCTGCCAGCCGGGAGTACCGGGACCGACCTGCGAGACCTGCCTGGCGGGGTGTCCAACACGACGCATGGCGAAGGGGTCATGCGCGGGATCGGCTACGCCGTCGCGTATAAGAATGTCGGGTTCTCCGAGGGCTACGACGACTACTCGACCGCACGGGTGCGGCTTGAGGTCACCGGCGGCGAGCCGACGGTGACGGTGCATACCGCCGCCGCCGAGGTAGGGCAGGGCCTGGTCACCGTCGAGCAGCAGATCTGCCGCAGCGAGCTTGGCGTGGATCACGTAGTGATCTACCCGCCGGACACGGCCGTCGGGTCGGCCGGCTCCACGTCCGCGTCGCGCCAGACGTACGTGACCGGCGGCGCCGTCCAGGCCGCCTGCGCGAAGGTCCGTGACCGGGTGCTCGCGGCAGCCCAGCAGCGGCTCGGCCGCACCATGGCCGGCCTTCGGCTGCACGATGGCCAGGTGGTCTCGGCCGCGGACGGCCCGGTCGCAGCACTGGCCGAAGTCCTCGGCGGCCAGGTCATCGAGGAAACGGTGCAATGGCGGCACCGCCCGACGCAGCCGGTCGACCCGGAAACCGGGCAGGGCTTCGCCCACGTGCAGTACGCGTTCGCCGCGCACCGCGCGGTGGTCGACGTCGACACCGGCCTCGGCCTGGTCAAGGTGGTCGAGCTCGCCTGCGCGCAGGACGTCGGCAAGGCGATGAATCCGCAGGCCGTGATCGGGCAGATCCAGGGCGGCACGGCACAGGGCCTTGGCCTGGCCGTGATGGAGGAGATCCTGGTGTCCGGCGGGCAGATCAGGAACCCGTCGTTCACCGACTACCTGATCCCGACGATCCTGGACATGCCGCCGATGCGGATCGAGATCCTGGAGTACCCCGACCCGAACGCCCCGTACGGCCTGCGCGGGGTCGGCGAGCCGCCCACGATCTCCTCCGGCCCTGCCGTGCTGGCGGCGATCCGCGCGGCGACCGGGCTGGATCTGCCGCGCATCCCGGTCCGGCCAGAGCACATAACGGGCACGTCGTGACGACTCCCGGGGCCTGGCCCGGGCCGGCCGGGCCGGCGGCCAGCTGGGACGCCGGCCTGGCGGCTACCGCCGCCGAGATCGACGCGCTGCTCGCCGCTGCCGACCGGGATCTCGCCGCGGGCTACCCGGGAGACCGGCCCGCCCGGCAGCCGGTGCACACCGTCTACGTGCCCGCGGACCGGTACCTGCCCGGGCTGCCGGCCAGCTGGGGCGGCCAGGCGCTGGACGCGCTGGACAGGCACGCGCCGGGTGCCGCGGACTTCGCCGCCGCGATGGGGCTGCCGCCGGGCCTGGCCGCTGACGTGCTGCCGCTGGTCCGGGCGAAGCTGGCCGCCGAGCCGGTCGAGGATTTGCGGCTTGACTTCGAGGACGGCTACGGCGACCGAGGCGACGAGGCCGAGGACGCCGACGCGGCCAGCGCGGCGGCTTGCCTGGCCGCCGCCGTGGCCGGCGGATCGGCGCCGCCATTCTGCGGGCTGCGGTGCAAGAGCCTGCAGCCTGCCACCCGGCGCCGGGCGATCCGGACGCTGGACATCTTCCTGGCCGGGCTGCTGAGCGGCGGGCCGCTGCCTGCCGGGCTGCTGCCTGCCGGGCCGCTGCCTGCCGGATCACTGCCTGCCGGTTTCGTGCTGACCCTGCCGAAGGTCACGTCGGCCGCGCAGGTCGAGGCGATGGCGCACCTTTGCGGTCGGCTGGAGGAAGCGCACGGCCTGGCCAGCGGGCGGCTGGCCTTCGAGATCCAGGTGGAGACCCCGCAGGTCATCCTCGGAGCGGACGGCACGGCGGTGATCGCCCGCTGCGTGCACGCGGCGGCGGGCCGCCTGACCGGGCTGCACTACGGCAGCTACGACTACAGCGCGGCGCTCGGCATCGCTGCCGCCTACCAGAGCATGGCGCACCCGGCAGCCGATCATGCGCGGGCGGTCATGCAGGTCGCGGTGGCAGGCACCGGGGTCCGGCTGTCCGACGGCTCGTCGAATGTGCTGCCCGAGGGCGGCACCGATGCGGTCACCGCGGCCTGGCGGCTGCACGCGCGGCTGGTCAGGCGGTCCCTGGAACGGGGTTTTTACCAGGGCTGGGACCTGCATCCCGGTCAGCTGGCGAGCCGGTACGCGGCGACTTACGCGTTCTTCCGCGAGGGCCTGCCTGCCGCATGCGAGCGGTTGCGCGGCTACCAGGACCGGGTGGCAGGCGGACTGCTCGAGGAGCCGGCCACGGCCCGGGCGCTGGCCGGCTACCTTACCCGCGGCCTGGATTGCGGCGCGATCTCGGCCAGCCAGGTTGCCGCCCTGGCCGGCCTGGACCGCGCCGCGCTCGACGGACTCCGCAGGTTAGGGCGAGGCGTTCATGACGGAGCCTGACCTGATCGTGCGCGGCCAGCGCGTGCTTACCCCGGACGGAATCCGCCCGGCGTCGGTCGGCATCCAGCACGGCAAGATCATCTCCATCGGCCCCTACCAGGACGCGGCCAGCGCAGCGGGTCCGCCCAGCCCTGTGCACGCCGTGCGGCTGGCTGCCGACGAGGTGCTGCTGCCGGGCCTGACCGACACCCACGTGCACGTCAACGAGCCGGGCCGGACCAGGTGGGAGGGGTTCGCGAGCGCCACCCGGGCCGCGGCGGCCGGCGGCATCACCACGATCATCGACATGCCGCTGAACTCGATCCCGCCCACCACCGATCCCGCCGCGCTGAACGCCAAGCGCGAGTCGGCCCGCGGCCAGATCCACGCGGACGTCGGCTTCTGGGGTGGTGCCGTGCCGGGCAACGTGGATCAGCGTGGCGCGCTGCACGAGGCTGGCGTCTTCGGGCTCAAGTGCTTCCTGACCGACTCCGGGGTGCCGGAATTCCCGCCACTTGACGAGGTCGGCCTGGCGCAGGCACTGCGCGGCGCAGCCTCGTTCAACAGTGTTCTGATCGTTCATGCGGAAGACGCCCAGGTGCTCGCGGGCGCGCCGCGACCGGAGGGAACGACATACGGGGCCTTCCTGCGCTCGCGGCCGGACGCCGCCGAGACGGCCGCCATCGCCCGTGTGATAAGCCTGGTGCGCGAGACCGGCGCGCGAGTGCACGTGCTGCACCTGTCCAGTGCGGAGGCGCTGGACATGATCGCCGCCGCCCGGCGCGAGGGGCTGCCGCTGACCGTCGAGACCTGCCCGCATTACCTGGCCTTCGCGGCGGAGGAGATTCCGGACGGCGCGACCGAGTTCAAGTGCTGCCCGCCGATCCGGGAGCGGGCCAACCGCGAGCGGCTGTGGGCGGCGC
>Ga0070708_100002931_pt1 | contig 13273 bp, 13 predicted proteins | sample KBSK5503metaG_FD_65469 | JGI IMG/M metagenome (GOLD analysis project Ga0070708, IMG submission 65469) | Corn, switchgrass and miscanthus rhizosphere microbial communities from Kellogg Biological Station, Michigan, USA - KBS K5-50-3 metaG | ecosystem: Host-associated > Plants > Roots >...
GGAGGCCATGAGCCAATCCATTTCCGGCTATTCCCGCTGGGCGCAGCGATCGTCGCGGTTGAGGGCGTGCAGTCCGTTGCCGCGCGGTGTCAGGCGCGGCGGTTACGGCGGACGGCGGCGAGACACAACTCACTGCGATGAAACTCGGCTAGAGTTTGGATGTTCGTCAACGAAGCCCGCCGTCGTGACAAGGGCGACGCGGCTTTCGGAGAGGGGTTTTTTTCAGCGGCGAACACGGAACCGAGTCCACGCGACGCCACGGATAAATCTTAAGGTTTGCTCGTAGCCAGAGAGGCATTTGGTCAATGGCGGCCATCAGCGTGGATTTCCGTAGAGACTTGCGAGCACGCGCGGAGGCATCCCTAATCGGTAGAGCAATGGGAAGACGTTCACGAGCAGCGTGTAGTAGATGGGCCTTGAAAGAAATCGGCGTCCAGAAACGCGAACTGTCGCTGGAACTGTCCGGATGAGGCCTATCCTGCTTAGGCGCCGGCTGAGCTCGAGGTCCTCCATGAGCGGCTGTTCCGGAAAACCGCCGAGCCGCCGGAACACCTCTGCGCGGACAAAAAGAGCCTGGTCGCCATATGGAAGGTTTGCGTACCGGGATCGCAGGTCGGCCAAATGCAGGAGCGGGGCAAGCCAGCATCGCCGACCTTCGCTCACGGTCCATGTGCGAAACGCCCCTCCCACTACCTGCGGGTTCGAGAGCTCTTCGCCGATCCAGCGTGCGGCGTCTTGGGGCAGGTGAACATCGGCATGAAGGAAGAGAAGAACGTCGCCGGTCGCCGCTTGGGCACCCGCATTCATTTGTGAGCTACGCCCTCGTCGCGCGAAGACTAAGCGAACCTCAGGAGCGGTCTTGACCAGTTCCACGGTGTGGTCGGTGCTTCCGCCGTCGACGACGATGACTTCGTGGAGGCCGTCAACGGCGGACAGTGATTGTAACTGGCCACCGATGCAAGCTTCTTCGTTGAGCACCGGAACGATGACGTCTAAGCGCAAGAAGCGCCTCCGAGCATCGTCGCTAACTCTTCGAGCACTCGCTTCGTCTCCGGAGCCACAATTTCCCCGCGCGAGAGAAGGTTGCGCAGGCAACTGAGGTCGTTCGGTCGGTCGACATCAAACCAGGGTGGGAGGACCTTCGTCACAAGTCCTCGCTCCCGAAGGCGCGCGAGCGTTCGCACAAACGTGTCCGGCGCACTCCAGGGCAAGTTGCCAAAGAGCAGGGCGGGGCAGCGCCGTAGGCCGACGAGGTAGAATCCGCCATCCTCACACGGGCCGAGCACCGCATCCGCAGACCGGAGAGCCTGCCGCGCTTCTTCCAGCAGTGCCGGCGGAAGCCCCGGCGTATCGATGCCGATGGCGATGCTAAAGGAACTTTTCGCGAGCCCGCGTCTGAGCACGCGCCCGAGCCTCTTGCCCAGGTCGCCGGCCCCCTGTTGCCAGATTTGCGCGCCAGAACCCAGGTTCCATTCCCGAGGGTTCGCGCTGGTCGTCGCGAGCACGGGGATTGCCCAAGGCAGCGCGGAAACCAACGCCCACGTGTCGCGAAAGAAGGCTCGCGCGAGCCTTGAGGCTCCCTCGGACCCCACCGCGGGCACCAAGCGAGTCTTCACCTCCCCCGAACGAGGCGGCTTGGCAAACACGCAGACCGTGCCCTTCTCCATCTTGCTTACCTCCGCAACCTCAAGTACCGCTCGAATAGGCCTCGAACTTTTGGAGTGAAACGCGAGCGATTCCACGCGTCGCCGAGGCGTTTCCAAACCTCGACTTGGGTCGGATACGCATGGATGGTTTTCGAGACTGTGCCGAGCGTTAGCCTCGCGGTGATGGCCATGGACATCTCCGCAATCATCTCGCCCGCATGTCGTGCGACGAGCGTTGCGCCGAGAATACGGCCGCTCCTCCTGTCGGCATGAACGCGGCCAAAGCCTTCTTCTTCACCGTCGAGAACGGCGCGGTCCACCTCCTTGAGGGGTACCGTGAAGGTCGCGACATCGAAGTCTCGTTCTCGGGCCTCCTTCTCGTACAGGCCAACATGCGCAACCTCCGGCTGGGTGTACGTGCACCAGGGCATGACAAGGTCGGATGCCTTCTTGCGTCCGAAGAACAGCGCGTTTTGAAGAGCGACCCGCGCCATCGCGTCCGCTGCATGCGTGAACTTGTACACGGAGCAGATGTCGCCCGCAGCGTAGATGCGGCGGTTGGTGGTCCGAAGCCGGTCGTCTACCTTCACACCGGTCTGATCGAACTCCACTCCCGCGGCTTCGAGGTTCAGTCCCTCGACGTTTGGTGCGCGTCCAACACCCACGAGGATCTCGTCCCCAACCACTTCTCCGTGGGTTGTTGGCCCGTCGAAGATGATCACCTTGCCCTCGGTGCGCTTCTCCACCCTTTGAATCTTGACCCCCAGCGCTAGGCGAATGCCATCGCGCTCGAACTGCGCCGAGAGAACTGCGGCTGCGTCGGCGTCTTCGCGCGGCAGAAGTCGCAGGCCGCTGCTCAAGATGAAGACCTCGCTTCCGAAGCACCGGAAGGCTTGCGCCAGCTCGCAGCCAATGGGCCCGGCGCCGATGACGACGAGTTGCTTTGGAAGCTCGGTCAGTGAGAAGACGGTTTCGTTGGTCAAAAAACCAGTTTCAGCGATCCCCGGGATCGGCGGGCTGGCGGCGCGCGCGCCCGTCGCAATTACCGCGCGCGAGAAGCGAAGCCTGCGGCCGTCGACCTCGACTGTGTCTGGCGAAACGAACTTCGCCTCGCCGAAAAAGACATCCACGCCGAGCTTAGCCAAACGGACCGCCGAGTCGTTACGCGAGATGCCAGCGCGCGATTTTCGCATGCGCTCCATCGCCGCGCCGAAATCAAAGTCAACTGGCCGTGGCACGCGAACCCCGAACGCCCCGGCGCCGTTAACAGCAGCGACAGCGCGGGCCGCCCGAAGCACTGCTTTGGATGGCACGCAGCCAAAATTCAGGCAGTCGCCCCCCATAAGGTGCTTCTCGACGATTGCCACCCTGGCACCGAGCCCGGCCGCGCCGGCAGCCGAGATGAGCCCAGCAGTCCCAGCTCCGAGGACAACGAGGTTGTAGCGCCCTGAGGGCGTCGGATTGGTCCACGCCGGTGGGTGAACGTTTTCCACGAGGGCACGGTTGTGCGCGTCGTCCGGAAAAATCAGCGCGGACTCGCGCTTCCCGTCGTATTCACTCGTTGCGCGTGCTGCTCGCAAACGATTATCTGCCTCGAGATTCATGGCCGCGCCTCGCTCTCGCTCGGAAGCCCAACCTGTGCCTTAGGCTGAAGCGCCTTGTTCAAGGCTTTTTGAGCAATCCTCGAAATGAGGACGGTTAGAACCAGCGTCGCGGCGAGGCCTCCCCAGTAGAGGATCTGTCCCCAAAGACCCACGGCAGGGCGCTTGCCGGAGAGGAGCTCGCTGGCGCTTGTGACGAGCGAGCCAAGGTAGACGTAAAGAAAGGTCCCAGGAAGCATCCCCAGCAGCGACGCCAAGACGTAGTCGCGCAAGGAGACGCGGGTCAGGCCGAGAGCGTAGTTGAGAAGATTGAACGGAATGATGGGCGACAGGCGAAGCAACAAGATGATCTTGAAGCCGCTGTCCCCAATAGCCTCGTCGACGGCGCTAAAGCGCGGGTGCTGCGCGATTCGGCGGGCTACCCAGTTCCGGGCGATTCCGCGCCCGAGCAGAAACGCGAGCGTGGCCGCCAGAACGCTCACCGGCGAAACCAGGAGTGTTCCCCATAGCGGCCCATAGGCGAGGCCGGCTCCGGCGGTGAGGATCGAGCCAGGAAGAAGGAGAAGCGTGGCGGCGACGTAGGCGACGAAGTAGACGATCACGCCGACGAGGCCAGCCTCGCGGAGCCACTCGACGAGCAGGAGCGTCCATCGGCTCCATGGAAGTAAGAGAAGCGCCGTGAGAAACCCGCCGGTGAGAAGAATTCCTAACCCGTATTTCGCTCGTTTCGTCACCTTGTCTGATACCTCAGAACGACGCTGGCAGGCCCGTTTTCGAAAGTACACGGCGATGAAAGGGCTTCACTCCATTCCGAAAGCTGACCATGCGCACTACCCACCACAGCAGCCAGCCGAGGTCGAGGGATGGCCCCGGCTCTCGCGATGCCGTTTTCACTGCTCCGACCGTTCCTCACGTCAGCCGCGTCCGGATCTCGATCTCCGATGTCAATGTCCGGTGAACTGGGCACTTCTTCGCGATCTCCAAGAGCTTCGCGCGCTGCTCCGCGCTCAGCGCGCCCGCCAACTCGATGTCGCTCTCGATGCGGTCGAGCATCCCCTCTTTGGTTTCGCAGGACTCGCAGTCCTCGGCGTGGATCCTCGAGTGCCGCAGACGGACCGAAACTCCTTGCAGAGGCCACTGCTTCCGTCGCGCGTACAGCGCGACCGTCATGGATGTTCAAGCGCCCAGCGCCGCGAGCAAAAAGTCGTAGGGCGAAGGCCCGCTGTCCGTACCCCCCGCCCCAACGGGCTCATCCGCGGTCAGGCGATGACTGCCTACGACGATTTCTTGAGCGAAGCCCGTTGCGCCCCCACGGACTATCACGAGCGCCAGATCGCCGGGCGGTGTACTTGCAGCTGAGTTGCTCATTGGAAATATCCTTCCGACCTGCAATTGTCGGCTCTAGTCCACCATGAGCAGGTAACGCTACTACGCTCGTCGGGGGGACCGGTTACTACGATCCGTGATAGCCCGCTCCGCAAGTCTTCGCATAGTCCTGCTCCACCTCGACGCCCAGAGTCAGGACCAGCCGATTGACGAACGAGAAATAGGCGACCGTCAGGGCTGCATCGAGGATGGCGCGATCGTCGAATCCGAGTGAGCGAAGCTCTCGGACGGCTTCCTCCGTGCAGTCCGCGGGGCTCAGCGCGGCCTGCTGCGCCCATCGGAGCAGGGTGAGATCAGCGGCAGCAAGCTTTGCCGGAAGCTCGCCACGGCCGAGCGAGCTCACCGTGGAATGGTCATCCCCGAGCTGGCGCAGGGCTTCGCCGTGGTGCGCGACGCAATAGGCGCAACGATTCGCTGCGGACACAACAACTGCGATGCGTTCGCGCGCGACTCGGCTCAGCGTGGAGCGACCAAAGACGATCGCCTTGTAGATTTCGAGGTGAGCTTGCAGCGCCCGTGGGTTGAGCGACTGCACGCGATGGATGTCGGCGACACCTCCACGCGCCGAGTCGATAGCCCAGTAGATCTCATCGAGCTCGCCATCGGCTTCGCCCGGCGCGATGGATTTGATCCACATCTCGACCCGACCACTTCCCCCTGGATTGTCCTGGCGCCCTTCTTCTTGCACCCGTGGGCGCCGATTTCAACCAGTCCTTGCAAAAAGCACATTTTCGCGTAGGCGTGGAGCCGCTCGGCCGCGCTTCCACCGTTGGGGTGAGCAATAGCCCCGCGTCTGTTGCCGCGAAAGTTGTGCTTGAGACCGCCGCAGCAGTATTTGTAGCCGTACCGAGCTGCAGTTCCCCACAAAACGCGTCGGCCAGCGTCTGCCATCGGTGTTGGAGACTAGAATGTCGCGCTTTCGCCCTCCGGCCATTTACTTGTGCGCCATTATCGTCGTCGCCGCAGAGGCATGTAGCCGAAGCTCAGCTGATCCGGACAAGAAGGGAGCGGCCTCGGGCGCATTCTTTGGCACGCCGCTCCCTGGCGCTCCCGAGCTTCCACCACCCCTCGTAGCGAAGCTAAAGGCGGCCTGGGCGGCGCGCGATCCGAATTACCAGCCGCGCACGACACATCTCAAAGCAGACGGCTCGCCGAAATATACGAACCGCTTGTTCCTCGAACCGAGCCCATATCTTCGGCAGCACGGGCACAATCCGTTGAATTGGTATCCCTGGGGTGACGAAGCGTTCGAGGCTGCGAAGAAGCTCGGTCGCCCGGTGCTGCTCTCGGTGGGCTACTCGACTTGCCACTGGTGCCACGTGATGGAGGAAGAGTCCTTCGACAATGAAGAGATCGCTCGCTATCTCAACGAAAACTACGTCGCCATCAAAGTCGATCGAGAAGAGCGGCCGGACATCGATGCTATTTATATGACCGCGGTTCAGATGCTCAGCGGCAGCGGCGGCTGGCCGATGACCGTTTGGCTGGCTGCGGATCGAAAGCCATTCTACGGCGGAACCTACTTCCCGGCTCACGATGGAGATCGCGGAGCGCGCGTCGGGTTCATCACCCTGCTCAAGAAACTCCGCGAGCTGTACAACACCCAGCCGGAACGCATCGCTCAGGCATCGACGCAGCTCGCGCAGTCGATCCAGAGCAATCTCGGAGCGGATCGCGGTGGGCACGGATTGCCAGGGGCTCAGGTAGTGCAGCACGCCGCTTCGAGCTACGTAGAGCGGTTTGACCCCGCGTATGGAGGCCTCCAAGGCGCCCCCAAGTTCCCCAGCAGTTTGCCCATCCGCTTTCTACTTCGCCACCACCGCAGGACGGGGAGCGAGCAGTCGCTGAAGATGGCCAGGCTCACCTTGGAGAAGATGGCCGCCGGTGGCATGTACGATCAAGTCGGCGGTGGATTCCATCGGTATTCCACCGACAGCCAATGGCTGGTGCCCCATTTCGAGAAAATGCTCTACGACAACGCGTTGCTCGCGGCGGCTTATCTCGAGGGATATCAGGTGACCGGGAGCGAGAACTTCGCGCGCATCGCCCGAGAAATTCTGCGCTACGTGCAGCGGGACATGACCTCGCCCGAGGGTGCTTTCTACTCAGCGAGCGACGCCGACAGCCCCGATCCCAAGGGCCGCCGAGAAGAAGGGTGGTTCTTCACCTGGACTCCGGCCGAGATTGAAGCGGTTCTCGGGAAGGAAAAGGCTCGCATCGTCGAGGCGTACTACGCGGTGACTTCCTCAGGGAACTTCGAGGGACGAAACATTCTTCACGCTCCTAAGCCGCTCGCCGAGGTGGCTCGCGAGCTAAAGCTTCCGCCGGATCAAGCTCGCGCAACGGTCGATGAGTCGAAAGAGCTCCTCTACGCCGCGCGGCTCAGGCGGCCGCCGCCGCTTCGGGATGAGAAAATCCTCACCGCCTGGAACGGGTTGATGATCTCCGCATTTGCGCGGGCTGGGATGGTGTTCGGAGACGATGACTACGCGAATCGCGCCGCGCGCGCCGCTGATTTCGTGCTGAGCCGAATGCGCAGAGAGGGACGGCTGCTGCGAAGCTACAAGGACGGGGAGGCCCGCCACGACGCCTATCTTGCGGATTATGCGTTCCTCATCGCTGGCCTCCTAGACCTCTACGAAGCAACCGGCAGTTTGCGATGGCTTATGGAGGCCATCGACCTCGATCGCGTCCTTGAGAACTTTTACGAGGACAAGGGTGTCGGAGGCTTCTTCTTGACGAGCTCCGACCACGAGAAGCTGCTCGCTCGTGAAAAGCCCAGCCGCGATGGGGCCGAGCCATCCGGGAATTCCGTGCAGTTGCTGAACCTGCTCAGGCTCAATGAATTCACCACCAACGATCGGTATCGCCAGCGAGCGGAGCGCGCGATGGCGGCGTTTGGGGATGTACTGGAAAGGGCGCCCGCGGCGCTGTCAGAAATGCTGCTCGCAGTGGACTTCCACCTGTGTACGCCCAAGGAGGTGGTGATAGTCGCAGCCGGCTCGCGGGCCACCGCCGAGCCATTGCTGGCTGAGTTCCGCTCGACCTTCCTTCCCAATCGCATTCTCGCCGTCGTCCCTGAGGGAGATGAGCTGGCTAACCAGGCAAGGGTTATTCCTCTCGTCGAGCACAAGGTGGCGCAAAAAGGCAAGGCGACTGCCTACGTGTGTGAGAGAGGTGTTTGCGAGCTGCCGACCACTGCGCCGGATGTGTTTGCTCGCCAGCTGAAAAAGGTTCAGAAGCTTGGCAACTGAAGGCTTGCCGAGCGCAGCGCTTGGCAAGTCATGTTTGTGGATCCAAAGTGATCTTGACGAAGGTTTGCTTGTTCATATGAAAACCGTCGTCGACGGTACGCTCCTCGGATGCCACCACCAGTGGGCATTGTGTTGCCCACTCCGTGGTAGCCAGCCGTTGATCCTGGTCGGGTCTGAGATTCACGTCGCCTGTCCATAATTCGCTTGAGCGAAGGAATGCCTGGACAAAGGAGGCAAGGTGTTGGCCTCCAAATAGTGCGAGCGTTGCAGGTCGGGGGCTCAAATCAGCGCGCGACTCCTAGACGGGGCGGGGGGCGGGATTCGCCGAGCGAGGCATTGCTCGATGGTCCTGGTCGCTGGCGTGTCGTTCCTATCGTGGGTTCGCGGCTCCTCGTCAGATCCGGGCATGGCCACTCGTGCTCGGGACCCGCTGTCATCGGCTGGCTCAGTACCTGCCGCGCATTCGTTCTTTTGCGGGTAGAATTTCCAGACAAGTAGTCCACCATCCAGTCAGAATCGTTTCCACGAATTCCTCTGGGAGTTTTTCGCGCTGCATCTCCCGAGCGAGGCGTCGGTAGTCATACGCTACAGGAACAAACTCGAACGGCTGCACTCGTTCTGAGTCGTAGAAGGCGTACCAAACCTCGGTACGACCGTCGTTCGCCGGTCGGCCGAGAGCTCCCACGTTCACCACTCGTCGCCCCGAAGGGAGCTCGCGTTGCCAGGGAATGCCTGTGTGCGTGCAGAGCAAGACATCGGCGCGGGCGTCTAGGACAAGCCGCTCCAGAAAGTCATCTGGAGAGGTCGTTTCCCAAAGAAACTCGTTTACCTGCCGGGGCGAGCCGTGCACCATGATGAAGCGCTTGGCCACCCAACTCACCTCGCGTCTCGGAGGCAGTCCGGCGAGCCACGGAAGGTGCGCGGCTGAGGTTCCCTCTACCGTATGGGCGTAGCTGATGCGCGCGTAGTGGTTGTCCCGGGGGTCCGTGTAACCACAGCCGCAGTCAGGGCGGCCGTTTCCCACCGAATCGTCATAGTTGCCCTGAACGACGGGAATGTTTTCGGACCTGAGGATCTCAATCGAACGATCGGGGCATGGGCCAAAGCCGCCGATATCTCCCAAGCAGTAAATTGCCTCCGCTCCGCGGCGACGTGCGTCCTGCAGCGCGGCCCCAAGCGCTAGGTAGTTGTTGTAGATGCCGCCGAAGAAAGCTGCCCGCATGTTTGGTTTAAGTGTTGCAGCGCAGCCCTTCCAGCACGCAGGTTTGGCAGGCGTCCCATTCCAGCCGAATGTCGTGAGCTCCCTCGGCAAGCGAACCGCCCAGCCGGGCGGAGGGGTATTTGATCAGAATCGGACAAGTGTAGATGCCCTGGGCGGTGGCAATTCGTCCGGTTGCGCAGAGAAGAGTCGATTCTACGTCAGGTAGGAGCTCTTCGGTGCCCAACGGGCGGGTGTTTTTGTATCCGTGCGTCCTCCGCTCTTCTCGGCCGATACGCAGGAGCGGCAAAAACTTCACGCGCGGCTGCCGGACTCCAAGCTCCCTCAGAAAAACCAGGAATCGCGTTCGAGCATCCACGGCTGCCAGCCCCTCTTCGTGCTCCACCACCGTGACCACCGGCGACAGCCCGGCCGTCGAGAGACGCTGAATAGCGGCGATGATGTTGGCGAATGTACCCCGGCCACGTACCGGATCATTCTGCTCGTGCGACATGCCATCCAAGGAAACGCGTAGATCGAACGAGTAGCGGGATTGATGGAATGTCTCGGCAATCCATTTCACGGTTTCATCGTCGAGCAGCAAGCCGTTGGTAACGATGGTGAGAGGCGCCAAGGCGAGGGCGCTGGTTGCCAGCCGGCGGATTTCAGGGTGCAGGAACGGCTCGCCGCCAGTGTAATAGACTTGCCTCATTCCCAGAGCCCGTCCCTGCTCGAGAGCGTCCTCGACCTGTTCGACCGTCATCAGAGGAATGTCGTGCGCTTTGGGGCCGCAAGTGATGAAGCAGTGGCGGCAAGCAATGTTGCACAGTGTGCCGGTCACTTGGGCCCAGAGAGTGTCGAGCCACCGGAAATTCACTCTCGGACCGGTCACTGCCGAGGACTCTTGGGTTGGTTCGTGTTCGATGGCCCTGACTACTTCGCTCACACACCCTCCGCTCGTTCCACTGCAGCCTCGAAGTATTGCGGCGCCGGTAAGACGTTTCGTGCCCGCGCAATCTCCCACAGTACGCCGAGGCCATAGAACACACCACAGGCAAGGAGCCCGTAAGCGTTTTGCCCAAGCAATGCCGCATTGCCTCCGTGCCCAATAGACAAAGCCCGGGGCCAGAAGCCGAGCACACCGAGAATGCCCACGACGAGGCCGCAAAGGAACGAGCCATAGAACGCTGCCGGTGCAGGGCGATGCCAACGCCAGAGCAGGAAGGGGGGCGCCAGTCCAAGCACCATGGTTCCGCTGATCGTCGTCGCCTTCAGAATGTTTGCGTTCCAAAAGAGCGGTACGTTCCCCAATACCGCAAACGCAATCATCGTCCACCGGCCGAGCGATAGGCCATGATCCCGGGCCGTGAGCTTTCGCAGAGGAGCAAGCAATCCTCTGAAGCCGCTTGGGTGAGCCCCTCCTTCACCGGCCAAATCAACTGAGACGTGGCGCGCGATGGCGGAGAAGCAGGAATCGAGGCAGGCCCCCGCCGAATTCATCATCAGCAGAGAAATGACTACGACTGCGCTACTTCCAAGCGCGGCAGCCACTCGGACCGGCGCGTCGCCTGGGCCATGGAGGCCACTCAGGCGCGCGTGCACTCCGAGGAAGCTGTAGAGCACGATGAACCCACCGCCCATCAGTCCGGCGAGAGTATAAGCTACCAGCATTTTCCGAGGCGGCGTCACGAAGGCCCGGTCGGTCAACACCGGATCGTGGAAGGGGTAACTGGTCGTTTGGAGAAGCGCCACGAAGAACAGATCCAGCCCCCCCGCCAGCGTGAATTGGCTAGTCGACGCGAGCTTCGCGACACCATGCGCCGGGACAGCCATTCCCAAGACGAGCGCGAGGAGCACCACCGCCATGGAGAGCTGCAACCGGTCGGTGAAGATAGACGCCCGAAGGCCTCCGCGAAAGGTGTAGATGAGCACGCTCAAGGTGAATGCGCCGACTCCCGCGTAATACCAAAAAGTATTGGAAGCACCGAAGTAGCTGCCCACTACCGCGGTGTTGCTCCACACTTCATTGAAGAGGCGGATGAGGATCGCGGCGGAAAATAAAAACGCGGCCGTCGGTCCGAAGCGGGCCGTTAGGAAGGGAATCAAGCCCTCATGACCGCTCCGGCGGATGCGGTAAATGAGCAGTCCGGCAGCGGGCACGGAAAGATACCAACCCGCATACGCGATCCCTCCAAGGATTCCGTACTTCTCACCGAGGTTGGCGGCGTTGGTGATGCTCTTGGCGAAGATCCAGGTGACGAGAACACTCGCGGTAAGCAGCGCGGTGGATGGCGGACCCTGCCGCGAATGCGCCCAAAGAAACATGCGGTGGTTTTCCGCTCGCGGAGCAACCAAAAAGAGCAATAGCCCGTACCCGGCGAGAGACACCCACTGGAGAATCGAGCTCAAAGGGGACCTCTCCCTTATCTCCGAAGTCTTCGTACAAAACTACCCTTACGTGCGGAGCGCCATAAAGTTTCCTCGGCCTACTCGGGATGTCGCTGAACTGACCACCATTCGACGAAACGCCGGCAGGACGTGGTCGGACTCGTGTAGCACGTGAAGCGCGGCTCGTAAGACTGTCCTGTTGGATGGCAGGATTCTACGCGACCGGAGCAATTGGCCATACAGGCTTAGCTCTATTGACGCGAACCCCGCGCCAGGGGCGTTCCGAACGGCCGCGGACGTAAGCCTTTCAAAAAAGGAACGCCGAGCGAACCGAGAAATCCGAGCCGCGAAGGATCGCGCATTTCGGCAAGGCCGATCACAATTTCTGACTGCGGAATTCCCACCAAGAAAGTTCGATGAAGGCGATCCCACGCCGACAGCAGCGTTCCAAAATTCGAATTGACCTCCGCGGAAACGATGGAATGGTGAATGCCATGCGCCCGCGGCGTGATGATCGCCAGTCGTAGCCATCGCTCGAAGTAAAGCGGCAGCCGCAGGTTGGAGTGATGGAATTCGATCGCGACGAGGAGCAGTGCTTCCCAGAACAGCAGCACGGGCACCTCCAAGCCGATGAACGCTACCTGCAGAGCGCGAAAGGGCACGGATAGAAGCAATTCGCCGACGTGAAAGCGAAGCGCGGTCGAGGCGTCCAGGTCGAGATCCGCGTGGTGGGCCGCATGGAACCGCCAAAGCAGCGGGACGCGGTGATTGAGCCAGTGCCAAACCCAGAGGGTGTAGTCGAGCAGGACGATCGCTAAGACGGACGCGAGCCAGCCTGGGAGTGGTATCCAACGGAGCAATCCGAATTCCGCGCCACGGGCGCGCTCGATGCTCCCGAGTACGGCCGGGCCGTAGACGAGCGCGAGAGCTGCCCCGCCAAGGGCTCCGATCACGAGGTTGATGAAGACCCTGCGCCACTTCCGTTGCGTCGCTCGCCGAAGGGGTCGAGCCCGCTCGGCGACAAGGAGCGCGACAAAGACCGTCGCACCGGCCGCGAGTCGCACCGCCGTGGAGAACGCAGTCACGGGTCAACCTTTCGGGTTCCCTTGGGTTTCTACCTAACTACAGACCTTACCTTTGGCACAAAGGAGGAGTTGAACATGAGAAGCGTGTTGCGCCTAGCCAGTCGCTTAGTGGCAGGAGCCGTTGCACTGGCGATGATCTCACCCTGGTGGATTCCGAAAGAGCGGTCTCGGCTCGAACGCTGCGTCAAGCCAAAGGGTCGAGGCGGCAGCGATCTGCCACGCGGTAGAGCCAGAGCACCATGGACTCCGCCTTCTCAAATGCACGCCCGTGAGGGGGCGCTACAAGGCCCTTTTAGGGAGCTGATGTGTCGCGCCGGAGAGCGTCCGGGATCGGGTCACCCGTCAGCGCCTCGAGGAAGGCGACCAGATCAGCTTTCTCCTGGCTGCTGAGTCCGAGCGGCCCGATTTCCTCAGCCGTCGCTCGGCAGCTCAGCGGATCCCGGAAGGGCGTCCACGCCAGGGCGCAGGCTTCGACTTGATCGCCAGCACATGACCATGTTGCGATTTCCGTGCGAAGGTATAGTGGCCTACGAGTGGATCCAATGAAGGACTTCACCGGGCGAGTTGCTATCGTGACCGGCGCTGCGCGCGGGCTTGGGCGGGCTGCCGCTGCGCGATTGCACGAGCGCGGCGCCGCCGTCGCCGTCAACGTCCGAGACCGCGAGCGGGCCGAGTCGGTGGCGAAGTCGATCGGGGAGCGTGCCTTCGCCATGCC
>Ga0070708_100002932_pt1 | contig 13272 bp, 11 predicted proteins | sample KBSK5503metaG_FD_65469 | JGI IMG/M metagenome (GOLD analysis project Ga0070708, IMG submission 65469) | Corn, switchgrass and miscanthus rhizosphere microbial communities from Kellogg Biological Station, Michigan, USA - KBS K5-50-3 metaG | ecosystem: Host-associated > Plants > Roots >...
GAGACGGTGCGCTTTGCCCTGATGATCGAGCCCCAGCAGGGGCTTGCCTACAACGACATCCTGGCCATCGCGCGGGCCGCCGAGGCTTCCGGCTTCGAGGCGCTGCTTCGTTCCGATCACTACACTTCGTTCCCCGGGGCAGCCAGCCTGCCGACGACCGATGCCTGGGCGACGCTCGCCGGCCTCGCGCGGGAGACGAGCAGAATCCGGCTTGGAGCCCTCGTATCACCGTTCACCTTCCGCGTCCCCGGTAGCTTCGCCAAACTCGTCGCCACCGTCGATGAGATGAGTGGCGGGCGGATTGAGGTCGGGATGGGTGCTGGCTGGAACGAGCAGGAGCACGCGGAACACGGCATCCCATTCCCAGCCTTGAAGGAGCGCTACGAGCGCTTCGAGGAGGCGCTCGCCGTCGTGCACGGGCTGTGGACCGCCGATGACGGGTGGACCTTTGAGGGTCGCTATTGGCAGGTGCGCGGATCGCACTTCCGACCCCGCCCGACATTCGGCGGCGGCCGTCACCCTCACCTGATCTTGGGCGGTGACGGCGGCCCGCGGCTGGCCCGGCTGGTCGCGACCTACGGCGACGAGTTCAACCGCCAATCGGCGACCCCGGAGCTCGTTCGGGAGGCATACGACAACGTCCGCAAGGCGGCTCAGGCGATTGGTCGAGATCCTGACGAGATCGTCTACTCGGCGATGGTCGGCGTCCTGATCGCGGAGACCGGCGGCGAGCTCGACGACCGAGTGCACGGGCTGCTCACTGCCACCGGTGGCGGGGGCAACGGGAAAACCTGGCTTGCGGAGCGTCGTACACGATGGATCCTGGGGACCGGCGAGCAGGCATGGGAGCGCGTGCGCGCGCTGGAAGCCGCGGGCGTGCAGCGCATCGTGCTCCAGGACTTCCTGCCGCGCGACCTGGATATGATCCGCCTGGCGGGGCGCCTCTTCGCCGCCTGAGCCCCGACGGTGGTGTGCCGCTCATTGCAGTACACTGCCTCCCACCTTAACCGCCGCTTAACCGGTGGCGGTCTGGCCAAACGACGATGAACCTGCAGCGTCCGCGGTGCGGATGCGAGTGTGCCCACAAGCGGGCTCCATCGACCGGAGGAGCCGATGCCTGATATCGCCACCGTTCTTGCCGTGGCGGTCGCGGCGCTCGCCGGCGTCGTGATCGGCTATGTCGCCAGGCGCGCGTTCGTGGCCTCGCGGGTGAAGCACGCCGAGTCGTACGCCGACCGGCTCGTCACGGAGGCGCGTACCAAGCAGAAAGAGATCGTCCTCGAGGGGAAAGATGAAGTCCTCAAGCTTCAACGCGCATACGAGGAGGAGGCCCGCGAGAAGCGTGCCGACCTCCAGCGCCAGGAGCGCCTCCTGCTCGATCGGTCCGAGAGCCTCGATCGCAAGCTGGAGGCGCTCGAGCGGCGCGAGCTGACCCTCGAGGAGAAGCTGGGAGAGATCGAGGGTCAACGGGGCGAGGTCGCGGAGCTCCGCGAACAGCAGCTGGTGGCCCTCGAGCGCGTGAGTGGCCTGTCGGCGGCCGAGGCTCGGGGAGCACTCGTCCAGCAGATCGTCGACGAGGCACATGCCGAGGCGCAGCATCGCGTGCGCGACATCGAACGCTGGGCGACCGAGGAGGGTGACGAACGGGCCCGCCGCATCCTGACCACGGTCATGCAGCGGATTGCGGCCGACCACACGTCGGAGGCGACCGTCACCGTTGTCCCGCTTCCCTCCGAGGAGATGAAGGGCCGCATCATCGGCCGCGAGGGGAGGAACATCCGCGCACTCGAGCAGGCGACCGGCGTCGACCTGATCATCGACGATACGCCAGAGGCGGTGGTCCTCTCCGGCTTCGACCCGGTGCGCCGGGAGGTTGCGCGCATGGCGCTCACCAAGCTCATCAGTGACGGTCGGATTCATCCTGGCCGGATCGAGGAGACGGTGGCCAAGTGCCGTGCCGAGATCGAGATCGTGATGCGCCAGGCGGGAGAGCAGGCTGCCTACGACGCGGGCGTGCCGGGCGTGCACCCGGAGCTCATCAAGCTCATCGGTCGCCTCAAGTATCGGACCAGCTATGGGCAGAACGTCCTGAATCACTCGGTCGAGACTGCCCGGCTGGCCGGCATGATTGCCGCCGAGGTGGGTGCCAACGTCGCGGAGTCCAGGAAGGGCGGCTTCCTGCACGACATCGGCAAGGCGGTCGACCACGAAGTTGAGGGCCCACACGCCCAGATCGGGGGCGATATTGCCCGCCGCTACGGGGTGAGTGCGGTGGTCTGCAACGCCATCGCCGCCCATCACCAGGAGGTCGACCAGGAAAGCATCGAAGCCACGGTCGTACAGATCGCGGACGCGATCAGCGCCTCGCGGCCGGGCGCCCGGGGCGAGAGCCTCGACAACTACGTCAAGCGCCTCGAGGACCTCCAGCAGATCGCCGACAGCTTCCCTGGCGTCGAGCGTTCCTTCGCAATCCAGGCTGGACGCGAGATCAGAATCATCGTTCGGCCCGAGGAGATCGACGACGGCGCTTCGAGTCGCCTGGCCCGTGACGTGGTGCGCAAGATCGAAGAATCGCTCCAGTACCCGGGACAGATCAAAGTGACCGTAATCCGCGAGACGCGGGCGGTCGACTACGCCCGATGACGGACCGCGCCGGCACGGCGCGCATCCTCGTCATCGGGGACATCATCGGTAAGCCGGGTCGACTGGCCCTCCGGCATGCCTTGCCGGATCTGAGGGCCGAGCTCAAGGTCGACCTCGTCATCGCTAACGGCGAGAACACCGCTGCTGGCATGGGCCTCACCCCGTCGCTCGCCGAGGAGCTGCTCGGTTCGGGGGTGGACGTCATCACCAGCGGCAACCACATCTGGGACAAGCGTGAGATCTACGACTACCTCGACACCGACCGCCCCGTCCTGCGGCCCCTGAACTACCCCGACGAGGTCCCCGGCCGCGGCTGGCTCGTCCATCGTCTGGCCGATGGGACGGGCGTGGCGGTCGTCAACGTCATGGGCCGCGTGTTCATGAACCAGCTCGACTCGCCATTCGCGGCCATGGACGCGCTGCTCGACGGCGCGGCGGAGCCTCTCCCACCAATCCGCATCGTGGATTTCCACTGCGAGATCACCTCGGAGAAGAACGCCATGGGCTGGTACCTTGACGGCCGCGTCTCCGCGGTGCTCGGGACGCACACCCACGTGCCCACGGCAGACGCCCGGATCCTGCCGGCCGGAACGGCCTACATCAGCGATGTGGGGATGACCGGGCCGCGGGACTCCATCATCGGTTTCCGCATCGAGACCGTGCTGCCGCGCTTCGTGCGCCACCTGCCGACGCGCTTCGAGGTGGGGGAGGGTCCGGTTGCGCTGAACGCGGTCCTGGTCGAGGCTGACCGGCAGAGTGGGCGTGCCGCGGCAATCACCCAGGTCCAGCGCCTCGTCGAGGTCGATTAGACCGATGGCGCCGCCCGGGTACCGGGCGCCGCTCCCACCCCCAATCGCCGCGCTGGTCGGCCCAACGGGATCCGGGAAGACGGAGCTCGCTCTCGCCCTCGCGGAGCGGCTGCCGATCGAGATCGTGGTCGCCGACTCGCGTCAGGTCTATCGCGGCATGAACGTTGGGACCGCCAAGCCCGATGCGGCAGCACGCGCCGCCGTTCCGCATCATCTGCTCGACCTGGTCGACCCGGACCAGCCGTTCACTGTCGCCGATTGGGTCGCTCGTGCCCGCGATCTCGTTCCCCGCATTGCCGAGCGCGGGCACCTGCCGCTCGTGGTCGGGGGTACGGGCCTGTACGTCAGCGCATTGATTGACGGTTTCCGCCTCGAGAAGCAGCCCTTTTCGCCGGAGATGCGCCTGAGCTTGCGGGAGGAGCTCGCTTCCGAGGGCCTGACCGCGCTGATCGACCGCCTGCGTGCGCTCGACCCGGAATCGGCGGCGCGGACGGACCTGCGGAACCCGAGGCGGGTCTTGCGCGCCCTGGAACGTGCGCAAGCTGTGGGCGGAGCGACCGCCGAGCTCGTGACATCCGAGCCGTATCCTGGCTCGGTGGTGATGCTCGGCATCAGCCGCCCACGCGACGACCTGTACCGTCGGATCGAAGCTCGCGTCGCACGCCTCTTCGAGGGCGGCCTCATCGAAGAAGTGCGTGCCCTCCTGGCGGCGGGATTCGACGCGAGCCTGTCGCCGATGACCGGCCACGGCTACCGCGAGGCGGCCCGGATGGTACTTGACGGCTGGCCGCTGGAGGTGGCAATCGGGCAGACCGCACGCCATACGCGCCAGTACGCCAAGCGTCAGCTGAGCTGGTTTGGTCGTGACCCGCGAATCGTGTGGCTCGAGGCGGGCGCCGGGCCCGGAGATGCCCCGCCGATCGTGCAGCGCGCCGTCGATCAGCTCCGTCCGCTGTCGAATGGCGTCCGGATGGCGCCGGCGGGCCGCTAGGTCGGCAGCCCGATGGTCTGGCGCCAGGCGTGCATTGGTGCGGCGCCGGCCAGAGCCGGTTCAACGGCCCGGGGGACCGCAGCCGGTGCGCGCGGTGCCACCATGCCACGTACCGGGCGAGAGGCTGGGAGTGGTTCGGGCCGGCCCAGCAGGAAGCCCTGGGCAGCCGTCACTCCCAGCGCCGCAAGCTGCTGGAGCTGTTCCGGACGTTCGACGCCCTCGCCGATGACCAATGCACCGGTGCGGGCCGCCAAGCCCACCACCGAGCTGACCACCTCGCTCGACGGAGCACCCGGGGAACTGCGTTGAACCAGCGACAGGTCCACCTTGAGGATGTCGAAGCGCAGCTCGCTCAAGAGGCGGAGGCCGGCATTCCCGGCGCCCAGGTCGTCTGCTGCCAGCCGGATCCCCGCCCTGCGGCAGGCATCGAGCTTGGTCCGTACACGCTCAATGTCGCCGATCGGCTGGTGCTCGGTGAGCTCCAGGACCAGTCGGTCAGTTGGGAATCCGTGCCTGGTCAGAATGCTGATCAGGCTCGCCGCGCTGAATTCGGGCGCCTCCACCACGGCGGGCGACAGGTTCACGCTCAGGAACTGGTCCGATGGCAGATCTCGAGCCCCAGCGACCTGGAGCTCGATGCAGGTCATCTCCAGGGCGGCGAGATGGCCGCTCTGCGCGGCCGCGGCGAAGAGGCTAGGGGCGTCGAGGAAAGGGGCCGGGTCGACCGGCCGGATCAGCCCTTCCACGCCGATCACGCGCGGATCGTCGAGGGTGATGATCGGCTGGTAGACCGGTCGCAGCTGCCCGCGGGCGATCACTTCGGCAATCGCCGCGGCGGATCCGCTGGCCGGCTCGTCCGGGCTCGTCGCGGGATCGAAGACGAAGACGTCGGTGCGGCCCGCGCGCTTGGCGGCATACAGCGCGGCATCCGCCTGGGAGAAGAGCTGAGCGCGCGAGGTCGCGGGGGCGGGGAGCGCCGAGATGCCCGCCGAGAAAGATACCGGCCGCGATCCGTCATCGCGCAGTGGGGGCCCGAGCGCCACCGCCAACAGCCGCCGAGTCACCATCCACGCGCCCTCGGCATCGGTATGGGGCAGTAGCAGCGCGAATTCATCGCCGCCGACGCGGTAGGCGTGGTCCACTCGGCGCAACCCAGCGGTCAGGATGCGCCCGAATGAGGCGAGGGCCCGGTCTCCGCTGGCGTGACCGCTTCCGTCGTTGATCGCCTTGAAGTCGTCGAGGTCGATCATCACCAGCGAGACGGCCACGTCGTAGCGCAGTGCGTGCTCGACCTGGCGATCGAGCTCCTCCTGAAACGCGCGGTGATTGCCGAGCCCGGTCAAGGGGTCCTGCAGCGACTCCGCGACTGCGGCCTCGTAGCGGCCCTGCAGCTCCGCTTTCGACTCGGCCAATGGTGCGATGGCGCGCCCCACGAGGACGAGTCCGCTCAGACAAGCCGCTCCCAGTGCTCCCGCCGGGCGTACCGCGCCGAGCCCGGGGAGCACGGTGTCGAGGATCCGATCGGCGAGGAGGCCGATCAGGGCGCTCAGGGCGATGGCGGCCGCGATACGCAGGCGGAGGCTGGCGCGCAGCTCCGGCAGGTACCTGGTCATGGCGTCGTGAGTCGGCGTTTCGCCGTCCATGCGTCGTTCGCGGGCCCCTAAGGTGGCAGTCCGCACAGGTATCGCACATGGGCGATCGGTATGGGAGTGACCCGAAGGTACCGTGGGTGATTTTCGAGCGCCAATCGGGAGTCGATCAGACCACGGATCGGCTGTCCCGGTGAGGTGTCCGCATCGGTCGGCTAGCATGGAGGCCAATGCCCAATCATTCACGCATGGTCGAGGTGGGCGCTCCAGTCGAGCGTGCCTTTCTGATCGGGCTCGACGGTCGCACGAGCGAGTGGCCGATCGAGCGCTCGCTGGCCGAGCTCACTGCCCTGGCCCAGACGGCGGGGGCCACCGTGGTGGGGAGCGCCGCGCAGCGCCGTTCCTCGCCCGACCCCCTCTGGTATTTCGGCAAGGGCCGGGCCGCGGAGCTGCTCGACGAAAAGGCGGCCACCGACTACACCGTCCTGATCGTCGACGACGAGATCAGCCCTGCACAGCAGCGCGCGCTCGAGAAGCTGCTCGACTGCAAGGTTCTCGACCGTTCGGCTCTGATCATCGACATCTTTGCTCGGCACGCCCGCTCGCATGAGGGCCGTCTGCAGGTCGAGCTCGCGCAGCTGGAGTACCACCTGCCGCGTCTCACCCGGCTATGGACCCACCTGTCCCGCACCGCCGGCGGCATCGGGACTCGCGGACCGGGCGAGAGTCAGCTCGAGACGGACCGGCGACTTATCCGGCAGCGCATCCGCGTTGTTCGGCGGGAGCTGGAGGATGTGAAGCGCCAACGGGCCACGGCCGCGCGCCAGCGCGACCGCGCCCAGGTGGCGAGCGTCGCACTGGTCGGGTATACGAACGCCGGCAAGAGCACCATGCTGAACCGCCTCGCGGCGGCCGACCTCTTTGTGGCTGACATGCTGTTTGCCACACTCGATCCGACGTCGCGCCAGGTCACCCTGCCGTCCGGCCAGCGGATCGTCATGACCGACACGGTCGGCTTCATCAACAAGCTCCCGCACGACCTTGTTGACGCTTTCCGAGCAACGCTGGAGGAGGTCCTCCGCGCAGACCTGCTGCTCGAGGTGGTCGACGCCACGGACCCCGATTTCGTCGCACAGCAGGCCGCCGTGCAGCAGGTCCTCGAGGAGCTCGGGGCAAGTGGCAAGCCACGTATCTCCGTCTTCAACAAGGTCGACCTGCTCGACGCCGACCTTCGAGCCGCACCGATGCCCGCCAGCGACAATGCGGCGTTCGTCAGCGCCGAGACCGGAGAGGGGATCGATGCGCTGCTGGACCGCATTACCGGCGCTCTGCGCGACCAGATGGTATCGGTGGATGCGGTGGTGCCATACCAGCGCGGCGAGCTCCTGGCGCGAGCCAAGTCGAGCGGCGAGGTGCAGCATCGGTATTTGAGCGCTGGGGTCCGAATCACCGGACATCTGCCAGCGGCGATCGCTGCCGAGGTCCAGTCAGCGGGGCGGGGGAGTGGTGGCCGGTCACGCGCGCAACGAGGCGCCTGACGGCATTGAATGACCCGGATGCGGGTCCGGTCGTGCTGGAGGGCCGGGTCTCGATCGAGGCCGCGCTGGGCGGTGGCATGCGGCCGGTGCACGAGATCCTTGCCACGAACCCCGGCGACCGCCGACTCGCCCATCTTCGGGCCTCCGCGGCCTCCATGGGCGTTCCGATTCGCCGGGTTACTCCGGGCGAGGTGGTGACACTGGCGGCCGGCCGCAGTCATGGCGGCACGCTGGCCATCGCGGGGCCGCGCCGCTATCTCGAAATGGATGAGCTCCTCGCCCATGTCGGCGATCAGGCGTTCGTGGTCATGCTCGACGGCCTGGAGGATCCATTCAACCTCGGTCAGGCGATCCGGTCTCTGTACGCAGCGGGCGTCGATGGGTTGGTCGTGCGGGCTCGCAGCTGGGAGAACGCCGCGGGAACCGTTGCGCGGGCATCAGCCGGCGCTTCGGAGGTGATGCCGACGGCAACGGTGGACGGTCCCCAGGAAGCGGCGGACGCCTGCCGCGGGCGCGGTCTGCAGATCGCCTGTGCCGCCAGCCGCTCGGACGCGATTCCGCTCCAGAGCGCGGATCTGACCCGACCGACGTTCCTCCTGATCGGCGGGGAGCGGCGCGGGATCACCCGGTCATTCGTCGACGATGCCGACATCCGTCTGCGGATTCCTTACGGCCGACGCGGCGCACACGCGTTGGGCGCGGCAGCTGCGGCCGCGGTCATCGCCTTCGAGGCACTGCGCCAGCGCACCGAATCGGGTGCATGGCGGCCTGGCTAGCCTCGGCCTCGTGCTGAGCGGCTCGCGGCCGTCTCTGCGGCTACTGGTACGGCCGATGACCTGGTGCAGTCCTTCCGCAAATAGAGGTTATGTTGCGTCAGCCTCCGGAGCCCACGACGATCCACCCCAGCGGCGGCCCGAGAGAACGGCCCTCCATCACAGGGAGAGCGTCGCGAGAAGTGGGCAGTGATCGCTCCACGAGGCACGGCACATGACGCGATTGGCCAGCGGCGTAATCGACGGTGATACAAACACGCGATCCAGTCGTAGCAGTGCGGGGAGCCACGGCACACCGAACGGTCGCCACGTCGCCTGAGGTCTGACCGCTTCCGCGCAGTCGACGAGTCCGTCCAGACGCCGGCGCACCGAGTTGAAGTCTCCAGCGACGACGATCCGATTCCCCGTTGCCAGGCGCTCGGCGACCCAGGTGCCGAGGGCCGTCAACTGGCGATTCCGAGGGCCGGCATGCAGAAACGGAACCGGCATGGGCGCCCGTGCGTGGACGTTCAGCGCCAGCAGGTCCTTCCCGTCGGCCAGCGAGAGGCGCGCAAGCAGGACCCGCGGTCGATCCCAGACCTTGTCCCCACCGGGCAGGCCTCCCGGCCCCAGCGTCTCGACCTGGAGTGGTTGGTGGCGGCTCAGGATCGCCATGCCGGTCCGACCAGGTCCTTTGACCGCGTACCACTGCCAGTCGGCCAGCGTGGCGTCCGCGGCGAGGTCGTCCGGATCAACCTCCTGTAGCAGGATCAGATCGGGAACCACCTGGTCCAGCACCCTTGACAGCCCAGCACCAGCGGGCGCCCGGCCCTGGACGTTCCAGGTCAGGACGGTGAGGCGGTGCGCCTCATCGGCTTTCTGCTGAGACACCGAGGGTGGCGGCCGCGGCAATGACCGCGACGGCGAGCGCGATGGCATCTGTGGTGGTCAGCCCCGCCTTGCCCGCAACGAGGTGCGTGGCCGCGCTGGGAATGGCTCCCATGACCGGCGGGATGAGGATCCAGCCGACCACGAGCACGGTCGGGGCGACGGCGCCGGGGACGCGTAGCGCGCGTGTGGCGATGGCCGTCAGCAGGCCGAGGAAGGCGGCGAGGAGCAGGATCAGGATGACGGCAGGCTGATCCTTGGCACCCGACGCGTTGACCAGCCGCACGAGCCCCTGCTCGACGACAGCCACGGTAATCGCGAGGACCACGCTGAGGACGACCGCGCGCGCCCCGCTCATCCGTCGGCGAAGCTTCGCTGGTGGTCGAGCGCGCCCGCCGCGAGGGCCTCGGCCAGCCCGAGGGCGATTCGATAGGACTTGCCCGCGCCCATCACCAGCACCGCGTCCCCTGCGCGGAGGTGATCGGCGACGTAGGCAGTCGTCGCGCTGGCGTCACCGGTTGCGATGGTCGGGACCGCGGAGAGGCGCTCGATCGCATCGGCGAGCTCCTCGGATGACGTGGCGCGCATCGCCTCGGGCGTGTCGCGACTGGCGAAGATATCGGCGATGACGACCTCATCGGCATCGGTGAAAGCCGTTGCGAACTCGTCGAGGAAGAGCTTTGTCCGGCTGTACATGTGCGGCTCGAAGACCGCCCACAGCCGGCGATTGCCGACCTTCTGACGGGCTGCAGCGAGCGTGGCGCGGACCTCGGTCGGGTGATGACCATAGTCGTCATAGACGGTCACGCCGCCAGTATCCGCGATCAGCTCCATGCGGCGTCCGGCGCCGCGGAAGGAGCGCAGTCCCTCCGCGAGGGCATCGAGATCGGCGCCGAGCTCGTGGGCCAGGACCAGTGCGGCAGTCGCGTTGCGAACGTTGTGCTCCCCCGCCAGGGAAGTCTCAAAGGGATGGTCGAAGAGCGTGAATCTTGTCCGCTCCGGCGGGAGGGCGACGTCCGAGGCGGCGACGTCCCCATCGGGTCCATAGCGCACGATGCGCCCCTGCCAGCCGGCCAGGCGGGCGAGGAGGGCGTCGACGCCAGGATCCGCGCCGGCGAGCAGAAGTCGCCCGGCGACCCGCGAATCCTCCCCCATCCCCCGTACGAATCGCTCAAACGAGTCGAGCACCGCGTTGCGATCCGCGAAGAAGTCTGGATGGTCCATCTCGACGTTGGTGATGATCGCCGCAGCGGGGTGGTAGTTCAGGAAGTTGTCACCGAATTCGTCGGCCTCGACGAGGAAGGGCGCTCCCCTGCCGAGCCGGACCGATGCCCCCCAGTCGTCGACGAACGCGCCAACCTCCACGGTCGGGTCCATGCCGGCCGAGGCGAGGAGATGCCCAAGCAGCGCGGTCGTCGTCGACTTGCCGTGCGTGCCGGCGACCGCAAGACCGATGTGATCGGGCATGGCCATCAGCTCGCCAAGAACCGCCTCCCAGGTCACGATCGGCAGGCTGGCATCGCCTGCCGCGGCAAGTTCTGCGAGATCCGGCACGGCTCGCAGCGCCGGGCTGATCGCCACGCGATCGACGCCGGCAAGGTGCGCCGGATCGTGACCGGCGATGACGTGAATGCCGGCCGCTTCGAGGGGAGGTGTATACGGCGACGGCGTGTCGATGTCACAGCCATCGACGTTTGCGCCCGCGCGGGCGGTGAGGAGCGCTGCGCCGGCCGCTCCCGATCCGGCGATCCCTATGAAATGGATTCGTTCGCCGGCCCGAACCATCAGGCTCGCGACACCTCGCGGGACGCGAGTTCCAGGGCGGCGAGCGCAGCGGCGGCCCGATTGCCGTCGCGATCGAAATCGAGATCCAGGAGCTGTACGACCGCGGGATGGCCCGGGCTCGCCACCGCGGCGTAGTGGCGTCCGACCGGTTTCGTCGCGGTCCCGCCATCGGGCCCCGCGATGCCGGTCACAGCCACCCCGATCTCCACGCCGAAGCGGTCGCGAGCGCCCTCCGCCATGGCGGACGCCACTTCGGCGCTGACGGCGCCCCATCGGTCCAGCAGGTCAGATGGCACCCCAAGCTGGACCTCTTTGGACAGGTTGGAATAACTGATGACCCCGCCCACGTAGTAGTCGCTGGCGCCGGGAACCATGGTGATCGCGTGACCGATGAGGCCGGCCGTCGACGATTCGGCCGTTGCGAGCCGCCAGCCGCGACGGCGGAGCTCCTCGCCGAGCGCAGCGGCAGCCGAGCGCAGATCGACTTCAGTGGGCGACGGGATCGGGCGCATCGGCTCAGCCCTTCACCGGTAGTTCGTGAATTGCAGTGCGACCGGATATTCGAGAGCCCGCAGGTAGCCGATCACCGCCTGTAGGTCGTCCTTGCTTTTGGCGGTGACCCGGACCGCATCTCCCTGGATGACGGGCTTCACCTTGGGAAACTCGTCACGGATCTTCTTCGACAGCTCTTTGGCCTGATCCGACGTCAGTCCCCGCTTGAGGGCGATGACCTGGCGAACCGAACCTCCGGCCGCGGGCTCGAGCTTGCCCCAGTCGAAGACCTTCAGCGAGAGCCCGCGTCGCACGGCCTTCGACTCGACGAGGTCTCGCACCGCCTTTGCGCGGAACTCGTCATCGGCCTGGAGGGTGACCTCAGTCTTGCCCAGCTCGAGCGTCGAGCGACTCTCCTTGAAGTCGTAACGCGTGGCGATCTCGCGCCGTACCTGGTCGAGCGCGTTCACCAGCTCCTGCTGGTCGAACTCACTGACGACGTCGAAGCTGGACTCGCCTGCCATACCCTGCCCTGTCTCCTTTCCTCACCCCGTTCGCAGGATGTGCCACTCGATAACCTCCCCGGAGCCGCCCATGCTGCCAAGCGAGATCCCATCGATCGTGACCGTGACCGCCGCGGCGTTGCCAGCACGAATGACGATCGTCGACCGCGCGCTCAGGGTAATGGTGCGACCGGGCGGGATCACGTGTCCTGATATCCCGGCCAACGGCACCCCATCCTGCACCACCAACATGTAGGAGGCGGCACGGGCGACCACGATCGTCCCGGTCAAGCTCGTGCCCGGCTTGACGGTGACCCGCCGAGCGAGCGATCCGCCGCTCGCGGCCGGGCTCGCGCCCGAGGGAGCCGGCGACGCGGCTGAAGCACCAGGAGCGATGGCGAGGTCCCACGTGCCTGCCGGCAGGACCAGGGTCGCGGAGAACGCCCCGTCTGCCGCGGCGGTCGCCGACGTCGAAAGGACGGCGCCCGGAGCCGGCGGGTGGATCGCCACCGGCTGCCGGGCGAGATCCTTGACGCTGAAGCCCGGGCTGCCGGCGGTCACGAGCGTCGCCGTCACCGCCACCCTTGCCCCCGCGCTCGCGGTCCCGCTGATCGTCACCGGACCGGATATGGACGCCTTGTCCTGCGGCGCCGTGACGACGAGGCTGGGAGCGGGGGTAGGCGAGCCACCGCTGCCCACGATGATCGTGCGCGTCACCGTCATCGAATCGCGCTGGGTGGCCGGATCCGTGGCCACCACGCTGATCACGTTTGATCCCGGCACGAGCTGCACGACGATCTGGAAGTTCCCCGCGGAGTCGGCGGTCACCTCCGGGTTCTCGCTGGTGAGACCATCGATCGTGACTCGTGAGTAGGGCTCGGTCGTCCCGCGGATCGTGTAGTGCAGGTCTCCCCACGACGCGATGTCGCCCGCCGGGTCTATGACGCGCAGGTCGGGGGTCCGGGCGAAGGTGACGAACTCGTAGCCGAGGTAGGCGGCGAACACGATCACACCGACGGTGAGGATGGCGGCGAAGATCCCACCGGGGGTCAACACGAATGCTCGTGCTCGACGAACGGTACGCGCGGGCGGCGGGGCGCTGCCGACTCGCTCGCGAGCGGTCGCGCCGGTCTCCAAGCGGTACAGGTCGATCAGGTATTCCGGATCGAGCCCCAGGTAGAGGCCGTAGTTGCGCAGGAAGCCCTTGGTGTAGACCGCGCCGGGCAGGTCTCGGTAGTCGCCGCGCTCCAGGGCGGAGAGGTAGCGCGTACGGATCTTCGTA
>Ga0070708_100002933_pt1 | contig 13271 bp, 10 predicted proteins | sample KBSK5503metaG_FD_65469 | JGI IMG/M metagenome (GOLD analysis project Ga0070708, IMG submission 65469) | Corn, switchgrass and miscanthus rhizosphere microbial communities from Kellogg Biological Station, Michigan, USA - KBS K5-50-3 metaG | ecosystem: Host-associated > Plants > Roots >...
GGACTTCAGCGAGCAGCAGGTCGTCGATGCGATCGCGCGGACCGACTATGACCAGCCGGTGGCTACCCAGCGCGCCGTCGCGCCCGAGCCAGGCGCCCCGCTGACGCGCGAGGGCGGCGTATTCCGCCGCTTCCTCGACGGATTCCGGTATCGATAGCAGCGTCATCGGAGCCGCCAGCCACCGGCGGAGCCCGCGCCGTTACCCGGCCTGCCGAGGTTGGTCAGGCCGAGGCGGGCCAGACGACGGGGAAGAGCGGATGGTCCAGGACCGATCCGGCGGGCAGTTCCTCCGCCAGGCCGTCGAAGGGCGGGGAGGTACGCCAGGTCCGCGGCGCATGCCGGGCGGCCGCGGACAGGTAGCGCAGCGAGAGGACCCGGCGCCGGCCCGGGTAAGGGAAGCCAGGCGCACCGTGCACGGTCAGGAAGTCGAAGAAGATCGCATCACCGGGCCGCAGCTCGAACCGGCGGATGTCGAACGCCGCCCGGCTGGCCTCGATATCGGGCAACTCGGCCAGGCTGCCCTCCGGAAACCACCTGGCCTCCCCCGCGAGGAAGGTACGCGGCATGAGCCACGGGCCGCGGTGCGAGGCAGCCACCAGCTCAAGGCTGCCGGCCTCCGGCACCGGGTCCACCGGGATCCAGGCGCTGACGCCCCGGCCGTCAACGTTGTAGTACGGCTGATCCTGATGCCAGGGGGTACGCTGCGACGTCCCGCCCTCCTTCACCAGGACGTGATCATGGTAGAAGCGGGCCTGCGGGGTCGCCATCAGGGCGGCGGCGAGCTGCGGCACCCGGGAATGCCTGGCCAGCTGCTCGATCTCCGGGATCTCCCGCCACCGGCAGAAGTCCTCGAAGAATGAGCCCGGATCATCGGCGGCGCTGGCCACCTGGGCGAGCGGGCTGGGGTTCGCCAGCACGATCTCGATTGCCCTGGCCGCGGTCGCCAGCTCACCGGGATCAAGTACGCCCCGGACGCACGCCACACCATCCCGGGCGAACATGCTGGCCAGTTCCTCATCGACCCGGAATGTAGCCATGCCGTCAGCGTAGTTCTGCGCTGCGGCAGGGCGGCAACGTCCGCGCCTCGGGCCGACGGCAAGTGAAGAGTGCTGGGCTCTTTGGGTAGCGGTCCGCGCCGATCTCGCAGCTGTCTGCTATGGGCGGATGTCAGTCGAGAAACGAGCAATGCAGCTGGAGACTGCGCTGCGGTTGCCAGCCTGGGCGATGCAGTTGTCGAATCTGGTGAAGACGCTCGTATTGCGGGCTACCAGCGTCCCGACACGCACGCCGAACACCACGGCGATGATCAGCGCCAACATCCCGCATACGATCCCGGCAGCCGTCTGGCCGGCGTTCGTAGCTCCCTTCCTGCGCCCTCGCGTGCTAGCGACTATGCCGAGGACGACGGCGACAATCCCGCCGAGGAAGCCGAGCGGGAACAAAACGAAGGACACGACGGCCACCAGGCTAGCCACGCCAACGACGAGCGCAGCCACTCCCATGCCGTTCCTGGGGCGGGCCGGCGAAGGCACGACGGGCGGTTGCTCGGGTACGGGATACTCCGAAGTGCTCATGACCCCTGCCCTTTCTCAGACATGGTGGCTGGCAGGCTTCTGCTCGGAAGGTTTCGCACTGGCCGGAAAATGACCTCGGATGGGTCCGCCGGGCTCCGCCGGCCGGTCACAGGTAATCCCTGCGTTGCAGCAGACGCAGCGAGAGCCATCCCGGTATCACGGGCAGCCAGTAGGTAGACAGCCGGTAGGTCAGCACGGCAGATACCGCGGCCCCTGAGCTCAGGCCTACGCCGGTCAGTCCCGCGATGAGCGCGGTCTCGATTGCGCCGAGCCCGCCTGGCGTCGGAGACGCGGCCGCAATGGCCGACGCGCCCAGATAGACAACGGCGAGCGCCGTGAGCCCGACTCCGCCGCCAAATGCTTCCACCGAGGCTGCCAGCCCGCCGATGTAGGCCAAGGTGACAAGCGACGAGCCGCCAAGCAGCAGGGTCAGCCTGGCCGGGCTCGCCGCCGCCGACCGCAAGCTGGCGCTGGCGGACAGCGCCCCCTTCAGCAGCCGCGTCCTGGCGAATCGCCGGCCCTTGCGCGTCGCCAGGACGATGCCGGCGAGCGCGGCAGCCAGAGCGAGGATCAGCAGCAGCTTGCTGGCCGACGGCAGCTTGAATGCGTGTGCAAGCGCGTGGCCGGCCGCGGCGGCGAAAGTCACCAGCATGACCACGTGAACCAATGCCCCCACCAGGGAATTGACTCCTACCGCGGCAACGCCGGCGGCGGGAGGGACCCCGGACTTCTGCAAGAAGCGAGCATTCAAGGCCATCCCGCCGATGTTGGCGGGGGAAACCCGGTTGATGAACGATGAGGCGGCCTGCGCCAGGACGGTCGGCCACACTGGCAGCCATATCGGCACGCTGCCGATCAGCGCGACCGCGCTCGCCAGATAGGTAAGCGCAGAGGCGGCGATGACGGCCGGCAGCCAGGCCCACTGTGCGGACTGCAGGGCCTGCCAGCCGGACCCGACCTGTGCCAGCTTGGGAAGAACCAGGTAGAAGGCGCCGGCCGCGGCAGCTATCGCCAGCAAGGTACGGGGCCGCACCCGCTGCAGGCGAGCCATCGGCTGATCGCTTACTCCGCCAGCGGCCGCGGCTGCAAGCCGGGCTTTCGCCAGCACGCCGTCGCGACGGCCGATGGCGCGGCGAGTGGCTGCCGATAGCGCCAATGGCTGCAGCAATGGCACCGCCGCAGCGACTCCCTGGCCGCCGATGACAGCAGCGGCGCTTGACCCTGCCCTGTCCGCGCCGACCAGCAGGGACAGCGAGGCGACAAGCTCCGCCACATCGAGATCCCGTTGCCGCTGCGTTGCGGCAAGGTCAGAAAAGCTGAAGTCGGTCAGCCGAGGCCGCCTGGCGCCGTCGACCATCACGTTCGCCGCCCGCAGGGCGCGATGCGCGATCCCGGCCCGGTGCAGCTTGTCCACCTCGGCCCACACACCGCGCAGCAGCTCGTCGCTGATCTCCGCTGCCGGGACCTGCTGCAGCGAGCGGCCGTCCGCCCGCTCCATCACAAGCAGGGCAGTTCCGTCAGCCGCCTTGACCACTCGCTCGACGCGCGGGACACGGACGCCGGCCCGCTCGGCGACTATCCCGGCGAGCGCCTGGTGCTCGGCGGCCTGAATGACCGACACCGTCGGCCAGGTGTCGCCGACATCCCGCAGGCGAGTGAACCTGTACGCCCGGTATAGCACGTCAGCGTCGCGCTGATCTGCGCCGATGGCCTTGATGAACAGCCACTGCCCGTCATCGGTGACCGCCACGAATGGCCGCGATCCCTTCGTTTCAACGCTCGCCGGAAGCACAGAGCGGACCGGAAGGCCGGCCGATCGCAATGCCGCGGCGATCCCATCGGGCCCCATCCGCCGGTCGGGGGCGCCGAACGCGACCAGGATGGCGGCGCCCACGGTGATCCCGGCGGCGAGCGCGAGGACCAGGTCCGCTGGCGGCATCGCACTGACGACCAGCAGCGCCACGCCCGCCGCGAACAGCATGATCCAGGCCGCCCTGCGCCAGGGCCGGCTCAGCCAGGCCGATACGGCCACGGTGACCGCCGCCGCGCCCGCGAGAATGGCCGGGCCCGCAGACGTGGCGCCCGCCCGCCACGAGCCGCGCACGGCAATGACCGCAACCGCGACCGTCCCGGCGAGAACCAGGCCACCTGCGATCAGGCGGATGACATCACCAGGACGACGGTACCGAGACGGCGGCAGCAGCCGGTTCGGATTCATGCCGGCCCCCGTCTCCCTTCTGCGCGGTCGGGCGGAGGCACGCCGACCGAGCGTTGCGGTATGGCGGGGTGCTGGCGGCGCCTGCCCTGCCGCTGGAGATGGCTGACCACCAAGGCTGTCAGCAGCGCGCACGACGTACCGAGCAGGATTCCGGCAGCGGCGTCGGACAGCCAATGCGCACCCAAGTACGCGCGGGATAGGCCCATCAGGATCGAGAACAGGAATGCGGCCCGGGCCCACGGTGCGCGTTTGCCAGCCGGAACCAGCGCGATGACCGCCGCGACCACGGTCACCGACGCGGCGACGGCATGTCCCGATGGAAACGACGCGCCGCTCGTCGCGACCAGCGACCCAGGCGGCCTTGCCCGGTCATAGATTCCCTTGAGCACGCCGATCAAGGCCTCCGACAACACCACAGCCGCGGTGAACGCGGCCAGGTGCCACCACCGGCGCCGCACGGCGAGGAACCCGGCCACGGCGATCCGCACCGGCAGGGTGACATACACGAGCCCGAGGATGTTGAAGATCTTGGCAAGGGCAGTAAGCGGCACGGTACGGCTGGAGATCATCAGCCGCAGCCATGTGTCATCAAGCCGCTGGATGCGGCCGAGCATGCCGTGGTCGGTCATCACGGCGAACAGGCCTGCCGTGACTGCCACGACGACGGCGATGACGACGGCATCCCTGCTGGAATCGGTGAGAAGCTGCTCCTCTGCCCCCGCCGCCTGGCGGCTCAGCCAGTGCATGGGGCCCCTCGGCCGCACAGAGCGAGGCCTTCGGTGTGCCGGACATAGCCGACCAGCCTCGACCGGGGGACGAACGCCACGGCGGTGTCGGCGGCCCCGGCGAGAACAGGGGATGCGCCGGCCGCGAACCGAAACTCGTATCTGACGCAGCCGCCAGGGAAGGAGTAGTAGCGCAGGTCGGTGAACTGCGGGACCAGGCTGAGCGGACGCTCGAACCGCCGGGTGCCTGGCTGGTCGGAGGGGATCTGGCGGGCGTCCGAGGTGTCACAGGCGGCGGCCAGGGTGATGGTCGCGGCACGCGGGCCAGCCTGGTCGGAGTTCAGCCAGAAGCTGGCATGCCCGCTGGCGATGTCCGCGCCGCCCGCAGTCCAGCCTGACGGAAGCGCCGCGATGCAGGGCAGGATAGCCGCCGTGGGGACCGCCTGAGCTGACAGGATCATCGAGTGGCCGGTGCCGCAGAAGGGGGGATGGGCGCCGATGTTCTCGGCGGGGGCGAATGCCCTGCCGCCGACCCCGACGATCAAGGCGGTCGCGGTGAGCATGCCCGCTGCCAGGCTCACCCGGCGGACGCTCCAGCGCTGCAGCACGATCGGCCGCCGCTGCGGTGCGAGCTTCCTGAACTCGCCGAGCAGGTCGCGCGGGTCCCGCTTCATGAACGCACGCAGCTGGGTCGGGCTCGCCACGCCTCGGGTCGCGGCGAACGCTTCCGAGAGCTCGGTCGCGGTGAAATAGCGCAGCGCCCGCCGGTAAACGCGCTGCGGGTCGGAGCGCACCGCGAGTACCAGCATCATGTTGCCCAAATCGACCGCCTGCCGCCACGGCGAAGGGCGCACCTGGACGAAGAACACGTCGATCAGCAGCAGCTGGCCGTCGCGGACCATCAGGTTGCCCGGCTTGATGTCCCGGTGCGCGATCCCGGCGTCCCACAGCTTGCGGACAAGCTCCAGCCCCTGGTCGATCACCGCGTCATCGACCTCGGCTTCGCTGATTTCCACGGCGCCCTGGAAGAACTCGGTGACCAGCATGTACTCACGCTCTGGCGTGATCTCCACGATGCCATACGGCCTGGCTGTGCGAACCCCGACATCCTCAAGCAGGCGAAGGGCGTAGTCCTCGTACTCCACCAGGCGCCGCACGGTCTGGAAGGGATGCTCGTCCTCCAGGGAACCATAGAGGATGGTCCGCCACAACTTGTACCACCGGTCGGCGCGAACGTGGCCCTTGGTATAGAGCTTGGCGAACAGGTACTCCTCCGGGCTCCCGTCGATCCTTAGCCGCAGCGGGGTCGAGCCGGCCGACGACTCGAGACCAACCGGCCTGATCTCGACCACGATCAGCCCGAGCTGGTCCCGCACGGCTTGCCGGATCGCCTCTCCCCTCCGGCCGGTCACATCAACGTGCGCGGTCCTGCCCCGCCGGTAGACCACCGGGAACAGCTCGTTCGGGGTGAAGAAACGGAACGCGGTGACCGTGATCGCGACCGCCAGCGCCACGCCGAACAGGGTGTCGTCGGGATGATCGACGCCAAGGTACAAGCGGGCAAGACAAAAGAGCGCGATAACGACGGCCGCGGCGACCTTCGTGTAGGCACGGGGGCGGCCCGGCACGGCCAGGCAATAGACAATGCCCATCAGGAAGATCGTCAGGGTCGCGACCGGCGGCGACGGCGCCGAATAGCCGCCCCAGCTGGCGATGATCGGCACGCCGTACGGGCGCGGCCGCGACAGCCCGTTGTAGATCCACTGCCCGACGATCTCCAGGAAGAACAGGCTGCACACGAACACCAGCAGATGCCGCCAGCGCCGGAACGCCATCGTCAGCCCCACCGCCGTCAGCCCGAGCACAGTCACGCCCCAGCTGGAGCCCGCGACCTTGATCCCGTTGGCCACATCAGTCAGCCACGGCGTCCGCGCGCCCGCAAGGAGGCGGAGCCCCCAGGTGTTGAACTGATCACCAACCCGGAGCGACGCCTCGTGCTCGGAGATCAGGATCGCACCGGCGAGGATAACGGCCGCCAGGACCAGCCATGCCGTGGTGCTGAGCGCGATCGTGTGCGGCAGCGGCGGCGGCGCGCCCGTCGGGCGGCGCTGGCGGCCGGTCCGCCGCGCGCTGGAGCCAGCCGGGAGGCCGGGTGCGCCGTCCTGAGATGTCACCGCCTCAGCGTTCTCGCTCACCGCGTCGCACCCTTTCCGGCAGCCAGGCCGTGGCTGCGCAGCCAGCTCCCGGCCACCCGGCGCGGGTCCTGCCCGGCCAGCTCCACCCGCGCGTCGAGCGCGCGCAGCGAGCCGGTGTCGAGGCGGGCGGACACCGCGTTGAGCACGGCGACCAGGCGAGCGCCGAACCGGGCGACAACATCCCCGCGCAGCAGCGGAATGACGTTCTCGGCCGGCTGCAGTCCGCGATCATCGGCCAGCACCACGAGGTGCCGCGCCACGATGCTCGGATCAGTGCTGAACAGCAGGGCGACGTCGACATTCCCGGCCTCAAGGGCCTGAAGCGTCAGCGGCCCTCCCGCGTCAAGCGGGACGAACTCCCTGAAGCGCACCCCGTAGAGCCGCTTCAGTCCGGGCAGGCAGTAGGCCCGCCCAGGGCATTCGGGCGGCCCGCCGAACACAAGTCTCGGCGCCACCCCGGCGAGGTCGGCGACCGACCTCAGGTGATAACGGGCCGCGGTGACCGCTGTGACGACGATCGCGTTGGCGTCTTGCGCCGCGGCCGGGCGCCCCACCACGAGCCGCTGGCGCGCGACCAGCCGGGCCAGCGTCCGGCTGGTCGCCGCCACGTCGGACGTAGCGGGCACCCGGCCCAGGCTCACGAACTCAACCGCCGACCCGGCGTACTCCGGCACCAGCTCGATCAGCCCGCTCATCAGCGCCGGATCGACGATCTCACGGCTGCCCAGATTCGGCAGGATCCGGACGGGGTAGCCTCTCGCCGCCAGCGCGCCGCCGTAGATGTCGGCGAGCAGCACGCTCTCAGGGAAATCGAACGACCCCACCGCGATTAAGGCGGCTGGCCGGCCTGGCGTCCTTTCGCCGGAGGGCGGGCTCCGGCCGGTCAGGGCCCCGCAAGCAGAGCACACCACTACGGCCAGCGCTATTGATGAAACTGCGCGACGCATGGCCCACGGTGTCCGCTGCACGCCTATCGCCCCTCACACCCGAACTAATGGACCTTGGTGTCACGCGCGCCAGGGCTCATCGGTCATGCCGGTCATTCCGCAGGTTTCGCCGGCCGCCACGGAATGTCGTGGACTCCCCCGCACAGGTCAGCGCTGCCGTGTACAGGCAGGCTGTGCAAACGGCGTGGACTGCATGGAGATTCTTCAGCGGTCCGACAAACAGCATCAGCCATTGATATTGCTCCAGTCTCAACACGTAGTGGTCCAACGGTCAAGGCCAGCAATGCCGCCGCGGGCAAGCGCGGGCTGCTGGCGGCACTGCCCGTGTGGTGCCTGCTTGTCGGCGCCGCCCTGGTGTGGCGCAATTACCACTGGGTCACCGATGTGGTGGCCGGATGGGCGCTCGCGGCGATCCTTGTGCAGGCGACGGCGTGGCTAACCGGCCGGGCCGGCCGCCCGGCCGGCGGGCGCTACGCTCGGTTTCCGGGAGGACGACATGACGCGGATCGGCGGACTGTACGGACCTGACGCGACGTTCCTTGGGGTGCCGGCCGCGGACCTCACGGACCCGGCGTCCTGGGCGGGAACCGACATCATGATCATCGGGGCGCCGTTCGACGGCGGGACGTCGCACCGGCCGGGAGCCAGGTTCGGCCCGCAGGCGATCCGCTTCACCGACTACCTGCCGCACGACGGATCCCGGCCGCACCTCGCGCTGGGCGTCGACCCGCTGCGGGAACTCCGGGTGGCCGACGCAGGCGACATCGAGATGCCGTCGGGCGACACCGAGGTATCGCTGCGCCGCCTTGAGGGGGCCGTGCACCGGGCCTGCCACGGCGGGGCGATCCCGGTGATCCTCGGCGGTGATCACACGGTGGCGCTGCCCGACGCGACCGGGGTGGCCCGGCATGTCGGCTGGGGACGGCTTTCGATGATCCACTTCGACGCGCACGCGGACACCGGGAACACCCAGTTCGGCTCGCTGTACGGGCACGGGACGCCGATGCGCAGGCTGATCGAGTCCGGCGCGGTGCGCGGCGATAGGTTCCTGCAGATCGGGCTCCGCGGCTACTGGCCGGAGCCGGAGACGCTGGACTGGATGGCCGGCCGCGGGATGCGCAGCTACGAGATGGCCGAGGTAGTGACGAGGGGCCTGGACGAGTGCCTGACCGAGGCATTTGCCATCGCTACCGATGACTGCGACGGGGTGTTCCTTTCGGTGGACGTTGACGTGGTCGATCCGGGGATGGCGCCTGGCACGGGCACGCCCGAGCCGGGTGGGCTGACCGGCCGCCAGCTGCTCGACGCGGTGCGGCGGATCGCCATGGAACTGCCGCTGGCCGGGGTCGACGTGGTCGAGGTAGCACCGCCGTACGACCATGCGGAGATCACCGCGTTTCTCGCCAACCGGGTCGTGCTTGAGGCGCTGTCCGGGATCGCCTGGCGGCGGCGCCGGGATGCCGCCGGTGCCGGTGCCGGGGCCGGGGCTGCCGAGGCTGAGGCTGGGGCTGCCGGGGCTAGTGCTGATGCTGGTACTGGTGCCGTGCGCCGGCCGGAGGCGCCGTTGCTGGAAGGCCGCGCCGGGGCCGCTCCCTAATGCTGTTCCTTGATCATGGAAGTGCCGGCCTGTTCTGACAGGCTGGAACCTCGGGATCAGCGAAGCCTGCGCGCCTCCGGCCTGCTCAGATAGGTTTGCTGGCCTTCGGCACTAGAAAAGATCGAGACGATCTATAATTCTCGTCATGCTAGACGTGACGAGGCTCCGGGTGCTCGTCGCCGTCGCCAAGCACGGCTCGGTGACCGCGGCCGCGCGGGCACTCAACTACGCCCAGCCGTCCGTCAGCCATCACATCGCGCGGCTGGAGGCGGAGACCGGCGCGAGGCTCCTGCAGCGGGCCGGCCGCGGGATCCGGCTGACCGACGCCGGGCTGCTGCTCGCGGACCGGGCAGCGGAAATACTAGGCCGGCTCGACGCGGCCGAGAATGAACTCGCCGCGCACGTCGGGCTGCGCCAGGGCCGGGTGCGCCTGGCGGCGTTCCCCTCGGCGCTTGGCACGATCGTGCCCGCGGCCACGGCCTGCCTGGAGGCCGAGAGCCCGGGCATGGACCTGATGCTGGCCGAGGCCGAGCCGCCGGAGGCGCTGCGCATGCTCCGGTCCGGTTACGTGGACGTAGCCCTGGTTTTCCGGCACTACCAGGAGACCGCCGATCCGGGCCCGCCGAGCGGCGGCGATGACGACGGGGCGCGCGGCACGCTGCTGCTTGACGAGCCGGTGCACCTGATAACCGCCGCTGCCGCCCGGCCGCCCGCCGCGATCCCGTCCGCCGAGCACGGCCGCGGGCCCGCCGAGCACGGCCGCCGGCCGGCCGAGCATGCCACTGCCGACCTGGCGGCCTACGCCGGGCACCGGTGGATCGCCGGCTGCGAGCGGTGCCGCGGCTCCCTGCTCCGGCAGTGCACGCTGGCGGGCTTCACTCCGAAGATCGCGTTCACCACGGACGACTACATCGCCGTGCAGGCGCTGGTTGCGGCCGGTCTCGGGGTCGCCACGCTGCCCGATCTCGCGCTGCGCTCGGCGCGCCATCCGGGCATCTGCGCGGCGCCGATCAGCGGCGCGCGCAGGCACGTGTTCGCGATGACTTACGGTGCACCGCCCGACCCGCCAGCCACGGCGAGGCTGATCGAGGTGCTGCGTGCGGCGACGCTCGACAGCGCGGCCGCCTGATTGCCTGCCGGTCAGATCGCGCGGCCCTGCGCCGCCCAGTACGGGTCACGCAGCCGTCGCTTGAGCAGCTTGCCGCTAGGCCGTCCAGCCGGGGTTCTGCTGCGCGCGGCGCCAGAAGCCGAGCGAGCCCATAAGCCCACCTCCCTGCGGGCGGCGCGGCGCGAGCCGCTCAGCCCGGCGCTACCGGACGGTCTCCGCCATCGCGTACTCCGGCGCCGCGGCATCGTCTCGCACACGGCGCCGGAGCGCGAGCAAGCAACCGGCCGCCAGGATCACCGCGCCCGCCAGCCCGAGCCCGAGCGGGATGGTCAGGGTGATCGCCTTGATCCCGGCCCGCCTGCCGTGCTCCGACCGGATCGCCTTCAGCACGCTCTGCGGAGTCATCTGGAGGTCACCTGCGAAGAGCACGAGGCGCTGGACGCCGCCCGAGTCCCGAAGCGTGATCTGCTGGTTCTCGTTGATGTCCAGCACGGTGCCGGTCACCGGGTCCACCCAGTACGTGTTGGTCGCCCGGTAGTACTCGTCGAGCGTCACCGTTGGCTGGCCGTGCAGGCCCACCAGCGACCCGGGTAGCTTCTGCTTGCTGAAGCGCTGAGCCGGAACCCGTTCGACGAACCGGTAGGCAGGCAGCCCGTCGATGTCTTCCTGGCCAGCGAACTGGACCTGGACGGGCTTGAGCAGGGTGGTGTCGAAGATCTGGTATGAGCGCTGCTTCGTGCCGATCGGCCAGGTGAAGGCCAGCCCGCTCTGGCGGCCGGTGTAGGCGCCAACGGTCTCGCCGCAGCAGCCGATCAGGGCGCCGGTGCGGCGGTCGAAGGCCGATCGCTGTGTCAGGGCCTGGTATGTCACCCCGTGCGTCGCGTCGTAGGCGTAGCTGAACTGCGTCCAGACGGCGCGGGATGACGTGCCGGCCGCGACGTCGCCCTCGATCGTCCTGGTCACCCGCATGGTGGCGCCCGGCACGTCGGTCAGCAGGCTCGGACTGAAGTAGGTCACGTTGTTGCCTTCGAGCCTCGTGACCTGGTACTCGTTCAGCGGGAACTTCACCACCTGCCCGGCCACGTAGAAGCGCAGCAGCAGGCCGGAGACCAGCAGGAACGTGCCCAGGCCGACGGCGACTAGACCGACTACGCGGCGCATCCGCCCTCCACTGCCGCGGCCGGGCGGGGTGAGCGCGTCGTTCCCATCGATCAGCCCGTGCCGTAGTTGTACAGCGGCGCGTTGGCCGGGGTGCTGTTAGCGGCCCCGGCGAGGTAACTGGCGGTCAGCAGGCTGCCGCCAACGGCCAGCGCTGCGCCGATGACGATGGCGATGAGCAGGCGGGTCACGGCATCCTCTTTCCCCCGAGCCTCGGTTCAGCGTAGAGCGCGCACGGAGCGCTAGCCAGGAGAATTGCCAAAGAGCAATAACCCGGACTGCTGGCTCAAACGCCGCTGGTGGCGAACATGGCCGATGACGGCGGCCGACGGCACCGGGCGGCCCGGCGCGGCCTCCTTGCCAGCCCAGCCGGGCGCGCTTTAGACTGAACATTCAGTCAATAGGTCAGGAGCGCGCATGGCCACCCAGCAGGCCGCTTCGGTCGGACTGCCGTCCGCCCAGCGGACGCAGCCCACCGCCACCCTTTCCGGCATCATCGCCCAGCAGGAAGAAATCTTCGCCCGCCGCCAGCCTGAGTCTCGCCGGATGGCCGACCTGGCCGGTCACGCGCTGGCCGGCGGGGTGACGTCCAGCTGGCAGATCACCCGCCCGCAGCCCGTCTGGCTCAGCCACGGCAAGGGATCGAAGATCTACGACGTTGACGGGAACGAGTACGTCGACCTGCACGGCGGCTACGGCGCGGCACTGGCCGGGCATGGTCACCCGGCCATCGTCGGCGCGGTCCGCGACCAGGTGGCACTCGGCACGCATTTCGCCCAGCCGACCCACAACGCGATTCTCGCCGCCGAGGAACTGGCCCGCCGGTTCGGGCTGCCGCTATGGCGATTCGCCAACTCGGGCACCGAGGCGACCATGGACGCCGTCCACCTGATGCGCGCGATCACCGGCCGCGACCTGATCATCAAGATCGAGGGCGGCTACCACGGGCACCATGACTCGGTGCAGGTATCGGTCTGCCCGGAGCCGGACGAGGTAGGTCCGGCGGACCGGCCGATCCAGGTACCGGCCAGCAGCGGCATCCCACAGGCGATCATGGACCTGACGCTCGTCGCGGGCTTCAACGACCTGCCAGCCGTCGCGCGGCTGCTGGACGAGAACCCCGGGCAGATCGCCGGGATGATCATCGAGCCGATCATGATGAACGCTGGCATCATCCTGCCGGAACCCGGCTACCTGGCCGGGCTCAAGGAGTTGCTGAACTCCCGTGGCGCCTACCTCACCTTCGACGAGGTAAAGACCGGCCTCACCGCCGGGCCGCGCGGCGCAACCGGGGTCACCGGGGTCGTGCCGGACATCATCTGCCTGGCAAAGGCAATCGGCGGCGGCATCGCCGTCGCCGCCATCGGCGGCTCCGCAGAGGTCATGGCGCACGTGGCCGACGGCGGATACGAAATGGTAGGGACTTTTAACGGGAATCCCCTGGCGATGGCCGCCTGCCGCGCCATGCTCTGCGAGGTTGCCACCCCGGACGCCTATCAGCGGATCGACGCCTTGCGGCAACGGGCGGTTCGCGGACTGCGGCGGGAGATCGACCGGGCCGGGCTCGACGCGCAAGTGGTCGCGGTCGGCGCGAAGGGCTGCGTCGTCTTCACCGGCGAGCCGGTGCGTGACTTCCGCGGCTTCCTCGGCATCGAGGACTCCTACAGCCACGCGCACTGGCTCTTCCAGCACAACGGCGGCGTCTTCCTGCCGCCCTGGGGCAAGATCGAGCAGTGGCTGATCTCGGTG
>Ga0070708_100002938_pt1 | contig 13254 bp, 12 predicted proteins | sample KBSK5503metaG_FD_65469 | JGI IMG/M metagenome (GOLD analysis project Ga0070708, IMG submission 65469) | Corn, switchgrass and miscanthus rhizosphere microbial communities from Kellogg Biological Station, Michigan, USA - KBS K5-50-3 metaG | ecosystem: Host-associated > Plants > Roots >...
CGATGCGCCCGCGCTGCGCGTCCGACAGCGGCGCGAAGTCCGCCCAGAAGCCCGGCTCCTGGTCCGCCCCCGAATGCTCGCGCACCACGGCGGCCACCTGGAGGGGATCGCGGGAGCCGGGCAGGTACAGCTTCACATCGAGGGCGGCGCCGACCGCCGGCGGCTTCAGACAGCGCACCAGCACCCCCTTCTCGCTCAGCTCCCGGGTGGTGGTCTGGACGGCCATCTCGCCCGCGGCGAAGCGGATGGGAATGACGATCGAGGCGCGCTCCATGAGATTCCGAGTCTATCCGAGGCGTCGAGGGCACAAAGGCGCGGCTGTGGGCGGGGGCGGTGCGGTGTGGTCAGAGCGGACTGCATCTGGCTTGCGCGCGCAGGTCCCCAAAGCTAGGTTCGCGGCCCTCGCTGGAGGACGCTTGGCCCTGCGCACACCGCTGTACGACGCCCACCTCTCCGCCGGAGCGCGAATGGTGGAGTTCGCCGGCTTCGAGATGCCGGTGCAGTACGCGGGGATCATCGAGGAGCACACCGCCGTGCGCGAGCGGGTGGGCATGTTCGACGTCTCGCACATGGGCGAGGTCGTGCTCGAAGGACCTCGCGCCCTGGAGGCGGCGCAGCGGCTGGTGACCAACGACCTCTCCAAGATCAAGGACGGCCAGGCGCAGTACAACGCCCTCTGCAACGAGAAGGGCGGAGTGATCGACGACATCATCGTCTACCGGTTCTCGCCCGACCGCCTCTTCATCTGCGTCAACGCCAGCGGGCGCGCCAAGGACTACGAGTGGATGCGCGACCGCGCGGGCGACGGGGTGACCGTCAGGCAGCGCTCGGACGAGTGGGCGCAGATCGCCGTCCAGGGGCCACAGGCGCCCGCGCTGGTCGATTCGCTCTGCCAGCCGCGCGTGCTCGACCTCGCCTACTACCATTTCCGGGAAGCGACGGTCGCCGGAGTCCGTGGCTGCATCGTCGCGCGCACCGGCTACACCGGCGAGGACGGATTCGAGGTGTTCGTTCCACCCCAGGGCGCGCGCAGGCTCTGGGATGCGCTGCTCGAGAAAGGCGTCGTGCCCTGCGGCCTGGGAGCGCGCGACTCGCTGCGGCTGGAGGTGGCGTACCGCCTCTACGGCAACGACATGGACGAGGAGCACACCCCCCTCGAAGCGGGGTTGGGGTGGATCGTCAAGCTGGACAAGCCGGGCGGGTTCGTCGGGTCCGACGCGCTCATCCGGCAGAAGCAGGAAGGCCTGCGCCGGAAGCTCGCCGGCTTCAAGCTCACCGGCAAGGGCATCGCGCGCCACGGATATCCCGTGCTGAAGGACGGAGAGCGGGCGGGCGAAGTCACCAGCGGGACGATGAGCCCGGTGCTGAAAGAGCCCATCGGCCTCGCCTATGTCCCGACCGCGCTGGCCAAGGAGGGCTCGAGCTTCGAGGTGGAGATCCGTGGCAAGCCGGTGGCGGCGAGAGTGGCGAAGACGCCGTTCGTGGAGAAGATCAAATCGTGACCGAGGTGCTGCTCAACCACTTCTACGTGACGGTCGACCCGGCGACGTTCGACGCCGCGGAGCGGTTCCTCAGCGAATTCGGCGCGCTGGAGAAGCGGACCACCGTCCGCAAGGACATGACGTATACCGGCCTCTATCTCTACGGCGAGCAGACGTACCTGGAGCTGCTCGCTCCCGGCTCCGCGAGCTTCGGCGCCCCCTCCGGCATCGCGTACGGCGTCGAGGTTCCCGGCGCGCTGAGCCGCGTCTGCCGGGCCCTGCGCGCGCCGGCGCCGGAGGAGATCACCCGGGGAGACGTGCCCTGGTTCAGGTCCTGCCGGCCGGAGCAGCTGCCCGGCCTCGCCGAGTGGGTGATGGAATACGTCCCTGCTTTCTTCCGCGGCTTCCATCCGGAGCTGCCTCCCGCCCGCCCCACCATCGCCCGATCCGACGCCCTGACCCGGTACGCCGCAACTTGCGGCAAGCTGCGGGAGCGCGCGGAAGGGCGGTTCGAGGACGTGGCCGGACTGGAGGTCGTTCTCGGCAAGCAGGCGACGGAGACCTGGAACTTGCGGCCGATCCGCGTCGCCGGCGCCGACATCCGGGTCAGGACGCCCGCTCCCGGCGAGCGCGAAGGCATCCGTGAAACGCGGCTCCGTTTGCGGCGCGACGCCGGCCGCTCCGACCGGCAGATCGGCAGCACCACCCTGGCCCTCGACGGCACCACCGCCGTCTGGCGATTCCACTGAGGCTCTCATGGCCAATTATCCGGACACCCTCCGTTACACCAAGGAACACGAGTGGGCACGCCTGTCGGGCAACACCGCCACGGTGGGCATCACCAGCTTCGCCAAGGACCAGCTCGGCGACGTCGTCTACCTCGAGCTGCCCGAGGTGGGCTCGACCGTGACCCGCGGGCAGCCCTTCGGCGTGGTGGAGAGCACCAAGGCGGTCAGCGAGCTGTTCGCTCCGGTCAGCGGCAAGGTCACCGGGGTGAACAAGGCGCTGGTGGACGCGCCCGAGCAGATCAACGACGACCCGTACGAGAAGGGCTGGATGGTCGAGATCGAGCTGAGCTCGCCGAACGAGGCTTCCGAGCTGCTCTCGGCCAAGCAGTACGAAGAGCTGACCGCCAGCGAGAGTTGATGGAGACACTCGACTTGCGCGGCCTGCTCTGCCCGCTCACCTGGGCGCGGACCCGCTACGCGCTGTCGCGGATGAGGCGCGGAAGCGAGCTGCTTGTGATCGTCGATCACCGGCCGGCCGTGCCCGACATCAAGCGGAACGCCGAGGAGAGCGGCCACGAGGTGGTCTCGTCCACGGAACGGCCCCCGGGCGTGTGGGAGATGGTGCTGCGGAAAGGGTAGGGCAGAAGTCGCTGCGCGACCAGGTCGCGGGTCACGTGCGGGGGTCGCTCGTGCTCGCCGCCGCGCGTCCGCAGTGGAGCGCGGGGCTGCGCGCCGCCACGGCGATGATGGTCCCGCTGGCGGTGGGCTGGGCCACCGATCATCCGGAGCTGATCTGGTCGGCGTTCGGGGGATGGCTTGCGATGCTGGCCGACCCGGGTGGCCCGTACGCGGCGCGGGCGGGCGCGATGGCGACGTTCGCGGCGGCAGGCGCGTTCACCACCTTTGCCGGAAGCCTGGTGGGCCACGCGCCCTGGGTCGCGATCCCGGCGTTGTTCGTCTTCGCCCTGATCTGCAGCCTGGTGCGGGTCCGCGGCGATACGGCCGCGGTCATCGGCGTGCTGGCCCTCATCATCTTCTGCATCGCGGAAGCGAGCCCGGTGCCTCTCGCGGAGGCCCTGCGGCGCAGCGGGCTGTTCGCGGCCGGCTCCCTCTTCGCCCTGCTCCTCTCGGTGGCGGTGTGGCCGTTCCGCCCGTACGAGCCTGTGCGCCAGGCGGTGGCGACGTGTTGGGAAGCGATCGGAGAGCTGGCCGCGGCGGGCGCGCGCTTGGCGTCGTCGCCGGCCGACCCCTCGAAGTGGGACGATCTGGTGGCTCTGCGCAGGGGAGTCCGCGAGGCGCTGGAGGAAGCGCGCGCCGCGCTGGGAGTGGCTCGCGCCGGCCGCCAGGGTGAGACCGGCCGCGGCCTGCACCTGCTCGTCCTCTACGAGGTGGCCGAGCTCCTGCTCGGCGATCTGGCCGCCCTCCTGGAAGCGCTGCGGTCGCGCAACGAGCAGGGGCAGCCACTCCCGCCGGGAATCGCCGGGGCGCTGGCGGAGCTGGCGCGGACGCACCACGCCGTCGCCCGGTCCCTGGCGGAGCAGTCGCCGCTGCCCGATCTGCCTGCGCCGCCCGGAACACCGGCGGACGGGGAGCTGGCAACGCTCTTCGCCAGCGTCGCGGCCGAGACGCGATACGCCTGGGAGGCCGCGCTCGCTCTCCACCATGGTCGAGCCTCGCCCGAGAAGCCGGGAGCGCTCCCTCCGCCCGATGAAGGGCCCTCGCTCCGCGACGCGCTCGCGCCAAGGTCCCTGGAGCTGCAGCACGCGCTGCGCGTGGCCATCGTGGCGACCGCCGCCGCGCTGCTGGCGACGGCGCTGCACATCCACCGCTACTACTGGGTCACCATCACGGTGATCATCATCCTGCAGCCCCACTCCATCGCCACCGTCCAACGCGCGCTGCAGCGCGTCGGCGGCACGGTGATCGGCGGGATCGTCGCTTCCTGGATGGCGCGCGCGGTGCACGAGCGAGTCTGGCTCGGGCTCCTCCTCTTCGTGTTTGCCTGGGCCGGCGTCGCCGTCCGCCGGATCAACTACGCCCTGTTCGCGGCGCTGGTCACGCCCGTGTTCGTGGTCCTCGCCGAGATCAACGCCAAAGGGGAACGTCTCATCCGGGAGCGGATCCTCGACACGCTGCTCGGCGGCGCCCTGGCCCTGGCTGGAGCGCTCTTGCTCTGGCCCCACCGGGATCTGCACCGGTTGCCCGCCTTGATCGCGACCGTGTTGCGAGCCGACTGCGACTACCTCCACCTGGGCCTGCGCGGCGCAGGCCCGGCCGCGACGGTGGCCGCGCGGCGCCGCGTCGGCCTCGCCACCGCCAATGCCGAGGCCGCGCTGCAACGGCTGATCGGCGAGTCGCCTCCGGCCAACCAGGTGGAACCGTGGATGGCCTTGATCGCGTACGCGCGGCGGCTCAGCGCCTCGATCACCGGGCTGGCGGCGACGCGCGTGCCGCGGGAGCAAGGCGCGCGGCTCGAAGAGGCGCTCGCCACCCTCGCTGCCGCCGCGGAATCAGGAGCGCCGCCTGCCGAGCTTCCCGAGCTCGAAGGACCCGACATGCCGGAGCCGGCGCGGCGCCTGGCGCGCCAGCTCCGCGTCGTCCACTCCGCGCTCGCCCGTCTGACCTGAGAAAGATACTCTGCGCGGCCATGCGCACTCTCCTGATGCTCGCGGCCGCCGCCTGCGCGACGGGGCCTCGACCGCGACACGAGCAGTCCCGCCTGGAGCCGCTGCTGCTCGAGGCGATCCGCTTCCCCACCGTGGCGGGGAACGAGCAGGCGCGCGTCGCCCAGCAGCAGTGGCTCCTGCGCACGGCGGCATCGCTCGGCCTGATCGCACGCGACGCCGGCCCGGTGACGGAGATCGAGCTGCAGGGTCCTCCGGGCGCTCCGGTGCTGGGGCTCGTGGTCCACGGCGACGTGCAGCCGGTGGAGGAGGCGCAGTGGAGCGTTCCCCCGTTCGCGGGCGTCTCGCGCGCCGGGATCGTCTATGGGCGCGGGGCGGCGGACGACAAGGGTCCCTTGGTGCAAGCGTTGCTCGCCATGCACGCGATCCGCGACCTGCAGCGGACCCACACGGTGCGCCTGCTGGTGGGGAGCGACGAGGAGAGCGGCTCGACGGACATGGGCATCTATCTGGCCGCGCACGCTCCGCCCGCCTACAGCCTCGTGCTCGACTCCGAATTTCCGGTGGTGGTGGGCGAGAAGGCCTGGGACGGCCTCGGGGTCCTGCCCGCCGATCTCGAGGGAGGGACCGGCAAGCCTTTCGTCATCGAAGAGATCGACGCAGGCTTGTCGCCGAGCATCGTTCCCGACCGCGCGCGCCTGACCTTGCGCTGGCGCGAGGGAGCGCCGCGCTGGGAAGAGCTCGAGCAGCGGTTGCGGGGAGGGACGCCGGATCCGGAGACGCGGCTCGAGCTGGTGCGCCGGGCGGAGTTGCTCGACGTGGTGGTCCACGGCCGGTCGGCGCACGCGGGCGTGAACGTCGAGGGAGGCCGCAACGCGCTGGTCTCGCTGGCGCGGATCGTCTCCGCTGAGCTGCCGGATTGCGCGCTCTCCGATCTGCTCGGCTTTGCCGCGCGCGCGGGAGCGGACCTGCACGGAGCCTCGCTGGGTCTCGACCGGTTCGCCGCTCCGGGATGGCACGGCTGGAGCGTCAACGTCGCGACCCTCCGGAAGGAGCGCCGGCTGGGCGACAAGCTGGGCCTGGTGATCAATCTCCGCCGTCCGCCGCCGCTCACCGGCGCGCAGTCGCGCGCGCACCTCTTCGCGGAGGTGCGGAAGTTCTCGTCCCGCTTGCAGCCGGCCGAGTACTACTTCGAGGATGAGCCGCTGGTGTTCGATCCGGATGCCAAACTGGTGCGGCGCCTGATGGACGCCTACGCGCGCGCGACCGGCGAACGCCCGCCCCTCGCCATCTCCGGGGGCGGGACGTACGCGAAGCGGCTGCCGAACGCGATCGCCTTCGGGATGTGGTTTCCGGGCAAACCGTATCCGGGCCACGACGTGGACGAGAAGATCGAGCTGCGCGACCTGGCGCGCGGTCTGGACGTCCTGGTGGAGACGCTCCGCGACCTGGCGGGCGGACCGGTGCTGCGGGATCCGCTCCTGCCGTAGTAGTGTCCGCCGCCGCATGCGCATCGCCCGCCGCCTCGAGAACCTGGCCCAGTCGGACATCCGCCGCATGACGCGGGAATGCGAGCGCGTCGCCGGCATCAATCTCGGCCAGGGCATCTGCGACCTCCCCACGCCTCCCCTGGTGCGCGACGGCGCCATCGCCGCCATCCGCGAGAACCGCAGCACCTATTCCTTCGCGGAAGGCGCCCGCGAGCTCCGGGACGCGATCGCGGGCAAGCTTCTGCGCGACAACGGCCTCGCCGCGGATCCGGTCTCCGAGATCTGCGTCACCGTGGGAGCGAGCGGCGCCTACGCCGCCGCGGTGAATGCGCTGCTCGATCCGGGCGACGGCATCCTCCTCTTCGAGCCCTACTACGGCTACCACCTGAATGCCGCGACGGTGGCAGGGCTGACGCCCGAGTTCGTCACGCTCACGCCGCCCGGCTTCACGCTGACGGAAGACGCGCTGGAAGAGGCCGTGACCTCGCGGACCCGGGCGGTGGTGGTCTGCACGCCGAGCAATCCCAGCGGCAAGATGTTCTCCCGCGCCGAGCTCTCGATCCTCGCCCGCATCGCGCAGCGGCACGACCTGCTCGTCATCACCGACGAGATCTACGAGTACATCCGCTATGACGGCCGCCCGCACGTCTCGCCCGCTTCAGTGCCGGGCCTGCGCGACCGCACCGTCACCATCATGGGGCTGTCGAAGACCTTCAGCATCACCGGATGGCGGCTCGGATACACCGTCGCTCCCCAAGCGATGACCGCCGCCATCACCCTGGTCAACGACCTCTACTACGTCTGCGCTCCGACTCCGCTGCAGCTCGGGGCGGCGCGGGGCTTCGACGCGCCGGCGAGCTACTTCCAGGAGCTGCAGTCCGGCTACCAGCGCAAGCGCGACCTGATCTGCGCGGCGCTGCGCGAGGCAAGGCTCGATCCCATCGTCCCCGAGGGCGCCTACTACGTGCTGGCGGATTGCAGCCGGCTCGGCCTCGCCACCTCGCGCCAGGCGGCCATGCACCTCCTCGAGACGACCGGGGTGGCATCCGTCCCCGGCAGCGCGTTCTACCGCGGCGCCGAAGGCGAGAAGCTCTTGCGCTTCTGCTTCGCCAAGGACGACGACGTGCTGGCCGAGGCATGCCGGAGGCTCTCCGGCCTGAGATGAGATCGCCCCTTCTCGCCATCTTCCTGGTGGTGCTGGTCGACATCCTCGGCCTCACCATCCTGCTCCCGCTCCTGCCCTTCTACGCCGAGCATTTCGGCGCCAGCCCTTTCGTCGTGGGCCTGCTGGTCAGCACCTACGCGCTTTGCCAGCTCGTCGCCGGACCGGTGCTGGGACAGATCTCCGATCACGTCGGCCGCAAGCCGGTGTTGCTCGTCAGCCAGATGGGAACGCTGGCCGGCTTCGTCGTCCTGGCCTACGCGCCCAATCTCTTCTTCCTCTTCGTCGCGCGCGTGATCGACGGGTTGACCGCGGGAAACCTCTCCATCGCGCAGGCCTACATCGCCGACGTCACCGCCCCCAAGGAGCGCTCGCGGGCGTTCGCCGTGATCGGCATCGCCTTCGGCATCGGCTTCCTCATCGGACCGGGCGCGTCCGGATACCTGAGCACCCACTACGGCTATCACGTGCCGATCCTCTGCGCGGCCGCCCTCTCCTTCCTCAGCATCCTGGGGACGGCGTTCCTGCTTCCGGCCGTTCCACCGCATCCGGAAGACGCCCTGCCCGCGACGGCGCTGGAGGAGATGGAGGCGCCGGTCGCGCCGGGCGGAAAGCGGCTGCGCATCTTCGATTGGGGAACCTATCTGCAGTACTTCCGCCGGCCGGTGCTGAACCGGATGCTGGTGGAGTTCTTCCTCTTCGCCTTTGCTTTCGCCATCTTCACTTCGGGCTTCGCGCTGTTCGCCGAGCGCCGGTACAGCTGGCACGGGATCCCCTTCGGCCCCAAGGAGGTCGGCTACACCTTCATGTACGCCGGCCTGGTTGGGATCCTGGTGCAGGGCTCGATGCGACAAGGCGCCCTGGTGCGGCGGCTCGGCGACGCGCGCCTGGTCACGCTGGGATTCGCCTGCGGCGCCGCGGGATACACGCTGCTCGGTCTCAGCCACGGGATCGCCTCGCTGATGATCGCCGCCACCATCGCCTCCTTCGGCACCGGCGTGCTGCGCCCGGCGCTCACCAGCTTGATCACGCAGCACGCCTCGCGGCGCGAGCAAGGGGTCGTGCTCGGCTTGAACCAGTCGCTGCTGTCGATCGCGCAGATCGTGGGTCCGGCCATCGCCGGAGCGCTGATCGATCACGGCCACCTCACCGCCTGGGCGCTCTGGGCGGCGGCGGCGCTGGGGGCAGGTCTGGCGCTGAACCTGCGCGCCCGCGCATTGGGTGAGCGGGTGCCGACGCCGACCTGAACGCTCTACACGTTGCGGGCCAGGCCCAGCACCACCTCGATCGCGATCAGCAGGAAGATGGCCGCCTCCAGCAGCCACATGCGCCGGTCCCGCGCCACGTCGAGGACCAGCTCCAACGACTCCTGCACTCCCTGCAGCTTCTGCGTCAGCGCGCTGTACCGGTCGACCAGGTCGAACTCCGCGCGCAGATCGTCGTAGATGCGATCGAGCGCCGGATCGTCCCAGGTGCATCCGGCTTGTCGAGCAGCGAGAGGACCGAGATCACCTCCGCCCGGGTGCCGATGGCCTGTCCGATGAACCGGTGCAGCTCGCGCGTGCGCAGCGGGACGCTGCCGCGCCGCTCCAGCGGCTCGACCAGCGCGTCCGTGCGACTGAACAGCTTCTCGACGATGCGCTCGTAGTACTCCATGGCGGCGCTCTGGGCGACGATCAGCGCCACCACGGCCGCCCTCCCCGGCGACAGCTGATCGACCGCCAGGGTTCCGTCCACGATGTCCACGCGCGCGCCCGGCTCCTCGCGGACGGTGAAGCTCTCGCGGACGACCTGGGTGGTGAGCCCGGGCCGCGCGCGATGCAATTGGGCGAGCTCCGCCTCGCGGCGCTCGGGCGGCACGTTGTGGAAGACGACGGCGCCGAAGGGATAGAGGAAGATCTCACCTCCGTCGGTGGGGACGTACAGCTCGCGCCGATCCAGACGAGCGCCCGGGAACGCCGGGGCGAGGTCGCGCAACGAGAGGTTCTCTTCGAACGCGATGGCAGTGAACTGGTGGGTCGTTCCCGCCATGGCGTCGCGGACTACCACACATTTCAGAACGGGACCGCGAAATGATCGTGCGCGCGGGCTTCTAGAAACCGCGGGACGCCGGCGAGCCCGGGACGTACGCAGGACCCATCTGGAGACGGATCCCGCCGGTCGCCGCCAGCAACGTGAACGCGAACGGGAAGGTCGCCGTCGTTCCGTTGGGCTGGATCAAGCCGGGAGGCGGGTTGGGGAACCGCTGCACCACCCGGAACGCGTCCACCGCCACCTCGTCGAGGTACTGCACCCCCGAGGACGAGGCCACGTGGACGTCGGTGATCTCCCCGTCGCGGTCCAGCGTGAACTCCACCACCGTCCGCCGATCCTTGTACGAGTAGATCTGGCCGCTCGGGTCGCGCTTGCCGGCCGCGTCGATCACCTTCTGCGTCCAGACGCGTCCCACCGCCTCTTTCACCCGGTTGAAGAACCCCGCGTACTTGAAGCTGCGGGCGTTGAGGAAGGTGCCGTCTCCTTCCTCGATCCCGCGCAGGTCGTCGGGCATCGGACCGCCGGCGATGGGTCCCACGCCACCGATAGGCTCGTCCAGGGTGAGCTTCAACGGCCGCTGCTCGCCGGGCGCTCCCGGCGCGGCGCCTGGATCGCCCGGACCGATGCTGGAGGCGTTGCCCCCCTTGCCCCGTTCCGCGATGGCAACCCTCTTGCCGTTCCCCTTCACCGCGTCGCTGCCCTCGCGGCTGCGGATCGTCCCGTCCGGCGATTCGGCGATGCGCAGGGCGTCGCGGCGGCTCTTGCTGGGGAGCTCCGCGGCCTGCTTCTCCCGCCGGTGCTGGGCGCCGCCGCCGTTCTTGCCGTTGTCCCCGGGCTGCGCGCTCGTCGGCGGAGCGCCCTGCTCGGTCTTCTCGTCGCGGCCCTCCTTCTGCACCTTGGAGAGGGCGTTCTTGTAGAAGGCGCTGGTGTCGCGCGCCCGCGTCTCCTTCTCCACGCTGCTGTTCTTCTCCGAGAGGAACTTGGTCGGCTTGTCCGGCGCCTTGTCGTTGGTCGGGCCCAGCGCGACCACCTGCCCGCGCTCGAGCTCTTCCTTCTTCACCACCGGCCGGAGCACCACCGCCGGCGGGAGCTTCGGCAGTTGCTGCTGCCCGTTCGCGCTCGTCTGCGGCCCGCCGCGGAGGCCCTGGAGCTGGGAGCGGTTCGCCGTCACCAGCGAGACGACCTGCGGCGGCGTGTGCGGCGCATGGAAGATCGCGTCCCGGGCGATCCCGAGCAGCAGCAGGAAGTGCGCCGCGATCGAGATCGCGATCGCCAGGGTCAGGCGCGTTCCGCGCCGCGACGGCTGCTGGGGCAAAGGCATGCCGCGCGTATTGTAGCCTCGGGCAGGCCCGGTGGGCGACTCTCGCAACATTCGCGGGTGCTCCGCCTTACGGCTGTCCGTCTGAAGAAGCACCTGCTTCCAACACCGCGCCGCGCCTAGTAAATCCTCACAGGAGCGGCCCCTGAGTAGTACCAGCCCAGGATCTCCCTGTAGCTCGCGCCTTTCTCGGCGCGGCCGATGGCCCCGGTCTGGCACATGCCGCTGCCGTGTCCCCAGCCCCCTCCGGCGAACGTCCAGCCCGCGCGATCGCGTTCGATCACGAACATGCCGCTGTTGAGGTTCCGGAAGAGCTTGCGGATGGGCAACTCGCCATCGATCCGGGCGGTCGTCCGGCTGCCCGCGATGCGCAGGGCGCGGGCGCGGCCGGAGACCCCCCGGCCCTGGACGGTGAGACCCCGCACCGACCCGACGCCGAGGGGCGCGCAGATCTCGTCGACCTCGGCTTGTGAAAATGTTCGACGCCAGCGCACCTTGTCGGCCTTGGCGAATCCGGATTGCGCGCAGTAGCTCGGGACGGGGTTGAGGCGGACGAAGCGGGAGACCAGCGCCTCCCGGATTCCGTTGCGAAACGGCGCCATGCCCTGGGCCGAGGGGTCGAAGTCGGGCCTCCCCCGCAGCGACGGATCCGCCGGACCGCCCCAGACCGCGTCGTTGTCCTCCGTGTAGCCGCCGCACACCGCCGAGTAGACCGAGTCGACCAGCCGGCTCTGGCCGTTCCGCTCGGCGAACAACGCCTCGCCTCGCGTCGCCTCGACGGCAGCGCCCGGGCCCGGCTCTTCGGCGCCGAGCCCCTTGTAGACCTGGCAGTGCTGCTCGGCGCAGAGCAGGTACGGGTCGCCGAGATGGCGCGCGCCGATCTTCGCCAGCACCTCGCCGCGCGCGGTCACCGCCTGCGCCTTGAGCGCCTCGATGTGCGCCCGGGGAAAGATCTCGCTGGGGACGACTCCCGTGACCAGGCGTTCCATCCCGACGGCGGCGACCAGCGCGAGCGACCCGGAAGCGTCCACCGTCGCGAACAAGCGTCCGGGATAGGTGCGGTCCTCATAGCCGTGGAAGGCGTAGCCCATGCCGAACTCGACCTGCTCGACCGCGATTCCGGGATCGGCGCGCAGCTCGATCGCGCTCTCGCCGATGGCCACCGAGTAGCCCCGCGGATCCCGCAGCTCGATGCGGGCGCGAGGACGGACCGCCAGCTCGCGGCGGATCTGCACGCGCGCGCCGAATCGCGCCTGCAGCTGCTGCGCCTGCCTCCGCGCCCCCGCCTCCGTCGCGTCGCCTTCGGCGAGCACGGCGTAACGGCGGGTGTCCACCACGTGCCCCGCGATGCCGTACGCCTCGCCGACCGTGGCCACCCGCACCGGAACGCCCCGGGCGGTCCACTCCTCGCGCGCCCGCCGCAGGCCGTTCTTGTCGTCGTAGCGAAGCTGTTCCAGCTCCACCCACGCCGCTCCCGTCCCTTGCGTCGAGTCCAGGAGCTGCAGCGTCCACCGGCCGGATGCTCCGTCGCTGACGGCGAGCCGCGATCCTCCATCGGCGGTCCGCGCCCGGACCGTGAGCGGGCCGCGCGGCATCACCACGATCTGCTGGCGCCCCTCCAGGATCCGCACCGTGATCAGCGGCTCCCCGCCCTCGAACGCGAGGCGCGTCGAATAGACCAGCTCCAGGGGATCGTCGGGCGCGGGAGCGCCGGAGAAGAGATCGTCCTGCGCCCGCAGCCCCCGGGAGAGCAGCGCGCCGCCGAGAAAAGAAAGAAACGTCCGGCGCGGCGTCTTCATCTGCGCAGGTGGGTCCGCTCCACGTAGGCGCGAAACGCGGCGCGCAGCCGTTTCGAGACGGGTCCCGGAACCCCGCCGCCGACGGTGCGGACCTGCTCGCCCGGCGACTCGAGGAAGACGAGGCTGGTCACCGGCATCGCCTCGCGCAGCGTGCTGGTCATGAACACTTCGTCCGCGGCGGCCAGCGCTTCGGGGCCGTGCGGCTCTTCCCGGAGGATGAGGCCTTCCTGACGGGCGATCTCGATGAACAGTCCCCGGGTGACCCCTTCCAGCATTCCCAGCGCCAGCGGAGGAGTGACCAGCACGCCGCGCTGGACGAAGAAGACGTTGGAGGTGGTCCCCTCCGTCACCCGGCCGCGCAGATCGAGGAGGATGGCGTCGTCGGCGCCGGCCACGTGCGCCTCGCGCAGCGCGAGGATGTTGTTCAGGTAGTTGCCGGTCTTGAGGGCGGGGTCGAGGGCTTGCGGAGGATTGCGCCGGGTGCGCGCGATCGCCATCTGCAGCCCGCGCTCGTACTGCTGCTCGGGAGGCGGGGAGAGGGGGCGCACGATGATCACCAGGCGGTTCTCCCCGCGCGCCAGGAGCGGCGAGAGCCCGAACTCGCCGATCCCGCGGGTC
>Ga0070708_100002939_pt1 | contig 13253 bp, 14 predicted proteins | sample KBSK5503metaG_FD_65469 | JGI IMG/M metagenome (GOLD analysis project Ga0070708, IMG submission 65469) | Corn, switchgrass and miscanthus rhizosphere microbial communities from Kellogg Biological Station, Michigan, USA - KBS K5-50-3 metaG | ecosystem: Host-associated > Plants > Roots >...
CGCCGTTGCGCGTGGGGATGCCGTCGGCGCCCGGATACGTGCCGAAGTAGTGATCAAAGGAGCGGTTCTCCTGCATGATGACGACCACGTGGCGGATGCTGCCGAGGCCCGCGCTGGCGCCCGCTCGAGGAACGATCGCGATGGCCGCCGCCGCTGTCGCCATGGTCGCTGCAGCGATAACGATCCCTCGGGACCGCGCCATGCGCCTCTCCTAGCTACCCACTCCTGAGATCAGGATGAGCGGCTGCGGTCGTTCGGCGTGGGTCAGCCCCGGGTGACGAACCGGCAGCCGATCCCGACGACCATCAGCGTGGCGGCGAGGACGACAAGCTGCATCAGTCCCAGGTTGACCATGGGTCACCTTCCCCGTTCCGTTACGTCGTTCATACACCCGCCGGGCGCCAGGCGCTAGGGCCCGCTCGATGGGGCTGGCTTTGCACCCCCTCGGAGCCGGTACACTGGGTCCATCGGTTGTCCCCTCGGGTCGACAGCCGCCGGTGCACGGGAAGAGCACCGGGAAACATACGTGTCCCCCGGGACCCATCCATTGGGAGACCGCAACTGCACACGACCGACATCGAGACGCTCGTCTTCGGCGAGGCCGAGGGCAGCGTCACGCAGCGCGAGCTCGAGCTTCTCCGCGCCGATCCCGAGGGGTGGGCGACCACCCTTCGTCGTCTGATCGCCGAGACCGAGGACGCGTTGGCGAGCGTCGCCCGCAAACGGGGAGCGGAGCAGCAGCAGGCCCGCGCCGACCTGTCCCAGGAGCGCGACATGCTGAGCGCCGCCCTGCGTCGCCTCGAGGGGGACGACACCGAGGCGGGCGAGGAGGCGGGCGAGGAGGCGGTCGAGCCCGAGCCGGAGCCCGACGGAAGGCGAGCATCTCCGCCGCCGGCGCGTCCGCGCCGGGTGACTGCGCTGCAGGGGTCGTGGAGCAAGGGTTCGGTGCTCGTGTGGGGGGCGGGCGACGGCGCCTCGCCGGCCACCGCCGACGAGCTCGAGGGGATGCTGGCGGCCGCAGGCGGGGGCGCCATCTCGTGGAAGACCCACCGCGCCGGGGTCACCGTGCCCGGGAGCGAACGTTTCCACGCAGTGGCGGCGCCGATGCGCGACGCCCTCGGGTGGCTGGTCGGCATCGGCGGCGGCCAGCTGGCCACCGACGCCGCGCCCAGCCTGAGGTGGCTGGGCGACGTCGCAGTGTGGGCCACCGAGCTGGTGGCCAGCGGCGACATGGTGCCGACGATCGTGCGTTCGAAGCGGGGAGCGGCCTCGGCGCCGAAGGGAGCGGGCACGTACCGAGTGCGGTGGGTGCCGGCGGTGATCGACCCCAATCGTTTGCGGGTGCTGGCGGCGGGCATGCCGACGGCCATCACCGTGGTCGACCCGTCGGCCCAGCCGATGGCCACGTGCCGGTCGGTGCTGGGTGCGGCGGTCGACACCATCTGCCGCGCGGGCGCGTCGCGGCTCGTGGCCCCCGCCTCCGCCCCGGTGGCCCGCACCCGCGAAGACGTGTCCGAGGCGGTGCTCGCCGGTCTCAACGGCGCCCCCTTCACGGCGATGGACTCGGTCGCGTCAAAGGTCGCCCGCAGCCTCGAGAAGTGGACCGGCCCGGTCACCGAGCCGAGCAACGTGCGCCTGCGCGTCCGGCTCGACGCGCCCGAGCGCGACGGGGGATGGCTGCTCACCGTCGACGCCACCGGCGTCGAGCGTGCCCCGCTGCCGGTCGAGCGGGCGCTGGCCACTCCTTCACGGACGAAGTCGCAGCGGGTCGAAGCCGAGTTGCAGCGGCTCGAACGCCTGCTGCCCGCGTTACGGCGCCCGACCCGCCGCCGCGGCGAGGTGGTCGTCGGTGCCGACGAGGCCTGGCAGCTGATGACCGGGACGGGGGCGACGCTGGTCGCCGCCGGCTTCGACGTCCTCGTGCCGCAGGCGTCGCCCCGCCGGCCCAAGGCCCGGCTCCAGATGCGGGCCGAGAGCATCTCCCAACCGTCGGTCGTCGGCGCCCGCCAACTGTCGAAGGTGCAGTGGTCGGTGCTGTTCGACGACCTCGAGCTCGACGCTTCCGCCGTGGCCAAACTGGCCGCCGAAGCCCGCCCGTTCGTGCAGGCCCGAGGACGGTGGGTCGAGCTCGACAAGGCCGATCTCGAAGCCGCGGCGCTGGCGCTCAAGGAGCAGGACAAGGTCACCGAGCTGTCGGGCGCCGACATCCTGCAGCACGCCGTCGGCCTGGGCGACACCGCGTTCGGCGGTCCCGTCCTCGTCGAGGGCAGCGGGTGGGCGGTCGACCTCGTTCGGGGGGCAACCGAGAACCCGCCCGAGGCGGTTGCCGCGCCCCGAGGGTTCAAGGGCAAGCTGCGCTCGTATCAGGCCGACGCCCTGGGGTGGCTGGGCTTTCTCGACCGCGCCGGCCTCGGCGGGATCCTGGCCATGGACATGGGCCTGGGCAAGACGCCGACGCTGCTGGCCCACTTGCTGATGACGCGGGGCGAGGGTCCCGTCCTCGTGGTGGCGCCACCGGCGGTGCTCGGCAACTGGTTCGAAGAGGCGGCGCGCTTCACGCCCAAGCTGCGGGTGCACATTCACCACGGCGGCAACCGCGCCGACTCCGACGAGCTCGACGACGTCGTCGCCGGGGCCGACGTGGTCCTCACCACCTATGGCACGGCGGTGCGCGACGTCGACGCCCTGGCCGACGTCGAGTGGCATCGCGTGGTGCTCGACGAGGCCCAGGCCATCCGCAATCCCGCCTCCGACACCGCCCAACTGCTGCGGCGGATCAATGCGAAGTACCGCATGGCGTTGACGGGGACGCCAATCGAGAACGGTCTCGGCGACCTGTGGTCGATCCTCGACTTCGTCAACCCTGGCCTCATCGGTCCCCGCCCGGCATTCATCGCGCAGCTGTCGCGCACGAGCGGCGGCGCCGAGGCATCCGCGGAGTCTGCGCTGCGGGCCCTCAACGGGCTGTTGATCTTCCGCCGCACCAAGGCCGAGCCCGAGATCGCCGCCGAGCTCCCCGACAAGATCGACGAGGTCGACCACTGCGGCATGACCACCGAGCAGGTCGGTCTGTACCAGGCGGTGCTCGACAACCTCATCAACGAGGGCATCGCCGACGACGACTCCACCCGACGCAAGGGCCATGTGCTCGCGGCCATCACCGCGTTGAAGCAGATCTGCGACCACCCCGCCGCCTACCTGCACGACGACACCAAGCCGCTCGAGGGTCGTTCGGGCAAGCTCGCCCGGCTCGAGGAGTTGGTCGAGGCGGTGTTCGCCGCCGGCGAGCGGATGCTGATCTTCACGCACTTCGCCGAGTGGGGCGAGCGCATGGCCACCCACTTGACCGAACGGTTCGAAACTCCCATCGTCTGCTACCACGGCGGCCTCGCCCGCGGCGTGCGCGACCGCATGGTGAAGGAGTTCCAGGAGGGCACCGGCCCCGGCGCGCTGGTGCTGTCGATCAAGGCCGGCGGGTCGGGGTTGAACCTCACCGCTGCCAACCACGTCGTGTTGTACGACCGATGGTGGAATCCGGCGGTCGAGGACCAGGCCCGGGATCGGGCGTGGCGCATCGGCCAGCGGAGCACAGTGATCTGTCACCGGCTGGCGTGCCCCGGCACCGTCGACGAGCGCGTGGAAGAGGTGGTGGCGGGCAAGCGGCGCATCGCCGACCTCGTGCTGCCCGCCCGCACGTCGTTGGGCGACCTCGCACCCGACCAGCTGCGGGCCGCGCTCGGGCTGCGCCCCGACGCCCTCGTCACCGATGTCGCCGAGCCCACGTCGTCGCGTGAAGAGGGGACGGCGGCATGACCCGGCGCCGAGGCCGGGCCAACAAGGCCGCCGCCCGCGATCGCTTCTGGGGCACGGCGCTACCTGAACCGGAGAGCCCGAAACCCATCCGTCCGACGCCCGACGCCGCCGGGCTGCTCCAGTCCCTGGGCGAGCCCCCCCTCCTGCCGCCGGCGACGGCTCACAACACGCTGGCGATTGTCTATGGCGAGGCGGTGCGGTTCGCGACCGCCCTAGCCGCCGCCAACGGCCTTCTCGATCTGCCCCCCGAAGCCGAGTGAAGCCGCGGGGCGTGGGGGCTGAGGCGCGGGTTGCTGAGCTTGGGCTGGTGTTGCCACCGGCGTTGAAGGCGGCCGGGAACTACGTCGACGCCGTGCGGAGCGGTGCCCTTCTCTTTCTTGCCGGGCACGGGCCCGTGCGCGAGGACGGCACGGTCGTGCACGGCAAGGTCGGCAGCGATCTCGACATCGACGCTGCGCGCGACGCCGCTCGCCTCACCGGCCTCAGCCTGCTGTCGACCGTGCGCCGCGAACTTGGGTCGCTCGACGACGTCCGTCGCGTCGTGAAAGTCCTCGGCATGGTGAACTGCGCGCCCGGCTTCAACCAGACACCGAAGGTGATCGACGGCTGCTCCGACCTGCTGGTCGACGTGTTTGGCGAGGACATCGGCCGGCATGCCCGCTCGGCGGTGGGCATGGCCGAGCTGCCCTTTGACATCCCCGTCGAGATCGAGATGGTTGTCGAGGTGTAGCGGTTACCGCCTCGGGCCTTCCTCGACCTTCAACGATCCCGCACCGGGGACGAATGTGGACTGCTCGCCAGTGTCCCAGCGCACCGAGATCATCGTCCCCGACACCGCCATGACTTCGCCCCGGCGGGGCGGGGTGCCGACCTTCTCCGACTCGACAACGACGTGGTCGCCAACGTCCATGCGGAGACCTCCTGTTTCGCTGCCTCTCGGGGTGGAGACTACCCCGACGTTTGGAAACGATGCCCGCGGAACGCTGGCTGCGATTCCAAACGTCGCGAGGGGCCGTCAGTGGCAATCGCCGCTGACGGGAAAGGGCTGCGGGTCGGGCGCCCTGCCCGTCTGGGGGTCGGGGTAGTGGAGGCAGTCGAGGTCGGTGCGCACGGCGACGGGCACTTCGAAGATCGGCCCGCCGCCGTCGGGGTCGATCACGCTCGTTCCACCAGAGGCGATGAACTCGATCATCTGGGTCTGGCCCTGCTCCCGTCCCGCGAGCCGGGGGTCGGCGAGGAAGCCGTGGGGATCGGTGCCGTAGGTCGGGGTCTTGTCGTTGCGGTAGTAGGTCACCCGGTCGAACAGCGCGCCGGCCCGGTAGATCGTTCCTGCCGTCGGGTTGGGGACGGTCTGGTCGCCGTAGGCGCTCTGGAAGATGACCCGCTTCTCGGGCGCGCCCCGCAGTGGCCGCAGCCGGATCAGCGGCGTGAAGCTCTCGGGGCTGCCCGACCGCTCGTACCAGTTCGACGACGCGAACGACTCCTGCAGGGCGATGGCCCCGCGGAATGGGCGGGTGATCGGAGCCTCGGGCCGCCCGGGGATCGACTCGGTGAAGCCGTCGCGGCCGGGGCCGCCGTTGAGGAGGTTGGGGCGGCTCACCCGCAGCTTGTCGGCCAGGTCGCCGCGGAACCCCGACAGGCGGGCGATGTCGACTATGGGCCCGCCGGGCACGTTGAGCACGCCCACCTGGAGGTGGGTGTCGGTGCCCATCAGCATCGACCCGTAGATGCCGCCGAAGCTGATCCCGTAATAGCTGATGCCGGTTCTGCGCAAGACGTCCTTGCCCACGCCGGGGACGTCCACGCCCGCCTCGATCATGCGGACCATCGCCATGTTGTCGGCGACGGTCTGGATCAGGCCCGAGCGCAGCCCGTCGAGGGTCTTGCGCGACGGCCGATCGGCAACCACCCGCCCGCCGGTGTCGACGGTCTTGTGGTCCGTCGGCCCCACGCCGTCGTTCAGGCCGTCGCCGATGCGGCCGTCCCCGTCGAGGTCACGGCCCCGCCCGTAGGTCGGGAACGTCGTGGCCACCGGGCCCTGGTTGACCATGACCACGCCGTTGGGGCCGAAGGAGTGCCCGGCGGGATCGGTGGCGATGGTGGCGATGCCCCGGGCGGCGTTCTGATCGGCGCTGACGAATACGTCGTACTTGCTGCGGGTGAACCCGGGGCCGTAGACGGCCACCGGCCATCCGGCGGCCGGCGGCGTGCCCGCAGGGAGGACCAGCACGAAGCCGAGACGGTCCTTCCCGAACGGTCGGGGCGTCTGCCGCGACGGCACCGCGGGGATCTCGCCATCGGTCAGCCCGTTGAGGCTGTCCTCGTGGAAGGACGACGACCGGTACTGGTATCGCGGCGCGTAGAAGTTGCCGAAGGCATACGTTCCCGCGCCGGCGACGGTGTTGGGGACGAGGGCGTCGCCAGTGTCGGTGTCGAGGGGCCTCCTGGGGTCGGCATAGGTCTGCCAGAAGTGCTGGATCTGCGTGACCGAGCCCGCCGGGAACACGGTTGGCACCTCGGCGGCGGTGAACTCGGCGGTGCGGTCGGCGCGGGTGATGCCCGCGGCGGCATAGGCGGAGCCGTCGTCGAGAGCACGGCGGATGCGCTCGAGCTCGCTGGTGGCCGTACGGGTGGTGAAGCGCACCTCGCAGCGGTCGCCGCAGGCGTCGATGCCGCGACCGCTGGCGTCGCGCACGCGAGATGTCACGACGATTGAGTAGGTCGTGCCCTCCCGGAGGAACTCCTTGGTGATGCCGGCGAGGGTGCTGGTCGCGGGATCCCAGACGAGCTGTGTCAGCCCTGTGCGTCCGTCCCGGCCGGTGACGTAGACGCTGTCGTCGGTGATCGAGTTCACCCGGATGGGGCCGCTGAAGGGGATCGTGACCCGGGGCTGCAAGTCGAAGCCGTCGAGCTGGTTCAACATGGCGTAGCCGTCGCACAGCGAGTAGTTCGACGCGTCGCAGCGGGGGAGGGGCAGGTTGACCCGCCGATTGGTGAGCTGCCGGCCGTCGGTGACGGTGAAGCGGTCGTTGGGAAAGATCGTCGTCTGCGGCGAGGACCCCATGCGCACCGACGTGGCCGCCGCCGCCCGCACCACCGGCGCGGGGACGAGTAGGGCGGCGACGAGCGCCGACCACGCGATGGCGCGCGGCACGAGGGACGCTTGCCTGCGCATGAGTGAGGATTCGCCGCCGCCGGGCGGCTCCCCTACCGGCGGCGGGTTGCTGCCCGCTTGGCCGCGCCCGGCGGGGTGTAGTCGACCGACTTCTTGGTGGCGGCGTCGATCTCCGCCGGGCTGAGGAGCACGGTGACGTTGCTGGCGACCGCGCCCGCGGCGCCCACGGTCAGGCTGACCGCGGCGGCCGAGACGTTGTCGGGCAGGTCGAGGATCGTGAAGACGTCGTCAGTGCCGAAGGCGAAGTAGAACGCCTCGACGCTGCCGCCCAGGCCCTTCGTGAGCCGCTCGACCACCGCTTTGCGGCTCGAGCCCCCCTCCTTGAGCAGACCCTTGATCCCATCGGCCGTGTAGGACGCCTTCACCAAGTACTTGGGCATCGGCTTTCCCTTTCGATGTCGAAGTCGTGGGGCGTCAGCGACGTTATCGCTCCTTCCGGCGGCGGCGGCGAGGTGCGTCGGCTCCTTTGTACGTGCCGAGCGGCGTCAGGCGCCGGACGGCCTCGACCAGATCGGACTGGCAGGCCATGACCTCCTCGAGGTCCTTGTAGGCGCCGGGCATCTCGTCGAGCACCGCCTCCTTGCTGGTGGCGAACACCTTGCCGCCGGCGGCGGCGACCGTCTGCAGCTCCCGTTGCAGGGACAGCTCCTGGCGGGCCTTGCCCCGGCTGCGGGTGCGGCCGGCGCCGTGGCTGCACGACTCGAACGAGTCGGCGTTGCCGAGCCCGACGCCGAGATAGGTGGCCGTGCCCATCGACCCGGGCGTGATCGTCGTCGTGCCCGGCGACGCCTTCACCGCCCCCTTGCGGTGTACCCACACCTCCTCATCGAAGTGGCGTTCGAGGGTGGCGTCGTTGTGATGGATGTTGACGATCTCGTCCCAACCGAACGAGTCGGGAAACCGCCGCTCGACGATGGCGGCGACCTGCTCGAGCATGTGGCGGCGGTTGTGTTCGGCGTACGACAGCCCCGCCCGCAGCGCGCGCTCGTAGCACCGGCCGACGTCCGGCCAACGCCCCTCGCCCGCGACCGGCAGCCACGCCAGCCCCGGATCGGGGACGCGGTGGCCCTCGGCCTCGCAGTGGGCCAGGGCCATGCGGTGGAAGTTGTTGCAGATGGCGCCGCCGACTCCCCGAGACCCGGAATGCAGCATCACCCACACGTCGTCTTCGGGCCCGACGAGCAGCTCGATGAAGTGGTTGCCGGAACCGAGCGTGCCGAGCTGCGACCGGCCGCGAGCCTCGAAGTCGGCACGGGCCAGCGGTCTCCCGGCGTCGACGCGGGCCGACGGCGACGTGCTCAACGCCACGCCGGAGACCTTGGCGGCCTCTTTCATGGCGTCGAACGCCGACGCCAGGAGGGCGTCGACGGTGGCGTCGGGTTGTGGATCGCGATGGCCCGCGCTGCCGGACGGGATCGAGGCCTGGACCCCGCCCATGATGTCGTCGCGGGCCACCGGGCCGCCGCGGCCGTTGCGGGTGGGCACGGGACCGAGGATGCCGGCGCCGGTCAACGTGGTCGGGACGATGGCCATGCCACAGCCGATGTCGTTGCCCACGGCATAGGGCGACAGCGCCCCGTGCAACGCCAGCACCGCGCCGATGGGAACGCCATAGCCCTGATGGCCGTCGGCCATCACCGCCACGTGATGAACGGCGACCGGAAGGGCGGCGCAGTTCAGCGCCTGCTGGCGAGCGCCGGGCTCGAGCTCCGGTGCCCACGAATGCACCGGCAGCCGGGCGCCGTCAATGACTTCCATCGTTGGTGATTACCTGTTCGAGGTCGCCGACCACGCCGGCGAGCTGGTCGGTCAACGGCCCCGGCAGGCGACGGCCGAGGATGTCGACCAGCGAGCGGTAGTACCACAGCTGGTCGTCGGGGCCGGCGCTGAACCGCGCCCACACGTCGTCGTCGGCGGTCGTGAGGTCGCGCAGGATCGAGCGGGCGTTGTGCAGCTTGTCGGCCGCCGACACCAGCAGCGCCGAGTGACTGGTGGCGTCGTCGTCGAGGTGCCGCAGGTAGTTCTCCTTGCGCTCGCGCCACGGCGGCTTGGGGACGACGTCGGTGTCGGTCACGGCCGCCACGACGCCGGCCACGGTTCCGCCGAAACGGCGACCGATCTCCGCAAGCACCGGCGCGCCGCCCTGGTCCTCGACGGCGTCGTGCAGGAGGGCGGCGATGGCGTCGTCCTCGGCGCCTCCGTGCTCCAACACCAGCGCGGTGACGGCCAGCAGATGAGAGACGTAGGGCACCCCCGTCCCCTTGCGTGTCTGGTTGCGATGAAGCTCGGTCGCCCACCCCAACGCGTCGACGAAGCGGGGTCCCAGCACAACCGGCGTCGCCGTCACGGCACCATCATGGGTCGGCCAGACTCATGTCTATGACTGACATCGGTGAGTTCTCTCGTTTGGCGGCACGCGACAGCGGATTGGTGGTGGCATCGACCTTGCGGGCCGACGGCACCATCCAGTCGTCGTTGGTGAACGCTGGCGTCCTCGGCCACCCGGTCTCCGACGAGCCCGTGGTCGGCTTCGTGGTTCGGGGCGACGCTCGCAAGCTGGCCAACCTCCGAGCCCGGCCCCGGACCACGGTGGTGGCTCACTCGGGATGGGAGTGGGTGGCGGTCGAGGGACCGGCCGCCCTCGTCGGGCCCGCCGACCCACAGCCCGACTTTGACGCCGAGCGTCTTCGGCGGCTCCTGCGCGTCGTCTTCACCGCCGCCGGCGGCACCCACGACGACTGGGACAGCTACGACAAGGTGATGGCCGACGAGCGCCGCACCGCGGTGCTCGTCCAGCCGGCGCGCGTGTACTCGAACGCCTAAGGGAGCGGGTTGTTCTGGAAGAGGTTCCAGACCCGGTTGTGAAGATCGTCGGCGTCGGCGCTGAACAACTGGTTGATCGGCCAGTTGTGCGACTGCGGGTAGACCCGCCACAGCAGCTCCACGCCAGCGCTGCAGGGCTTGTAGTGGATCGCCTCGACGACCACGCCTGACTCGGCTACCCCGGTCGTGGGGCAGCCGTTCCTCGCCAGCCATTGGTCGCGGGTGTTCACGTTGACCACATAGCTCGAGATGGGGTCGAACAGACCGCTGGTGATGGCGAGGGCGATCGGCCGGCTCGGCGTGCACGTCGAGCCGAACCACGCGGTCGGGGAGGGGATCGTGGGGTCGGCGCCGGCGTGGACGTCGACGGACGCGAACAGGTCGGCGGCGTCGCACGCCAGCCGCGCCGTCATGAGGGCGCCGTTGGAGATGCCGGCGGCGTGCACGTGGTGAGGATCGATGCACCATGTTGCCGAGATGTCGGCGACGACGTTGCGCAGGAAGGTCACGTCGGCCGACCCGTGGGCCCAGTCCCAGCTGGCCCACATGCCGGTGCCGACGGGGTAGGCGACGATGAAGTTGTGGCTGTCGGCGTAGGTGCTCCAGCCCGACAGCATTTCCTCGTACCCCACCGGCTCGTAGTCGCCGTGCAGGTCGATCAACAGCGGGACCGACGTGCCGGTGAGGTTGGCGGGAACGTGCAGCGCGTACCGGCGGGTCCCGAGGTTGCGGGTGATCGTCGCGCCCGTGCCCGTCAGGGTGCAGGTGGCCGCGCCTACGGGACCGGAGCGGGCCACGACGACGCCGGCCGTGCTCAGGACGGTGGCGACAACCGCGAGTACCCCGCACACTCGCCGCATCGGGCCGTCACGCTACTGCCTGGCGTAGGGTCGCGGGGCGGTGGCGCGGGATCCGTACGACATCCTGGGCATCGCCCGGGACGCGACGCTGGCCGAGGCGAAGGCTGCCTACCGCCGGCTGGCCGAACTGTTCCACCCCGACCGTCTCGAGGGCGTGCGCGACGAAGTGCGGGCCGAGGCCGCTCGTCGCATGCGGGAGGCGGCCGACGCCATGCGAGCGATCCGAGACGGCCTCGGGCGGCCGCTGCGGGCGCCGGGCCAAAAGAAGCCGCCGGGGCCGCGCACGACGCCCCGCAGACCGCGTCCGGCGACAACCCGAAGCGACCCGGGCATTCCCGAGCGTCCTGGCGGGATCAAGGCGGGCAAGAAAGCGGCGGGGCCGTCCGACGCCGTCACCGAGGCCACCGCCCGGGAGTACCACGTCGTCCTGCGGGCCGCCGAGAGCCGGTCGATGCACGTCCGGTGGAGTGGGCGCCACGCCGCCGCCACCCTCGCCGCCCTCCGGCACGGGCATCGCATCGACGGCCTGGTCCACCAGGTGGAGTGGGGGTGTTACGAGGTCGAGCTTGACGGCGCCGCCACCAAGCGCCTCCTGTCGTCGGTCCTTCATGACGACGCCTGGCACGACGATCCCGTCGAGGTCCTGCATCTCGAGGCGGCGTCCGGTGGGGACCGGTCGGAGCTGGCGCTGGCCGACGTCCTCGACCTGCTCGACGACGCGCTGCGCTACTCGGTCCTCGCCGACGTCTACTAGACGTGCAGGCGGGCGGGGCGGCCCTCGTTCTCGCTGATGATCTCGGCGGCGGCCTCGACCAGCTTGTGTGACAGGTCCGCCAGGGCGCGGGCGGCGGCCAGCTCCTCGCCGACGACGGGCACGTTGGCGTCGGTGGGGTTGCGCCGGGCTCGTCCGAACCCGTGGAACACCACCCCTCGCAGCGACAGCTGGGCCCGGGCTTCGGTGTGGTCGTCGTCCTCGGTGAAGGTGAGCTCGATCTCGCTGGTCTCGATCATCTCGACCCTCCTTCTCGGATTCGGTCCCAGCGTACGGCGGTCGGGCGGGATAATCCCGCGGTGCCGGAGGACCGCTACGGGCTCGAGGTCACGACGACGTCGCCGAGGGCGTTGGAGTTCTACGGCGAGGCCCTCGATCGCTCCCTCGCCCAACAGTCGGGCGCGGAGGAGCTGCTGCGCGAGGCGGTCGCCGAGGACGAGAACTTCGCGCTGGCGTGGGCGTTGCTCGGACTGGAGGAGCGGGGGAGCGGCGACATCACCGGCGGGAACAAGAGCGTCGCCCGGGCGGGGGCCGTCGCCGCCAAACTCACCGAGCGCGAGCGCAGCCAGCTCGGGGTCCTCGATCGATTCGTGGCCCTAGACGTCCTCGGCTGCGAGAAGGCCATGCACGCCCACGCGGACGCGTGGCCCCGCGACGCCGTCATCGTCATGCAGTCGCACTTCCTGTACAACATCTTCGACTGGCGTCTCGACCGCGACCGGCGACTGTTCGAGTTCCTCTCGCGGGTGGCGCCGTCGTACGGAGACGACTGGTTCATGGCCGCGGAGCTGGCGTTCGCCGTCGACGAGGTCGGCGACCACCGCCGCGCCCGGGATCTCGCCGAGCAGGCGCTCGAGGGCAACGCCATGAACGGGCGGGCCGCCCACGGCATGTCGCACGCGCTGCTGGAAGGCGGAGAGCCCGACACGGGAGCGAGCTGGCTGGCAGGTTGGCTGGACAGCTGGGACCGCGGCGGCTCCTTCGGTTGCCACCTTTGGTGGCACTTGGCGCTCTTCTCCCTTGCCCTCGGTGACGACGCCGGGGCCCGCCGGGCCTACGAAAGGATCTGGGGGTTCAAGGGCGAGGCCGTCGGTGTGGCCACCGACGCGCCGTCATTGGCATGGCGCCTCCATCTGGACGACCCGAGCGAGCCGATGCCGTGGGGCGACCTGGCGGCGCTTCCTGACAAGCCCGGGTTCACCTTCGGGAACATGCACCGGGCGCTGGTGCTGGCGGGCCTGGGCGACGTCGCCGCTCTCACCGCCTACGCCGACACGCTGGCGGCGTTGGGGGAGAGCGGCCACCCGACTGCGACATTGTGCGCGGCGTTCGCCCGCGGGCTGGCCGCCGACGTGCGGGGCGATCCAGGAGCAGCGGCGCGCACCATCGGCGATGTGGCGCCGTCGTTCCGCTCGTTCGGCGGCAGCCACGCCCAGGGCGAGGTCCTCGACGACACGTTCATCGCGGTTCTCGCCCGCGCCGGCGAGCGCGATGAGGCCGCCCGGCGCCTGCGGTCCCGCCTCGACCGCCGCCCGTCGCGACGCGACGAACGCTGGGTCGAACGGATCGGGTAGCGCGTCTTCTAGGGAGCGGGCTCGTCGAGCGACGTGGCGAAGAGGTTGTCGTAGGCCAGGCCCCACGGCGGCCGCAGGAAGCCGAGGGCACGCACGTCCTCGAACCAGTGGGCGAACGGCGACCGCTGCGAGAACGCCCCACCGCCGAGGACGCGCGTGAGGCGCAACAGCGAGTGCTCGGCCAGGTCGGCGACCGCCTCCTTGGCTCGCAGGGCCCCGTGCAGGGCCACGCTCGG
>Ga0070708_100002940_pt1 | contig 13240 bp, 12 predicted proteins | sample KBSK5503metaG_FD_65469 | JGI IMG/M metagenome (GOLD analysis project Ga0070708, IMG submission 65469) | Corn, switchgrass and miscanthus rhizosphere microbial communities from Kellogg Biological Station, Michigan, USA - KBS K5-50-3 metaG | ecosystem: Host-associated > Plants > Roots >...
GAAAACCACGTAGTCGAGCAGTTGGCTATAGCTGCCGGAAACGCACAGGATGCAAATCCAGACCATCTGAACCATCAGCGACACAGCCGGGGTTTTATATATGGGATGCAGTTTCGCGGTGCTGCGGAAAAATAAGCCGTCTTTGGCCATGGCGTAATAGACGCGCGCCCCCGACAGGATCAACCCATTGTTGCAGCCGAAACTGGAAACCATTATGGCGGCGGCCATCAAGTATCCACCGAAACCCCCAAACATTTGGGACAGGGCCGCGGTTGCGACCCGATCTTCCGTCGCATGCTGGATCCCACGCGCAAGGATTGTGGCGCCATTCGGATCGCCCACGAGCGGCAGGACATTCAAGTAGATCACGTTGCAAGCGATGTACAGCGCGATCACGACTCCCGTACCGAGCGCCAGCGACAGCGGCAAATTTCGTTTCGGATTTTGTACCTCGCCGGCAGTGAAGGTCACATTGTTCCATGCATCGGCTGAAAATAACGACCCCACCTGCGCCACCGCGAGAATGGTCAATGTCCCAACCATGGCGATGGCTCCGTGCGCCCCCACTGAAACCGGGTGCAAAGCGCTCAGGCCAGCATTGCGCCAGAAGTTCGGGCCAAAATTCGCCGCAAGTGCCGCCGCGTTGCGTCCAATAAACAGTCCCACTACGACCAGCCCCAGCAGTGCCGAAACTTTCGCGAACGTGAAAACATTCTGGATCATGGCGCCGGTCTTGACTCCAAAAATATTAATGACGGAAAGGACCACCACCATGAGAATCGCCATCAGGTTCTGCGTGTTCAACCCAACATCCATTCCGCCAAGCTTCATGGGCCCTATCTCGTAACTAGGGGCCGTCCAGTGCAGATGACCGATCCAGTGAGAGGAGGAAATCGAGGGGAAGAAAACACCGAGGAACCTGCCGAATGCCACGCCGACCGCGGCAATCGTGCCGGTTTGGATCACCAGAAACAGGGTCCATCCATAGAGGAAGCCCCAGAGCGGTCCGAGTGCCTCGCGCAGGTAAACATATTGGCCACCGGCTTGCGGCATCATCGCGGCAAGCTCGCCATAGCTGAGCGCGGCCACTATGGTCAGGAAACCGGTCACCACCCAGGCGCCGATCAACAGCGCTGGCGAGTTCACTTCCCGGGCGATCTCGGCGGAAACGAGAAAGATGCCCGACCCAATCATCGAGCCCATGACCAGCATGGTTGCGCTGGTCAGGCCGAGTGCTTTCACGAACTCGCGAGCTTCAGCGGCGCCTGCGGTATCTACGATCGCTGGCTTTACGTCAACGCTCAAATATCCTCCCACCCGATTCGTGTAGCCCCAGACGCCCTCGTCTGGGGTGGGCAGGTGAGGGCACCTGCCCCTACATGATTCTCGCCCACAAGACTTTAACCTAGAATGCGCAAAAATTCCTCTGCTGATTTACGGGGCTCTCGTATCAAGTCAGATATCACTGCCACCGAGTCTGCGCCCGCATCGATTACGGCCCGGCAGTTTTCCCTGGTTATTCCGCCAATTGCAACCAAAGGCTTCCCGGTACGCTCGCGGGCCTGCCGCACTCCGGCTAGGCCAATCACCGGGTCAGGATTCGTTTTGCTGCCCGTTGCAAAAACTGGTCCCATCGCAATGTAGTCGGCAGAGGTTCTGTCTGCCTCGCTCACCTGCTGTGCATTGTGTGTGGAAAGACCTAGCCAGCGCTCCAGCCCGATGATCTTCCGCACACTCTCGGGCGAGAGATCGTCCTGGCCAACATGCACCCCGTGGAATTCCGCTGCCAGGCAAAGGTCGGCACGGTCATTCATGATCAGCCTCGGCACGTGTGGCGCGGACACTCTTGTCCGCGAACGCCTGCGCAATTCCCGTGCGAGGGCCAACAGGACTTCCGCGTCGCCGGATTTGTTGCGATATTGGATCAGCGTAACCCCAGCCGCGAATAAATCCTCAGCGGCGCGAAATAAACCTTCGGAGTCAGAGAAACACGAGACATCAAGAATCGCGTACAAACGCGGAAGTGACATCATTTGGAAAGTTGACTGCAAGAAAAATTAGGCCGGGACCTTCTCTTTAGTATTCCTCGCCAAAAACCGCTCGATGAAGCTGGTGTCAGTGTGACCGGCGTGAAATTCCGGGTCGGCAAGTATTTTCCGGTGCAAAGGGATTGTCGTGTACACGCCTTCCACGATAAACATCTCCAGCGCGCGCGACATGCGGGAGATTGCCTCTTCACGGTCCTTGCCGCGTACGATCAGTTTTGCAATCAAGGAATCGTAATACGGAGGAATTGTGCCTTCGGCATAGGCTGCCGTGTCCACGCGCACGCCGGTTCCGCCGGGCGGATGGAAGGTGGTGATCTTGCCTGCTGAGGGTGTGAATTTCTCAGGATGCTCGGCGTTGATGCGGCATTCTATGGCATGGCCCCGATTCAGGATCGGGCCGTGCAGGACATTCTCTAGACTCTCACCGGCCGCCAGCAGAATCTGGCTCTTCACCAGGTCAACGTCGGTCACCATCTCCGTCACCGGATGCTCCACCTGAATGCGGGTATTCATTTCGATGAAATAAAGTTTGCGGTCCTGGTCCATGAGGAACTCGATGGTGCCGGCATTGACGTAGCCGATATCGGAAAGCGTTCGGCACAACGTCTGCCCGATCTGCTCGCGCAGCTCGGGAGTCACATGGGTCGAAGGCGACTCCTCTAAGAGCTTCTGATGCCGGCGCTGGATACTGCACTCGCGCTCTCCCAGGCTGGCGACCGTGCCGAACTGGTCGGCAAGAATCTGGAACTCGATGTGGTGCGGGTGCTCCACATACTTTTCCATGTAGAGGTCCCCGTTTCCGAAGGCGGCTGCAGCTTCCGACTGCGCTGCATTAAACAAGGCCGGCATCTCTTCTTCGGAGCGGACAATTCGCATGCCGCGTCCGCCGCCTCCCGCCGAAGCCTTAATGATTACCGGAAAGCCCACGGTGCGTGCCCATTCCAGGGCTTCACCGTCGCTGCCGAGAACACCGTCAGAGCCGGGAAGAATCGGGACACCTGCCTTCTTCATCGCGGCGCGCGCCTTCTCTTTTTCGCCCATGAGACGAGTGATTTCCGGAGGCGGCCCAATAAATTTCACATTGCAGGTTTCGCACACTTCGGCAAAGTTTGCGTTTTCGGAAAGCAGTCCGTAGCCGGGATGGATTGCATCCACATTTGCGATTTCTGCTGCGCTGATGACCGCAGGAATATTGAGATAGCTTTGCGAGAGTTGAGGAGGGCCGACGCAAATGGCCTCATCTGCAAAGCGCACGTGGAGAGAATTGCGGTCGGCCTCGCTGTAGATCGCAACGGTGCGGATGCCCAACTCCTTGCAGGCGCAAATTACCCGCAAAGCGATTTCACCACGGTTAGCAATCAGGATTTTCTTGAACATTTAGGTTGACGTTAGGCGACAGCGCGGGCGGGGACGCCCGTGCCTCCACAAACTTGAGCTCTGGAGGCGCGGGCGTCCCCGCCGGTGCTCAACTCCATCACTTTTTCGGCCTTATTGCGAACAACTCCTGTCCGTACTCAATCGGCTGGCCATTGTTCACCAGCATCTTGACAATCTCACCGGAGACATCCGCCTCGATCTCGTTCATCAGCTTCATCGCCTCAACGATGCATAACACCTGCCCAGCTTCGACCATATCTCCCGGCTTCACAAATGGCGGTGACCCTGGAGAAGGCGACTCATAATAAGTGCCCACGATCGGGGAACGTACCATGTGAAGTTCTTCCTGCACCAGAGCCGGTTCAGCAGGAGCCGCTGGCGCCGCGACCCCTGGACCAGTCTGAATATGGATCGGTGACGCAGGCGCGGGGTGAACGGTGATGATTCTTTCCGCCGGCGCAGGAGTTGCCGCCTCTGGTGTACCGCGCTTGATGCGCACCTTGACGTCGCCGCGCTCGAGTTCGAACTCGGTGATGTCTTTCTCGATTAGAAATTCTATGAGTTCTTTGAGCTCTTTTTGGTTCATGCGTTTGCGGCAGGTCAACGTTCCGCGATCAAACGGCCATTCTCGGACGCTAAAAAAGTGCGCGTCTAACTCAGAGCACGATTAGATCTTTGGGACAGGAGGTCAGAATCTCACAGCCCGTGTCTGTGACCACAACCGTGTCTTCGATGCGCACCCCTCCTTTGCCGGGCAGATAGACGCCGGGCTCAATTGTGATCACCATTCCCGTTCGCAGCGGTTCGTTTTGACCAGCCGCAATCCGCGGAGCTTCGTGGATTTCGAGCCCTACTCCGTGGCCAGTGGAATGCGTGAAGAATCTGGCTAAGTTTCGCTTGTGCAATAACTTACGAGCAGCTCGATCAACTTCGCCAACGGTAGCCCCAGGCTTCACAGCTTCAAGCGCTCCTTGCTGGGCTTCGCCGACTGCCTCGTACACCCGGCGCGCCTCTTTCGGCGGACGACCGACGTGCAGCGTCCGAGTCATGTCGGAACAGTAGCCCGCGAGTATAACACCGAAATCGCAGACCACGAATCCTCTGGCAGGAATCGCCGCTGCGGAGGCCCTCCCGTGCGGCAGAGCCGACCTCAGGCCGCCTGCCACGATCATCGGGAAGGCCATCTGCTCCGCTCCTGCCTTGCGCGCCGCAAATTCAAGCTCGCCGGCAACTTGCAATTCCCGCACACCCGGACGGATCGCGTCCAGCAGAACAGCAAAGAGGTCATTTCCCAACCCGCAGGCGCCGCGGATTCTTCCAATCTCTTCCGCATCTTTGATCATGCGCATCTGCTCCACAATCGGCGGAGCTTCCACCAACTTCGATCCACGCCGCACGGCCTTTGACAGAACGTTTCGCTCCGCGACGGTCACATGCGCCGGCTCAATGCCAATCCTGCGCAGCGAAGCCTGGCTCGCCAGCCAATCGCCGGCAGCGGTGAGAGCCGGGTTGCGAATGATCTTGACTGTCGCGCTTTTTACCTCCGCTCGCGCCTGCTGGGTATAGCGCCCGTCGGTGAAGAGAACGCTGTCTCGCTTACTGATTACCAGCGCGCCCGCGCTGCCGCTGAATCCGCACAGATAATGGACATTAGGAAGATGAGTAATCACGAGTGCGTCCATGCGGCTCTTGTCGAGCACCAGTCGCGCACCGGCCAACCGGCCTTTGTGATCCATGAACAAAGTCTACCGCACGAACGCAAAGCGTTCGGCCAGCACATGCACGAGCCAGGCAGTCACAACGGAGTGCTGAAATATCTCGGACAGCAAGCGCTGCCCGGGTAAGCCACTGACATTAAACAGTTTTACTTCGAGCACGGTTCCACAGCCACTTTCCGCACTTTTCATTTAGACTGTAAGCTGAATTGCCGCTACAGCGGCACCCAGGTGGACAATGACAAGTCAGGTTGAAAGCTCCCAGGATAAAGATACGTGCCGGAAGTTAATCAGCCTTGGTTATGCCCGATCCAACAGAGTGCGGCTTTACGGCCAGGAAGTTCAACTGGTCTCGGATCCATTCCCGAAGGAGGGTGGAATCGCGGTCGAAGTCGTCAGTCGTAACGATTCAGTTTCACGAACGATGAAACTTCCGCTTTCCATATTGCAAATGGCCTCTCAAAAACGAATTGCCTGAGAGCTTTCGAATTGCTTTGTTACGATGAAAGGCGCCGATCCTTGAAGAAGAGGATCGGCGCCTTTGTTCAGCGGAGCTATCTTGTCACCAGTTATCGCCCTGACGCGGCTTCCTGATACGCCAATAACATGGCAGCACCTCTCCAAATGTCGGCCTATCTTCGCGGGTCCAAAAAACAATCCGCCGGTCCCAAAACCTTCAGGAATCCGGCGGCTGCTTTCTGCTAACCATTGCGCAGGCTCCTGTCAGCACATTTTCGCCGACAGGAACAGCGCGCTATGTTTCTATGACCCGAGGAGTGATGAAGAATATCAACTCCTGGTTTGAGCTAGTCACTGACTGGTGCTTGAACAAGTTGCCCAGCCACGGAATGCTTCCGAGCAGAGGGACTTGCGCTGTACTGATAGAGTTGTTCGTCTGAATCACTCCACCGATCACGACTGTTCCGCCATCGGTCACCAGCACCTGTGTGGTGGCCTGTTGCGTGATTAGCGCGGGGTTGCCGTTGATTTTGTTTCCGAAGTCAGGCGTGGTGTTCTCGACATCCACGTTCAGGAAGATTGTTCCCTCTGACGTAATCTGCGGAATCACGGTCAACCGCAGGAAGGCGTCGATATAACTCACGGTAGGCGGGCCACCTAGCTGGGCCAAGGTCGTAATCGGAATTCGCACGCCTTGTCTTACGACAGCCTGAATGTTGTTCTGCGTCACTACCCGGGGGCGGGACAGAATCTTCAACAAGCCTCGCGATTCAGCCATAGTGAGAATTGCATCCAGCCTGACAGCATTGCTGGCATTGACAAAGCTCAGGCCGCTGGTCGGCCCAGTAGCCGCAAGGTTAGAAAACAACGGGATCTGCACTCCAGTGCCGGGCGAGGGCGCCGCGGTGCCGAAGATCGGGTACAGCGCGTTCGAGGTATTAAAAACCGTTGTTGGCGACGCTCCCACCCCACTCGCGCCACCGAGATGGCTCGCCTGGTTGCCAAAACCGAAGCCAAGCTGGGTGCCGATGTCGCGGGCAAAGCTGCGAGTCGCAGCCACCACTCGGGCCTCGATTTCCACTTCCTGAGTCTTGCGATCAAGCTGCGCCAGAAGCCGGTCAATCGGCGGAATCACCGACGGGATGTCGGAAATGATCACCGCGTTGGTCCGGTCATCGGACACTATGTCACCCCTCTGGCTCAGGAACTTCTTAATCGTTATCGTGACGTCTTTGGAATGTGCGTAGCTTAAAAAGCGCGTCACCGTGACTTTTTCTACTGCCATCGCCTCTGCTTCCTGCTCCGCACGGCGGGATTCCGCTTCCTTGCGCAAAGTCTCCATAGTGGCAATACGCAGGACATTTCCGTCGAGCTTGCGCTCCATGGAATTGTTCTTCAAAACGATGTCCAATGCCTGGTCCCACGGTACATCGTCAAGCACAATCGTTAGGGTGCCTTTCACATCAGGATCTAAAACCACATTGAGGCCGCTGATTTCATGAATCAGCCGGAAGAAATCCTTGAGGTCTACGTCCTTGAGATTTACTGAGATCGGCTCCCCGGTGTATTTCGGACCGGTCGCGACCTGCTGATGCGTTTTCTGTTCAGCCGCCATGTTCACTGCCGGCTGAATTGCCGGAGTTGCAGGCTGGCTTGCGGCAGGAGCAGAAGACGGGGCCTGCGGCTGTATTGCAGCATTCGCTACAGGCAACAGATTGCCTTCCGGCCTTTCCACAAACTTCGAGGCTGCTTCCACTACGCGCGCAGGCGGATCCAGAGAGATTGGACCTTTCTTCGGCGTATACGAAGGTTCGACGAACGCAAAATCGGTAGCTTCAGTCTTCCTCACCTCGGAATCGCGCGCAGACGGAACTGCCAAAGCGGCCGCGGTCACTGGCGCCTTCGGCTCCGCCCTAGCGGTCTGGGTAGCAATCGAGCCGGCGCAGAGCTTCAGCGTCAGTTTCTCGTCGGGGCCCGGAACCAGTTCGTATTTGCAAGGCCGCTCCAGATCCACTACAACGCGAGTAGTGGCAGTGGAGTCAGTGCCCATCCGCACACCGGTCACGCCGTTGTTCCCGACATGAATGCGGCTGATCGAAGTGGCCAGTACCGTGTTGGGCAGATCGACAACGATCCGCGCCGGAGAGGAAAGCGTCTCCACTCGTGGCGAGATTGTGCCTTTGGCTGTCATTTCAATGCTGACGCCATTCTCCGCGCGCACCACACTGACTTTCGCCAGAGCAGCATGCACTGCTTCAATGCCCGTGCCTGGAGTCTGCGCTCCTGCCACCAGCACGATAGCCAGTAGTGCCGAAATTGTTCCCAGCAATTGCTTTCGCATTTCCCGTCTCCCCGCCTCTGATCTGCTCAAACCGCGATTTCGTTCCGAAACTTGCTGCATAAAGTCCTAGACTGCCGGCCGGCTGATGGTCTTAGTAACATCCCGCGTCAGCGGTTTACCCAGCTTGTCATGGAACGTTTCCTTGAAAACGATGGAATCTCCCGTGATCTTCACCACATATCCGTTGAACACTGGATCGTTTTCGCGGAGGAAATAAGCCTTATCCATTGCATTCACAACTACGGCGATCATTCCGACGTCCGCTTTCACTACCCCTTTCAGTGCAATCTGGTCGATGGCAAGGCAGCGTTTGCCGGAGCTGCATCCCGAGCCGATCGCACCCATGTTGACGACCGGACTAATGAAGGGATCCCGGCGTCCAACCGTGTTGATCGCCTTGGGAGCCGCTTTCTTGTCGTTGGCTCCTGACTTGCTGTCTTGGACGGCCACCGTGGTCTGAGATTTCGAGACTTCTTTTTTCGCTGCTGCAGGCTGTGCTACCGCAGCTTTGACTTGAGCTTTGGCCGAAGCTTTGAGTTGAGTTTTGGCCGGAGCCGCCGCAATCACGGACGTCTTCAAGGAACTGGCTTTAGCCGGCACCGCGACTTTCGCCTGATTACCGGCAGGTTTAATTGAGACTGCCACCGCCGGCGCAGGAATGACCTTTGGAGCCGTACTTAATGCTGGCTTGGCCGATATCGTCTTCACAACTGGCTTTACCGTCGAAGTCGTGTTTGCCTTCACTGCGGGAAGCGCATTGGCCTTCCCTGCTGTGGGCTGGACAGAAACCGTGACTGGCCTCTGCGCCGGAATCGAACTCACCTTAACTGTACTCGGGGAACCTACCTTAACTGTGCTCGGAGAAGGCTTCGCGCTCTGCGACGTCGGCTTCACGCTGACCGTCTTTGCCGCCGGCTGGACCACTACTGTGGGAGTCTGCGCAAACGCCGTAGCCGTCATTGTGATTAAAAACACCAGAATCCGCTTCATTGCATCCTGCCTTTGGCCGCTACTGGAATCACGGCCGGCTGAGTGTCATGGCTGAAAAATGTGGTGGCCACGCAGGTCGCTACTACACTCTCATTTGGCGCGTACTGATATGTGTGCTTAGCTTTCGCTTCGGATGGCTTCTTGACGTTCGCAACCAGCAGCTTTGAGACATTCACGATCCGCTCTAGCTTGGCCACGTGGTCAAAGAAATTCAACATGGAGTAGTACGGTCCATCGAGTTCGACCTCGAACGGCACTTCCGTATAGAACTCTTTGTCAGCAGGCTGGGAGGCGGTGTAGCGGCGCAGTTCGACTCCGGCTTTCAGCGCTTCGGCGTCCAGCATTTTGATGAAGCCATCCACTTCTTTTTCATCCGGAACAATACGTCGCTCGATTTCAAGTTGCTGTTGCAAACTGGCAAGTTGGCGGTCAATCTCAGCCAACTTGGTCCGATAGGGTTCGAGTTCCCTGTTCTCCTGCAGCTTGGCCTGCAGCGCCTGTTGTGCGTTGGCGTTTGCTTCCCGCTGGCTCTTGAAGTACGTGAAGTAGAGCGCGCTGTTCAGCAGGACCGCTCCGCCCAGCACCAAAGCCCACTGCTTGATTCCCGAGATGTCGCTGAAATTCGCCATAATCGCCCTTACGACTTCCCCTTTTCGCAAGTCAGCTCGAACTGAAACGCCTGCATGTCCTTCACTGATTCGTCCTGATACGTCTCTTTAATCTCGATGTTCTTGAAGAATCCGGTCTTCTGCAGGTTCTGGATCAGGTTGGCCACAGCATCAGTACTGAGCGCCATTCCTTGAATCGAAATGTTTGAGCCCTGGTCCTTCATGCTGCTCAGCCAGACTGCTTCCGTCCCGTTTATGGTGTCCCCGATGGTATTCAGCAGGTTTACCGGCCCGGACTGGCTAGCCCGCAACTGGTCGATGACATCCACGCGCCGCTTGTAGTTGTCGGCCTGTTTCTGGCGCTCCAGATACTTGACCTTCACTCCAGAAAGCTCGCGGTTCTGTTGCTCGGCGACCTTCATTTTGGTAGCGATGTCCTGCGCTTGATGATCCAGGCGATACCAGTAGCCGGCGTTGAAGGCCACAGCGAGCATCACTGCGACCAGGACCTTGACCTTCGGCGAACCGACTTCGCCGAACTCAATCGTCGGCGTGGTCACTGCTGCCGATCCGCGCTTGCCCTTCGGTTTGGCCGTTCCCAGCAGATTGATTCGGATCATAGGTCTTCAAAGCTCCTCAGGGCCAACCCGACCGCTACCGCCAATTGGCCGGCATTGCCTTCGATCAATTCCATTCCCAAACCTTCAGCAGGCGGCGCAATCTTCTGGAACGGATTCAGAATCTCCACCGGCAATGAGAACTCCTGGCGCAACGCCTCCAGCAGCCCCGGCACTTTCGATGAACCGCCAGCTACCAAAATCTTCTCGATGTGCTCTCCCGCAGCGCTGGCGCGGAAGAAGTCGAACGTCTTCTGGATCTCCAACACAATGATCTCAGTCACCTGCTGCAGGATCGGCGTTTTCGCGTCTTCGCTCACCGTGCCGACTCTTCTGCCCAGCTTCAACGCCTCTGCGTCCTCAAAGCTCAAGTCAAGTTCTTTCTGCAGCGAATCGGTGTACTGATGGCCGCCTACGCTGACGTCACGGGGAAACAATGGTGTCGTTCCCTTGACGATGTTGATATTCATGACGCTCGCGCCCAGGTTCAATAGAGCGACTACCTGGTTTGGCGAGGGCTCATAGTTAAACTCGTAGCAGTTCTGCAGCGCCAACGCGTCAATGTCCACAATAGCCGGAGTTTTGCCGGCCATCGAGAGTACGTTGGTGTAGTTCAGGATCTTGTCCTTCTTGACTGCCACCAGCAGCACGTCCATGTGGGGCTGGCCTTCGTCGGCGGAAAGGATCTGGTAGTCAAGGTTCACGTCATCCAGGTCGAAGGGGATATGCTGCGCCGCTTCCTTCTGGATCGTCTCTGCCAGCTCCTGGTCGCTCATCGAGGGCAGCGATATCTTTTTCACGATCACCGAATGACCGCTTACCGCGGTAGCGACATTCTTGGACTTGATGGAATTCTCAGAGAACAGCTTCGAGATCGCGGTCGACACGGTGCCGGAATCTACGATCATGGAGTCCACAACGATATCTGGCGCCAGCGCTTCCAGCCCCAGATGTACGACCGCAATCACGCCGCGGCTCTTTTTCAGCTCCACGGCCTTGATGCTCGAAGAACCTACATCCAGGCCTACGATTGACTTCGCTCCGAATCCAAACATGTGCCCGCCTTTACGGTTGTCCGGCAGCCTGCCCGGCCGCCTTCGGTTTCTTGGTCTTCCCTGCTTCCATTTGGCTGGACTTCTCTTCCATCCACTGGTCCAGTCTCGACTTCTTGAAGCGCCACCGATTCCCGAGCTTGAACGCCGGAATCTTCTGCTCGCCCACGTACTTGTAAAGCGTGTCCGGGCTCACGCCCAGGTATTGCGACGCCTGGCGAATATTCATGACTTCGCGTGAATCAGCCATATCTCGTCCCTTCCACAGAATTGCTGCCCTGCGCTTACCTTGCCAGGACGTTTCGTTTGGGAGAAGAACCCACTCGAAAACCTGCTTCGAGTGAATTTAAGTGGACTGAGCATATCTCAACCGCGAAAGACACGAGGTCAAGCCGGGTTTCCGTGTTTTTCGGGCTTTTGTGCCTGTTTTCTGGAAATGACTTCTACCGCAGTTGCACCAGTTGTCAATATATTGCGGTTTATTCTCGTAGCTTGCCTATAAGTAGTAGCGTTTGTATCTGAGACGCGGAAGCTCCCGGAGGTATGTAACCGAAGTACAGCAGACGGTACTAAGGTTGGTGTACGGGGGAACGCGGGGAAAATGCAGAGATTAGGAGCAAGAACGCAGAGTTATCAACCTACTAGGCGCTGATAATGCCCCAGAACTTCGGCACATTGGCTTTCTAATTCTGCAATTGCCGCCATATTGTTGGTATTTGCGGAAAGCTTGCGCCTCCTCGACTGGCTTCGTCCTTTCCATCAGTAGACGAAATGTGCCTGAACTAAGGATGCCTCCCTCCCCACCCTCTGCCGTTTCTCAAAAGGTGGGGAGTGCATCCGCGCGGACCTCAGTACCCACGCCCGCCCGATGCGATATTGTCATACGGCACATCGCGTGGAATGTTGTAGCGAGCCATGATCTCTTGCATTTTGCCTTCGTGCTTTGCAATGTCGTCGCGATCACCCTTGCGCCGGTCCTTTAGCCAGTGCTCGTACTCCTTATCGAACTTGCTCTGGTCTTCAGGCGATAGTCTTCCACGAAACTCGCGATAATCATAGTGTGCTGAATATCCGTTTGAAGTCGCGATGGCGTCGAATGGCGTATTCGGGGGAATGTTGTATCGCGCCATGATTTGTTCCATCTTGCGGGCGTGCTTTTCAATATCGTCGCGATCGTTCTTGGCCATCGACTCTTGCCATTTTTGGTATTCCTTATTGAAATTGTGCTGGTCGTCTGGCGACATCCTGCCTTGCCACGACCCGGCATAACCGCGATCATAGTTCCGGTCGGGCCCAGGGTATCCAGCTTGGCTCGCGACCTCGTCATACGGAGTATTCGAAGACACCCCATACTTGGCCATGAGGTCCTGCATGCGCTGTTCCATGCCAATCATGTCGTCGCGATCGTTGATTTGCTTGTATTGCAACCAGCGACTGTAATAGCTGTTAAATCGATCCTGGTCGTCTGGCGACATGCGCTGCATTTGCGCCATGGCAGGAATGCCAATCGCAAACAGCAGTGCGAAAGTTGCAAGTAGCCTTTTCATAAACCCTCCGTCGGCAACTAGGATTAGTCGCTTATCTTCGAAGATTTATGACTACCAAAGCGGGTCTTAGGTTGTTTCTGGCAGAGCTGCAGCGGGTTTTCCCTTAGTCGATCGCTCAGGGTTTTTTCCTAGAAACAGCTCTCCATGACCTGACTTGTAGCCAAAAACAGGCAGCTTCACTTCAGGGGGCCGCATCCATAATGATGATTCTTGCGAGAACTGAAAGGGAGCACTCCATGCCTGACGATCTCAGAATCACGGTTGCTGAACTGAAAAAACGGATGGAAGCAGGGGAAGACTTCACGGTCATCGACACGCGCAACCCACAGGCGTGGGCGCAGTCTGATGAAATGGTGCCGGAAGCGATTCGAGTCCCGCTAGACAATCTGGACGATAATATTTCCAGTATCCCTAAGGAAAAACCAATCGTAGCGTACTGCACTTGACCGAACGAAGGCTCCAGCGCCAGTTTGGCGCAGAAACTTC